>Ga0315277_10007949_pt1 | contig 13674 bp, 14 predicted proteins | sample YL17G05_15_MG_FD_203695 | JGI IMG/M metagenome (GOLD analysis project Ga0315277, IMG submission 203695) | Sediment microbial communities from Yellowstone Lake, YNP, Wyoming, USA - YL17G05_15 | ecosystem: Environmental > Aquatic > Freshwater > Lake > Sediment | place: USA: Wyoming | collected...
ATCGGTCTTGGAGGGCAAGGGACACGACATGCAGAGCTCATGCAGCAGTATGGGACTACGATTACCGCGGGTATCGCACCAGGACGTGGAGGAACACGACTCCTAGAGACGATACCGGTCTATGATACGATTACCGAATGTCTCAAGGAACATCCGAATATCGCGATCGCAAGTGTCTGGCGACATTATTCAACAGCAAAAAATGCGACCATAGAAGCAATCGAAGCAGGTATCCCAATGGTCATCCTCATCAGTGAAGGGATCCCTTTGAAAGATGTCCGTGATATCCTCGTCGCTGCACGTAAACACAACACAGTGCTCATCGGTGGAAATACTCCTGGTGTTATTTTTCCGCCAGAAGGTATCAAAGTAGGGATGCTGCCTGATGTGTTCTACCCGGCAGAGGTGTCTTCAGAATCATTCGGACCAAAAGGTGTTACTATCATTTCCCGCAGTGGAGCAATATTATATCATCTCTCTGATGCATTAGCAAGCGTCGGGATCGCACAGAACGCGGTTCTCGGTGTTGGTGGAGATGGTGCAATAGGTTCAACATTCCGTGACCTCGTTCCGCTTGCGATGGCATATAAGAACACTGATCTGGTCGTTGTGGCTGGAGAAATCGGAGGATGCCAAGAAGAACTCCTTGCTGAGGATATCAAGAAAAATCCAAAAAGATATCCAAAACCACTTGTTGCGTTGATCTCAGGGGCTCATGCTCCTGAGGGAAAAACCATGGGTCATGCTGGGGCAATCGTTTCCCCAGGACAGATCTATGGGACTTTCCAGTCAAAAAAACAAGCCCTGGAAGATGTAGGTGTTCCTGTGGTGAACAGCCAATACGATCTTATAACTGAAGTTCAGAAAAGACTACCGAAAAAAACTTACTTTGATGTGGAGAATTATTATAAGAAAATGAAGACGATTTGGGATGCTCCAGCCAAGAAATCTGGTTGGGGAACCCTTATCACAAAAGTAATCCCAAACAACCTGTTAATCTCCGGTTACCCGTTACAAGACATTGTCGAAAAGAAAGGATTCCTTGAGACAGCTTACCTCCTGGTTAAATGCGAGTTCCCAGATAAAAAAACATTAGAAGAGATGCGAAAGATTGCAGTTGATGCTGCAAGAAAACCTGCACCGAAGGTGAACCGACCGAAAAAAGAAGATATCTCCAAAACCATTGTCAAATATTTCGTTCTTGATGAGGAACTTGCAACATATTCTGAAGAAGGAACAAACGGGGCAGTGAAAAAAACTATTTTCGGTATCGGGAGAACCGCTCGTTACCTGAGTGGAATATTAGGCACGGAAAAGGCGCTGGAAAAACTTTCTGGAAATGAATCTTTATCACAGGTGATCTATCGTGCAGTGACAGGTAATAAGACGGTGAACGAACAGCATTCTCGTATGATTGAGGCAATGATTGTTGCCTGTGTGGACCACGGGGTCACACCGCCATCTGCCCAAGCGACCCTTATCGCAGCATCTACCAGAGCACCTTTTGAAATAGCGGTTGCCCAGGGCGTGGGTGCGATTACTGATGTTCATGGTGGAGCGGGTACGAAGGCTGGGCAATTCTTCATCGAGTGCATCATGAAATCGAAAAAAGAGAATATCGATGTCGCCCAAGCGACTAGGGAGATAATGAAAAAATACATCGAAGAGGGAAAACGCATTGAAGGTTTAGGGCATCGACTTCATACAAAAGACCCGCGACGTGATGTCCTTTGGAATTTTGCGTCGCAGACCGGTATCGCTGGCGAGTATGTACAGCTCTCCAAGAACGTCAGTACGATATTTGAACAGGTCCGAGGGATGAGCCTTCCTATCAATGTCGATGGTGTTATTGGGGCGATTGTAACAGATATGGGGCTTGATCCGGTGATGGCGAAAGCGTTTTTTATCTATGGAAGAATTGCGGGTCTTTCTGCCCATTATTTCGAAGAAGTGGCTTCACAGCCTCGTATGCGTCAGATTAACTTCGCTGAAGCGATGTATAAAGGGAAGGGACCAAGATCCATTCCTTGATTATTCGTGGAAGCGGATTCTCCTTTGTTTCCCCTGATTTCAAAAATGTTAAATATCCACATATACCATACCAAGGTTAGTTATGAACATCTTATTGATTTTCCCACGGATTGAACATGGAGCAACGACATATTCAGACAAGGGCTCGTGGAGCTCAATTTTGTTTGGATACCCAATCATCACATTACCACATCTTGCAGGAATCACGCCACGAGATCATTCCGTGAAAATTATAAACGAAAACTATGAGGATGTCAATTTTGATGAACCAGCTGACCTAGTGGGTATTACAAGTTATACAATGACCGCACCGCATGTTTACGAACTTGCCGATGAATTTCGCAGGCGAGGGAAAAAAGTGGTTCTTGGCGGGTATCATCCGACCGCGATGCCACAGGAGGCTATCCAGCATGCTGATAGTGTCGTTCTTGGGGAAGCAGAAGCGACTTGGCCTGCGCTTATCCATGATTGTGAGAAAGGCGTGTTAAAACAATTTTATGGACCGAGCCCTGATTTTGACATGGCAGCGATTCCCCCCATCAGACGTGACCTCATCCGTCAGAACCCTCTGATCGGGGCTGTTCAGACCACGAGAGGGTGCCCGAATCAATGCGAGTTTTGTGCAATCGCAAGCTTCTGCAAACACGGTGTCAAACAACGTCCGATTCAGAATGTGGTTGAAGAAATCAAACAAATGACAAATCGGATCTTTATCATCCATGATCCAAGTCTTACCGTCAATCCCCCGTATTCACGAGAGTTTTTTAAGGAACTCATTAGACAAAAAGTCCATAAAGGATGGGTCGCAAATGGGAACTCGAACGTACTTGGGAAAATCGATGATGAGTTTCTAAAGCTTGCAAAAAAATCAGGATGTGTCGAATGGTTTGTCGGCTTTGAATCCGTCAGCCAAGCATCGTTAAACGGTATTAAAAAAACAGTCAATAAAGTGGAGGATTTCAAAAAAACAATCAAACGAGTGCATAAACATGGGATGGCGGTGCAAGGTGGTATCATCTTTGGTTTTGATCAGGATACGCCAGATATTTTTGATGCAACATTGGAGAAAATGTACGAATGGGAGTTAGATGCGGTAGAAATAAATATTCTGACCCCCTATCCAGGGACACCTTTGTATGATCGACTGGAACAGGAAGGGAGAATCATCAGCAGGGACTGGATGCGGTACAATCAGGTCGATGTTGTGTTCAAGCCATTGCATATGACGGAAAAAGAGCTCCTTGAAGGATCTCGAAAGGTCGCAAAACAATTTTATACGATACCAAAGGTCATCCAACGTGCTTTTCGAACATTTGCGATTGTTCGGAACACCGCAGCGGTTCTTCCAGCTGGCACGAATTATACGTTCCGACGCTACTACAAGAGGGATTTTAATTTTTAATATGGTTTCAATGGATCATTTTTTCATTATAAGAAACGAATCAAACGACCCGAGTGTCTCAGTGTGCACTTGTTCTTTTATGATGAAGTATTGTGAAAGATCAAGTGTTTTATCTAGAATCTTTCCTTTCGTATCAGTAATTGTGCGATAGATGACCTTGGTGTTTTGATCGATACGATCAGCGAGATTTCTCAACATCTCCGCAGGATGTTTAACTCCGTAGAGAACAATGATGACATTGAACTGCTCAATAGGATATGTAAATCCATCCGCGTATTCGATTTTCAACAACTGTTCTAGATTCTGCGAATTTACGTAGTGTATTGCTTGTTTGACTGCGTGAGGATCGATATCAATCGAGACCGTCTGCGCATGAGTGTTTCGTACGATAAGCGTCGGTGTCACCGGGAGAGAGCCGCTACCGATGACAAGAATCTGATCTTTTTGCGAAATCTGTGCTAAGGTTATTTCCTTAGTAACGATGTCCTCGTACAACTTCAGATATATCTCGGATATAACCTCAAATTTGCATCCTATTTTTTCAACCAGGATAAACACGAAATCCATGATGCTTTTCAGATCATTCGTACGTATCTTTCCACCAATCTGTTTAAAGACAAGGTTTTGAAGGAAAAAAAATAGTTGTTCGAGTATAGGGGTTGACATGAGTAGACCTCTCTTGAAATGATTTATGTTCCTTTAAATATTGGGTTTTTCCTTAAATGTACTGTTCTGCTTTCAACCAATCTGCTGTACGTTTCATCCCTTCGAGGTATTCAATTGAGGGGCGATACTTAAGGAGTTTTGTTGCTTTTTCAATTGAAATGGTCCGCTGATTTGTTAGGATTTGAACCGCGGTTGGTGTGACAAGGGGATCAATGTGAAATAGGTAGTAACGCATCATCATATAGTTACTGAAGAGTAGCGCTGTTGTTTTTGTCATGGTCCTTGTAATCGATGGTTTTCTAGCGATGGTGGCAAGGTCGCTGAAATAGGTTCTCCAGGTGGTATGATTATCACCATCAGTTACCTCGATAATTTCTCCAGTTATGTGTGAATTATCTATAGTGGCAACAAGTGCATCAATAAGGTTGTCGATGTAGGTATGGAGAAAGAGACCAGTGCCGTTATTAATGAGAGCGATTCGGTTCTGTTGAATTGCTTGTAGAGGTCGGACCACCCATGTTTTCGCTCCTGGCCCGTAGACATTCCCTGGTCTGACGATCGTCATAGGAAATTGTTCCGTGCGATGTTTTTCAAGGAGGTAGTGTTCGGCAAGAGCTTTTGAGTAGCTATATGCTCCTGCATTTGTTGTTGATTTGCTGTGGAGATGACTTAGAAAAATGAACTTTCGTATCCTTTTATCACATACATCGGCAAGATATTGCGTCCCCTTCAGATTCACGTTGAGGATTTCTTTTTTTGATCCGTAATCTTTCACGATTCCAGCACAGTGGAAGACGATATCGATGTCATGAACAACAGTTGGTAACGACGAAGGGTTAGTTAGATCTGCAGTGATATATTCGACCTGACTGTCCCGATAAAGGGGAGGTGTGGTATGAAGAACGGCACGTACAACATGTCCTTCTTTTACAAGTCGTTTGACTAGTGCAGATCCTATGAAGCCCGAGGCTCCAGTTACTAAACAGTTCATGGTCTCTACGTCAGCTCATAACGCTCTCTGAGCAGGTGTTGAGAAAGAATGGTGACAACAAGAGAAATGATGCAGATGGAAAATGAGAGTGCATGTGATGTGGCTATTCCAACGATGAATGCTGATGCAAAGAAGATACGCTCTGCAACAAATAGTTCATGTGCGAGAAGTGATTGTTTTCGAGTTAGCGTCTGAGACGAAGTAAACAAGATTAGGTACATGACACAGAGGATTAGGATTCCGATTGAAAATAACGCAAGGGAGTATACTGGATAGCGTATAAGAGCGTAGACGTAAATAATTCCGGCTGTGATGAGAAGGTACAGAAAACTAAGTAGAACAGAGATGAGAAGTGTGGTTCGAATCCCGTACCGCACCGGGGTTGTCACATACCCGCCTGTCTTGTCTCCGTGTACGTCTCGAATAGCTCCGATGATATTACTATTTGTATCATGGAAGAAAAACACAATGGAAAGCAGCCAGATCGAAAGAGGAATTGACGAAAACGATCCGATCGAAAACACCCCGAACAGGTAGGTTATTACGGTCATCGCACCGCGGTTGAAATTCCCAAGTAAACCTCTGGATTTTGTATATTTTGCATAAAAAAACACAAGGATACCAGCGATGAAAACCAGGAGGATGTTGATAAGAGGAAGGAGGAATGTCAATCCTAGTCCAACAAGTACATAAGTAGCACCAATAAATAATGCCTCGCGAGAGAATATCCTTTTTGAGGGGATAGGTCGATGTGGTTTCTGGATTAAATCTAATGTTCTATCATAGTAATCCGCTAGGTACAGTCCAGCAATCCAACCCAGAATAGGGATAAAAAAAACAAGAAAAGAAACTTGTAACGGTGGGATATCACCGTACATAAGACATGCGCCAAGAAGACTGACAAGGCCACACCAGAATAACGTATACGGTCTCATCGTCTCAAAATGCGCAAAGAGTTTTGTTTTTAACAGAGACACCGATTTCACTTATGACAACCTCGCTGGATGAGGAATAAGCGTCATTGCATTTAAACTTTTTAAGCACCACAACATGAGAAACTGCTAAAAACTATTTAAAAGCCTAAGAGAATAGCTGTGCGGACAATGACGAAGAAAGGCCATATACTGAATTCTTGGGTTTTGCATGATGAGCGAGGAGACGCCTCGCGTTTTCTTGAATGGTGGGCAACAGAAGCATTTTTCATCTCGCAGGAAGATAAAAAAAGATGGAGTCTTAAAGTCGCATTTAGCGAAGGATTCGTTGAATCTAAACGTCGTGGCGTGGTGTGTAACATGACCTTGTTTGATCAAGATACGAACAGGCAATATGTCTATTATCTTCGCATTCCAGATGTTCATTTGCAAACAGACAGTGAGATTTTTGATGTGCACTATGATGATTCCTATATGAGAGGATCATACCCAACATATCAGATGCATTTCCACGATCAAAAACATGAAATTGAAATCGATTTCACTACCCATGCGGAATCGTTTCCGCATTGGGTAGCTCAGGACGTAACCCACGGATGGTTACCAATTGGTGTTGGTTTATACCGGTACGGATTTATCCCAAAAATAAAGATTTCAGGAACTATGAAAATCCAGGAAAAAACCTTTACGATACAGGGGAATGGTTATTTCGAACATGTGTATGGTAGTTTTGACTACGAACATCCCTTAGTCACCCTTTCAGATTTTTTTAAAACCATCTGGGTATATAAAAAGCTCGTATTCTGGTGGCTACAGAATCGCAGGATGAAAATACCCAAATCGGTGACATTGGTCACGGAAAACAATCCTCTCGGGTACGATTGGGTTTGGGGATTATTTGACAATGGTTGGTCATTGTTTTATGGAAACGCAATGTTCTGGATTGCAGATGGACCTGCTGCAGGGATCCTTATCTTCACAAAAGACGGAAAAAACTACACAGAATTCTCTAATATCACGTTTCATTATAACAAGGTCCTCTCTGCGAAGGGCCATGATTTTTATTATCCATCTGAGTTGGAGATAATCGCAAAAAAAGGAAAAGAGACACTTCATCTTACCTGTAGTATGACAAGTGATAGTAGAGAATATGTACGATCTCCTCGAGAGTATAAGTTCTGGACCGGACTTGCCATATGCGAAGCACCAGGAGTTATCAACGGAACCTACGATGATGGCGAGCAGACGACAGTATTACAAGGAGTATGTAAAATAGAGCCTCAACGAGAACTTTCCATCATGGGCCATAACGAGCTTAAAATCGATTTCGTTCTACCACCAAAGGGAGTTGGTATTTTCCTGGATTTCGAGTCTCATTTTTTCAAAAAGAAAATCTTTGCGTCTCTTCAGCTCACTCCACATCCGAAAATACGAATGAAAGTGCAACGAACTCCTCAATAATCCGTCTATTGAAAAACTGGGGATGAGAAAATTTTAATATACTCTGCCTGATTTCCTAGACTTTATCATATGAAAAGAAATGTACTTTCTATTCTCGATGTCCGAGATGAGATAGAAGAAATAATTGATCTTGGTATTCAGTTAAAACAGGACGTGAAACAAGGAAAAAAACTTAATTATCTGCAGGGAAAAACTCTTGCAATGATTTTTGAGCGGCAGTCAACGCGAACACGGGTCTCGTTTGAAGTCGGTATGACACTTCTTAGCGGTCATGCGATTTTTCTCACAGGATCTGAAATGGGGATTGGAAAAAGGGAATCACCAAAGGATGTCGCATTGGTTCTCTCACGGTATGTGAATGCAATTATGTATCGTGCTGTTGATGAAAAAAATCTCCAAGAGATTGCTCAATACGCAACCGTCCCAGTTATCAATGGATTAGATCGCTTCGAGCATCCTTGTCAAATCCTTGCGGATCTGATGACAATAAAGGAAAAAAAAGGAAAATTACAGGGTTTGAATTTTGTGTTTATTGGCGATGGAGATGATAATCTCACCCATTCGTATCTTCTTGGATGCAGTTATGTTGGCATGAATGTCACAGTGATCTCCCCAAAGCAACATTGGCCAAAAGAAGAGTATGTACAGAAGGCACATGAGATTGCTACAATGAAAAATCATATGATAACCATCACCGAGAATCTTAATGCAGTGGCATTAGCAGATGTGGTAGCTACTGACACCTGGACTTCTTTTTGGTACGAAAACGAACGAGCGCAACGTCTTGCGAATTTAAAGAATTATACGATAACGCAGGATGTTTTTCGTCAAGCAAAACCTGATGCTATCTTCATGCATTGTATGCCTATCTATTATGGTGAAGAAGTGACGAAGGAGGTCGCATACGGTACAAAATCTGTAATCATCGACGAGGCAGAGAATAGAATGTGGGCACAAATGGCACTACTTGTTAAACTATTGCAGTAATCCAGTGGAGATAGTACGTATTCATGAGTTGTATAAACACATCAAAGAAAATCAACGTTAAGCTAAAAAGGAGAAAGTCATACTGTTTTTTACCTACGATTTTTCCTTGCTGTCTTCCTTTGAAATCATCGGTGCTTTTTACGAGTGTAAATGAATAGTAGAGTGTATAAAACCATAAAAGAAGAAACGGGACTAAAAAGAGAAGAGAAAGTAGTGTTAAGAGCCAAAGAATAATACCGATAATCCCTGCGATGAATATCATCATAAATGAGATTGTTCCAGCGGTTTTTACTCCAAAAGAAGTCGCGTAGGTTTTCACACCAAGTTTGCGATCTCCTTCTACGTCGTGAATTCCTTCTGAAAGATCATGAGCGTCATCTGCGAAATAGAAAAAGAAGACAAGAAGGACCATGGGGATTAGATGAGCCTTGTTGATGGAGAGGAACCCAAATAAAGGAATGGTAATGTTAATGTTTGTCTCTAAAAAGGATGTAGACCAGATTGCGAAGAATCCGAAAAGCGGTACGGTAAGCCATTGAACAGGAGTAAATATCTCCGAATAAGCAGGGAATTTTATTTTCTTCTTGAGGTATTTATTATGGAACGTGACGAACAACGCAGTGACTCCGACGAGCAGTAAACACCAGGGACTGGTTAGCAGCGCAAAAAGAAAGGTTAATGCGGAAAAAACCAATGCTATAACGAAGAATTTCGATTGACTAATCCGCTTATCTGGTATCGGTCGGGCCGGGTGAACCATGACGTCGATATCCTTATCAGTGATGTCATTCCAGATGAGGGCGGCAAAAAACCCTGAGTAGAGGGTTGCAATGGTCAAAAAAACGAGTTTGAGGCTAACAATTGTGTACGGTTGTATCCCATAGGCAAACATTATTGTTCCCATATACATAAACACGTAAAAAATCATCTCGTAGTAAGTAAACGAACGCCATCGGAAAAGAAACTTGATTGGGCGTCTTAGAATGTTCTCTGGTTTTAATAGCGGTTGGTCCATTTTAACACCGGTGTATAGATGAAAAGAGGCTAAAAAATTTTCCTCATTTTTTTTCGAGGCAGAACGTGGTCCACCCAATCGGTTCAAAGAATGGGAACGGGTTATGACGAACTTGTTTTGTTAGTGTGATGCCCTGATGAGCATCAACACATTGCAGGATATCATTTGCTGCGATATCAACCTCTCGAACAATTATCATACTCTGTGATTTTGCTTTTTGAAAGACATGGTTCAGTATTTTTACTTTCGGCAAAGAGCAGCTCGATACAATAATAAAGTCAAATTCACTCAAAGGGTAGTTTAGACCGTCACCATGTTTAATAAGAATGCGATTCTCTAGCTTATTCTTCTGTATAATTTGTTGTGCACGTTGTACTGTCTGAGGGTTTTTATCAATACCTACAATTTGAGCTGTAATACAGTTCGCTAGGACGATTTCCGTTAAGGGATACGCACCACAGCCTATATGTAAAATATTGGCATTGCCATAAATACCACAGGTTTCGTATTCTTTACGATATTCTTTCCCGATAGATTTATTATAAAGTTTTGCGATTTTTTCGTTTTTATAAGACCATTTATCCGCGATTTCCCAAAAATAGTTTGACACCTTCTTAATGAAATATATTGCGAATGTATTCAAAACAGTTTTTTTTGTTTTAGATTGTTTCATGACGGTCCACTTGAAGAGGAGGGCATAATAACTCCTGGTTTTTAAGATGTATGTGATATCATAGTATTTAAAATATTGTTTAATAAAAGGAATTAATCTTCTAGGAATACCATTTTTTCATGATTAGTAAAAGAATGCTACAGGTGACACCCAAGGAGTTTGCTACGACAATAGTAATATCTTGCCGAAAAAACCCATAGATAAGCCAAAGAGACATACCGGTTGCTAGTACGAGAGGCATCCAATACGAGACATCTTCAAGATGTTTGGTTTTGAATCCTCGAACCAGTTGGGGGATGAAACCTATCGAAGTGACGGCACCTGCAACAAACCCCAGCCAGGTAAATATATCAACGGACATAGGAGAATTGCATCTAATAAAGTATATTAAGGCTTTCTAGGATGCACGGATAAGTTAATGAATAGTTTTCCTTGGGCCCGTGGGGTAGCTTGGTATCCTTCTAGCTTGGGGTGCTAGTGACTTGAGTTCAAATCTCAACGGGCCCATTCCATTATATAAATCGTTATTTTTCATCTGAATATTTCTTTGATATTTGAATATAATTTGGAGTAAAAAAAATCTATAAAAAGAGATGAATTATGAAATAAGAAAAAAAGAAGTAAATTACTTCTTTTTCAAATAGGGAAGACCGGTTCGTTTGTTAACTCCCACGGTATAGCCAGCCGGTAACTCGCACGTGGTTCCACTTTTTGGTGATCTCTTACTAAAGAAATAAATCGTTTGCTTTCGTCCACCTTTAAGGGTGACATCCCTCTTATATAACGTCCATCCTTCATATATATATGGCATACTTCGTTCCTCGGAATCAGAATCATATAAGGACGATTTAAAGTTTCTCTTAATGTCTCCCAAAAAAAAAAGAGTTAGTCTACCGTTGTTAGACGGGCTGTAAAATGAGCTTGTTTTCATGTTTTTTAAAAATAATTTCATGATCCTCAAAAATCGGATGTCTCCCAAGAAGAACTGGTAGGTCATTGCGATCAGACACATGTATTTCAAGGTTTTCGTAGGTGAACTTCCTATCCTCATCATAAATAACCATGGTCAGCTCTGATTTGCACAGCGTGGTTTCTCCACCTGCAGTGTCAACACAACCTGCTTTCTCTAATTTGAGTTTCAAGTACTTAGCAATAGCATAGGGAATGACGATAAAATCTCCACCGGAATCAAGTAGTGCATCGATCATTGGTGTTTCTCGTTCTTTTGAAAGAAACTTGATAGAAATTAATGGGTAATTTTTGTATTCATAGATAAATGGTGATTCTGGCATGATTACATCAACGTAAATGGATGCTGCCAGATAATACTTTTGATATCTTGATGTTATCTTCAGGGAATTTCTTTGCAGGGTACTTCTCATCAACAACTCGCAGGATTTCTTCAAGGTTTATGCTATGGTCAACGATTTGGTCGTTGAACAATAAAATCCATTCCCCTGCGTATTTTTTTAGGACCTCTTCCGATTCCATGAAATTTCATCTACCCTGATGCCATATATAAACTTTCTGTAATTTTTTATGAAAAAATAGTTTATTATTCATTTTCTTCTGTTTTTTCCATAGTAAGAGAAAGAATCGTGCCAAGCAGGCCACCGAGGACTAGGACGATAGTGATTGAATAGATCCCAATATCTACCCAGACACCGTAGCGAAGACCCCAGGAAATATAAAAAAGAACTCCTACGATAAGGACGATGAGAGCAAATATGGTATATGCATTGATATTTTTTGTATTTAGTTCCATTTTTTCATACCTCTTCTATTATTTTTTTTAACTTGGATGGGAGCACTGGGATTTGAACCCAGATCGACGGGTCTCTTCGTAGGTCATCGCTCCAGTTATTCATCATACATCAGATGACCCTCTTATAATCATACCTAACTGGAGCCCGTAATGATGCCGGGTTACACCATGCTCCCATTATGATATGAATTACTTTTTTTGTCTTCGCATTCGTTTTTCTCGTCGCATTCGTTTCTTACGCCATTTCCAGCGCATTTTCCTTCGCTTTTTCCACACTCGAGAACTGCGTTTCATTGGATTTTCCTCTGATTTGTCTACCTTGCCCCTAAAATAGATAGATATATTTATCATTTTGCACGGCATGAGTCAGTTGAGAAAAAACTTGTTTTTGATGTATAGTTTTTTAAAGAAGTACCCTCAAGGTTATAGTAATATTGAAATGAAATTAATGCTAACATCTTGAAAAGAGAACTTTATAAAGGAGTAATTGTTTTGAATCGATATTCTTGAGGTCAAAAAATGAAAAAACTGTTAATAATCTGTATAGTAACAATTTTATTGTTTGTGGTTGGATTTAGTGGATGTTTTGAAGATAGCAATAAAGACAAAGAAAATAGTGAAAATTCAGAAGTCAATGTATTTATTGGAAAATGGAAAACGACAATATATTATGTTGAGGAAAATGGAACAAGACATGATGAACAACCTTCGAATTCTACTTTTTACATTAATGGTACTATGGGATCTGTATCAGTTGAGGATAATGAAATTATATGGACTCCTTACGTTATAGAAAATAATCAAATTTGTATTGGCGAAGCTGATGCTCTAGATTATTATTGTTATGATTTCGAATTTTCAAATAATGGAACGAAAGCAAGATTATGGACATACATTACAAATTCAGATTATGGAGAGACAGTACTGTATGTTATTGAGATGATAAAAATTTAGATGATGTATGAAAATTTGAAGAGGATAATATTTTACTGATTGGAAGCGGGTTATCAAGCCAGACGTATTTACAGCGGGTACAATACCATGCAGTTGAGATCCATTCCTGTTTCCCATGTACAGGGTTTTTATGACGGAAGATCCTGTTTAGTCTCAAATCACAATTAGGGCATTTCCCATTATAAGATATCTTGTATTTTTTTCCACCAATGGGGTACATAAGAGTGCCAGATGCTATGGTGTAAAGGAAGTTGCAGTCCGTACAATACCAGACAATAGGTACCCATTTTCGTTTTCCATCAACAGTTTTATTTTGGTATAACCGTACTGCTTTTGCACTGCATTGAGGACATTTCTTTTTTATAGGTGACACCACCATTAATTCTTCGTTTAATCTAATGCACCTATATCACATGCGGGTTTAAAAGATAACTTCTGTGGACCAAGACGGGCTTGGAGGGATTCGAACCCTCGACCAATCGGTTAAGAGCCGATTGCTCTAGCCTAGCTGAGCTACAAGCCCCTGAGAAATAAAAGTATACGGAGTAACATTCGCTATTATTTAGGTTTAACGATAACATAGGAATTATCTTTGAATTACTAGAAATGTTGATTGCCAGAATAATTTTATATAAAAAATTTTTAAATTGGGGAGACCTCTAAGAGTGTTAAAATGACATCCTCCCAAAATAAATCCATCTAAAGATGGGGGTATCCGGTACGATACATTTTTGATAGTGTAACATGAAGGAACGCAAACCATCCCGCTTAAAACATATCGACCCAACATTGGTCGA
>Ga0315277_10007951_pt1 | contig 13673 bp, 9 predicted proteins | sample YL17G05_15_MG_FD_203695 | JGI IMG/M metagenome (GOLD analysis project Ga0315277, IMG submission 203695) | Sediment microbial communities from Yellowstone Lake, YNP, Wyoming, USA - YL17G05_15 | ecosystem: Environmental > Aquatic > Freshwater > Lake > Sediment | place: USA: Wyoming | collected...
AAGCTGAATAGTTGTTCAGATAGCCTGAAATTGATATCACCCAATAAGGCAGACTAAAAAAACGAAGTACGCAGAAGAACCCGACATTCAAATTCATCTTTTTCGACAGTCTCTCCTGTAGTCCACATCTAAGCATTTTGTCAAAGTATGCTCGATTTTAATTAGTAATCAATAGAAGGACTATGCTTTTTATTCATTTTGATGGGTGGTAATAAAGAGTAGTTATTATCCTCTGATTTAAAGTTTTGATATCTCTTCCAAATCGAAACCTTTTGGAAGGTGCGGATATTGGCAAGATATGTGCAGGTTAGATTTTGTGGCCCTTCCTTCCGATCTTGTTCAAATGCTCATCTGCACTGTCCACACCTTCCTATAAAAAGGACGCCGTCATATATTGCGGTTGTACATTGTGGTCATATTCCTTGACACGGCACTCCCTTTTTCGTATAGTTAAATCATCCCAAAACAAGTTCTTCCCATTTTTTATGAGGCAACTTGCAGCTTGAAAGAACACGAAAAAGATGATATAATTTTGCATGTTTTTTGTATAGTCTCTTAACCTATTGTATTAAAAAGGCTTTCGCATTACGATTTCTATGAAAAAATTCAAATGATTTCAAATGAATTTGACGAAGCACCGGTAGATCGTGAGTTTTATTTTCAGTGGCATATCACGGAACGCTGCAATCGCCGGTGTAGACACTGTTATCACTCATCTTATGACTCGGTTGGAGAACTCTCCGACGAACTTCTTCTGACGGTGGCGGACCGCCTCACGGATGCTCTGAAAGCATGGGATATGCGTGGGGCAATAGGACTCACAGGCGGCGAGCCCTGGCTGAGGCGCGGAATTGTTTTTGACATCCTGGATCGACTGGCCTCAAGCAACGTAGTTGACCGGGTCGACTTGATGACAAATGCCACTTTGCTTACTGAGAGTGACTGTACCTTACTTGCCCAACAACCACTACTGAGGCGAGTGCAGGTGTCTTTGGAAGGAGCATCGGCTGCGTCTCACGATGCAATCAGGGGTAATGGTTCTTTTCATGAGACCATGCAGAGCATCAAGTGTATGAAGCAAAATGGCCTTACTATCGCAGCAATGATGACGATTTCGCGTAGGAACATGTCGGAAATCGTGGCTCTCCTTGAATTACTGCAAGAGCACGGCGTAGACGTATTTACTATTGACCGCTTCATACCGGAGGGACAGGGGGCTCGGAATCGGGATTGGCTGCTCAGCTCAATCGACGTGAGAGACTGTTTCCAGACAGTCTACCGATGGGCGATGGAAAATAAGAAACCCCGCGTTCTAATGTATCGACCACTCTTTTGTCTGATCGACTCGGAATCCCCCTATGTGGGAGCGATGTGCTCTGTTGGCGTCAACGCTCTTACCATCCTCCACGACGGTTCAGTGTATCCGTGTCGCAGGTTGCCTATCGTGCTCGGCAATGTGTTGAAGGATAGCTTGCACCAAATGTTCTACGAGTCGGAAGATCTTTGGAAGGTCCGCGTTCCTACCAATCTGAAAGGTCGATGTTCAACTTGTCAATTTGTTCCAGTTTGCCGGGGCTGCCGTGCAATGGCGCTGGCTGTCACCGGTGATTGGCTGGAAGAGGATCCGCATTGCTGGCTAAAGGAAAATACCCAAAACTAGCTCCTGGCCTGAGGCTGGTCCATCCACAGGGTACCGAACAGTATTTCGCCTACCGCCCGGACACGGGTGTGCGATACGAAGCTAATGAGGTTTCCTTCAGGATGATGGAAATGATGAACGGCGACAACAAAGTGGACGTTATCTGTTCTGCTATACGGCAGGAGTTCAGTGGTGCAGACTTAGTTGCCAGGGACCTGGAAACGCTGTTGCAGCAACTTGTGCAGGAAGGGTGCGTAATAGTAGAAGAGAAGTGAATTAATCGTTTAGAAAGGAGGATATGTCATGAAACAATATCAGAAGCCGGTGTTTAAGCGGGTCAAAGGCCTCGGGTTCGTCTTAAGTACGGTTCGCAGCTCTCTGCATAAGCTGGTATGCCGCCAATGTTCCGGTTGCCACGGTTGCCGATAGGTCCCGGTCCCGGCCTTAAGTGACTTCGGAATTGTGCACATAGAGTGATTAGGAATATCCGGAGTCGGCCGCCGTGGTAATGACAACGCAGCACGACGGCAGCTATGTGGATTGTGAAAATACAACCCGGCGCAGTCTTCTGCTTAGCCCTCTTAGACAACTGAGGAGGTCGTAAGCTACGCTTCGCCGGCTTAGGGGAGAGACGCCAAGCGTGACACGCCTCGTATCCCCACACCTTCATCTATCACACTTCTGTCTCAAACCTTGTGGAATGTCCGGTTCGCATCTTGGGATTCATGTCGGCCGTTGGCGTGTCTTGAAGAATCTTCCAAACATATTTTTTTTCGGAGATTGATTGTGTGCGGATTTATAGGAGCCCTGGGCTCTGGCATTGGTGCTAACGATGTTGAGAATGGCTTGAAGGGCATCTTACACCGAGGTCCCGACGGAACACAGGCAACGCGAATGGGCCAACTTTCCCTCGCAAGTTGCCGCCTGGCGGTCCATCCGCCTTGTGACGAGTCTCCTCTCCAATTCTCGGGAAAAGAAGTTATAGCGTTGAATGGGGAGATCTACAACTTGCCCGAATTGACGGCACTACCCCCCGCAGATGTAGCGAGCGTTACTGATACAAATCTCCTGGCCCGAGTTCTGAGCGAGAAAGGAAGGACAATACTGCCCGCATTCCGGGGTCTCTTTGCCTTCTGCTTTTCAGATGGGCAACGAGTGCTCCTTGCGCGCGACCGTTTTGGCATAAAACCACTGTACTATGCTCGTTTCCAAAAGGGTTTGGTTTTCGCATCTGAGATTAAAGCGCTTCTTTCCCTCCCTGGCTTCAGTAGGGACCTGGATGAAGATGTAATCTCCTCTATCAGTATAGTCGGACACAATCTCTTTCCCGGAAAGACACCATTTCGTCAGGTGCAATCACTAAAACCCGGATATTTCATAGAGTGTTCAGTTGGAGAAGAGCCCCAGGAAAAACCGTTTGCACTGATCCCTCAAGTTCCACTACCCGGTTCTGGCTTGAGGGTTGAAGCGAGTGCGGCGGCTGAACAAGCTGAGGAACTGCTTGCCGAGTCGGTCTCTCGCACCGTTTTGCATGATCCGCAACCTAAAGCGCTGTTCTTCTCTGGAGGATTAGATTCGTCGTTGCTTCTGGACCTCACCCGCCAGCATGCTCCTGTGACGTGCTTCGTATTAAGCGATAGGAGCGAAGCAGATGATCTTATAGAAGCAGATCGAGTCGCGCAAGCATTGGGCGTTCGACTGGAGGAGTGCTCGATTAACGAGGAAGACCTGGCACGTGAAATCGTTAATTATGCATGGCATTTTGAGCATCCTATTGCCGGAGGGGCTTTTGATTTGTTAGGAGGTGTGGCATTCCATGCACTGGCGAGAAGCATCGGGAAGGACTATAAAGTGGCCTTGTGCGGAGAGGGAGCGGATGAACTTTTCCTCGGATATCATCGTCTTCACATGCGACCAGAGATCTTCATTGAATCTCTCCGGAATCGGCTCCGTACAGCAACTCCCGTGGTCAGGCAATCACTGGAGACTAGTCATCTTCTGGAACAGGGGCCCTTGATGAGCCAAGCCGTTCGAGACCTTGCTCTTCATCAAGGTCTTTCAGACTACCATCTCGCCAGCGTCGATCGTTCAGGAATGGCCTTCGGACTCGAAGTCCGACCTCCTTACCTCGACAATGAATTGGCAGCATGGGCGACTTCCCTGGACGAATCGGTGTTGATAGATCGAAACAATAACTGGACGAAATTGCCTTTGCGCTCTATTGCCAGAAGGCGCTTTTCTCAACCAGGCACTGAACGGGTTGCTGTGCGGCGAAAATGGGCGATGCCTTCTGCAATTCAGCTATGCGCCGAGCAGATGATGGAGCATATGAGTGCCGGATGCACTTGCCCGGCAAAGGATGAGAAGAGCAACCTGGATGAAATCCTGATGGATCTCTTTGTTTACCTTCACGTGGACCCTGGATGCACCAGTCCTCCGAATTTCTCGTTATTCGATTTTGTGAATGATTTACGTCAACCTAACGGGGTGATATGAGAGTCTTACTCCTCGGTAAATTTCCACCCGGTCAAGGAGGAATCGCCTCCAAGACCTATTGGCTGTATAGAGCACTCGCCCGTCGAGGATTCCTATTTGACATCGTTACCCTCGTGCCTGATCTCTATGCCAGCCGTGACCAGGCCGAGCTTCCATCTGGGGTGCACGTGAGGCTACTTAAAGCAGACACCAAGGGTCCGTGGTTTATCCCCGGAGGGGGATTAGAAACTGAGCGTTTGATTGCAGCGGCGCTCGAGATGGCTGCGGATCAGAGGCCGGACGTGGTGGAATGTAATTACCTGGCACCTTATGGAACAGCTTCTTTGGTCGTCTCCCGCTCGCTCGGAATTCCCTTGATCGTCCGTCATGCAGGTAGCGATCTGGTGAAGCTGCTCGGCTGGGATCAATCCCGGGCTGCGCTTGAAAGTCTTTTGACCTCCGCCAACCTTGTAGTAAGCAATAGTGATGCGATTGATCGATTGAAACGCTTCACAAAAAGGATCATCTCGCTTCCACGATATGTTCCAGACCCTGAGTGGTTCAACATGGCTCCCCAAGTTCCCAAAGAACAATTAATTTTGTATGCGGGTAAGCTGAACTACTACCTGAGATTGAAGGCACTTGATAGCCTTCTTTTAGGACTCCGCCTCCAGCGTTCTTGGAAGCTGTTGGCAATAGGAAGAGGAAATGGACAACAGGCATTTGAGGCCGCCGTCAAAGTGAACGGGCTTGAGAACAGGGTTCGCCTTATGGAGTTTTTACCGCCGGAGAAGATGCCTGGAATGATTCGCGCGGCTCACCTCGTCTGGGCTGTGGAGCGTCAGGAGGATGTTTCGGATTTCAGCAACATTGTCTGGGAAGCGATTTCCTGTGGTCGAAAATGCCTGGTCTCTCCCACCGTTATCCAACACCCAGACGCCGCTATGTTTTCTACCTCGCCTTTGCTTGTAAGCGTGGACCCAGATGACCCGGTTTCCATAGCCTCCACCTTCGGTCGGTGTCAAACAGCTGTGGTACAGCAAGCCCCTGACTTTTCTGAAGCGCACCTCAGGTATATTGATATCAATGCCACTGTTTATGAGAGAATCTGCCGAGGGTTGTCCGTCGGCAATGAGAGTTAAAGGTTACCTCTATGATTAGACCACGAGTCCTTCTAACACTTCCTCGCTATCGGGGCTTTAACCACGGCCTGTTTCTCGGAATAGCCTGCCTAGCGACAATCCTTAAGCAAAGCGATGCTGATGTTGAGGTTTTTGATGAGGATGTAGCCGCTCAAGTGGAGGCCGAGACTGGACATGACACCCGACAAATATTGTACCAGATCCTGGAAGCCTTTAGGCCAACACTGGTTGGAATTCATGTCAACACTCCCAATTATGCAGGGGCTCTCCAACTTTCGGTGCGACTGCGTGAATTCACGGGTGTGCCGATCGTGGCAGGAGGACCGCACGCAACTGTGGCTGCCGAATGTCTTCTAAACCGGCACGCCCAGTTTGATTATGTCCTGCGGGGTGAGGCAGATGATTCATTGCCTGCTCTTGCTTGGGCTGTGACCTGCAATCGAACGTTGGATGACATACCGGGGTTGTCCAGAAGGACCCACTCGTCAGTAGTACATAACGCCAGTTCCCCCCTGCTCGATTGCCGACGCATACCGAGGCCGGATCGTGGCGTGTTTCTCAATCCTCCAGATTCGGATCTCCGCAGATATGCTCGTTCCACTTACCTTCGCAATTTTACCTCCACAATACCAGGCTTTTCGGGCCGAATGGTAACAGGAACTTACAGCAGTAGGGGCTGCAACTACAGTTGTCCGTTTTGCTCACCCAGCGTGTTCTGGACAGATACCTCAACGTCGCGCCCTATCCGGCGGCTTCGGCTCGTCGAGGATCTGATTGAGGAATTAGAAGAGGTTAGAGATTTGGGGTACGGCGCAGTTTTCTTTGATGAGCCCACATTCCCGATGTCAACCGAGCGTGTCTGGATCGACAATTTCACGAAGCGGATGAAGGCCTTAGGACTCCTGTGGGGCGCCCCAACCCGTTTAGAGGAGTTGGATCCGCAATTACTCCCTCGACTGGCCGACTCAGGTCTCCGGTACATTTATTTTGGACTCGAAACACCCCAGCCCAATCTTCAATCAAGAATTGGCAAGCTTGCGGAGATTAAAACAGTTCTCGACCGATTACGCGCCTGCGAAGATAATGGAATTCAGTGCGATGTCTCCTTGTTTTTCGGCGGACCGGGGGAAACTGACGACACAGTCGATGCGACGCTGTCATGGATGGACGAATGTCTTCCGCGGGGCAACGCCTTTTTCTCCCTGGCAGCTTACTGGCCAGGTACAACCTGGTCTCGGGCAGCGGGGTTAACTTCTGAGTTCTGGGAGCCTGATTTCGATCAACGGCGGGCAGAAAAGCTGGGTGCAATCTGGTATCCGGAATCAGCAACTTCGATTGAGCGCTTCTACTCCAACAGTACCGGTACTTACCATCCTGCCTTTCTGAGTATAGAACGCGCACTGAGAATTAAAGAGCGTATCATTGCCAGCGGATTTCGGGCACGGTTTAGCCAGTATGCCCGGATACTTGATGCCCCGGAATTTTCGGCATGAAGACAAAGCATCTCTTCACTTATGATATCCGTCTGGGACACCTTTTCCATATTCCCGATTGTCCCGACAACGTCATGTTCGATCTCACATGGAAGTGTAATTACCGTTGCTCGTTTTGCTACATTTCGCACGAGGACCGAAATCTTGGACACCCTCCCTGGGAAGTAACCGAAGCGATCCTGAACAAACTAGCCAAGTGGGGCGTCAGGGAAGTGCTTTACCTCGGGGGAGAGCCAATGCTCCACCCCAAGTTTGACGCTGTAATTGAACTCGGATCACGGCTGGGCTTGTCTCAACGGGTGGTTACAAATGCGAGCCGGATAAACTCGGCGAGGGCTAATTTACTCGCCGCGCATAATGTCGAGGTAGGCGTCTCTCTTCACAGCGCAGATGCCTCAGTTCACAATCACTTGACAAGAGCCAGACAGGGTTTTCAGAAAGCCACCGAGGGTTTGAGCCTACTAATTGAGGCAGGTGCCCGATGCTTCGTCCAGTACTCACCAACCCGTTTAGACCCCGCCGGATTGACTGACCTTGCGGGATTTCTGCGCACCCGGTATGGTGATGCTATTCGATTTGTTGATGTCAATCGACTTTTACCGTTCGGGGAAGCGGCTCAGGACAAGTCTCAAGTAGTGCCTGATGCAGATGGTTGGTGGGATGTCCTCAAGATTGTCGGCGAACTTGTCTTCTCGGGATGGACCGTCAGAGTCGAATCCGTACCTCATTGTTGGATACGTGATCGTGCAGCAAGCGAGGGCCTAGGCAATGAGATTATTGAAGCTATTCTCTCCAGCCTCCGCCCTTGCTATATGGGGATTAACCAATTGGCGTTTGACCCGATCGGTCGGGTCAAGCTATGCCCAGGCGGTAGCCCTATTTCGGATTCCATTCTAAAACTTGAAATCCAAGAATTCTGGCGCAGTAATCGGCTAATACAGAACCGAAGAGAGCTCTTATTTCTCCCTAAACAATGTCTTGACTATAACACGATTCATGCGTGCCAATATTTCTCTCAGTGTAACGGCGGGTGTCGCTCGTCTGGCCGTTACGACGATTCAATTGATCCCCTGTTGCTTCAACCGAATAACAGGTCTGCCCGTCGTGCACCATTCCTCGATTAACTTGATCAGTTCACCAGAACGTAACAGGTGACAATCATCGCACACAAATGCCAAGGCTTCTTCATTAGGCAACACTGACTCAGCCTTGATTCCCTCAGGCTTTACATAGCGATGGCAGATGCTACAGAAAATCCGCTTATTCTTGATATCTATTCTCAATCCCACGTCGGCGGGCACAATTGGCAAGAACTCATCTGGCACGCTATAAGCGAGGCGTTTGGCCAGATCCTTTCGTAAACCACCACGCAATTCCTCTCCAAACTCTGATAAAACCAGCAGCGGGAAGTCTCTGTTTTTGGAGGCCTTGTTCTTGTTTCGATTTTTCAAGTCGCAAATTAGTCTTGTCAAACCAGGCAAGTACAGATGTTCTGCCTCCCTTATTATCTTTTCGTAATCCCCTTGTGGAATATCCTCAGTTTCTTCTCCTAAGCTGTAATAGGGCTTACTTATCAGGCTGCCCAGATGGGCGACTAGGACAGAACAGTCGCTATAGTCATGATACAGTTCTTCATGGTACTTCGAATCACCGAGGATACCAACCTTTGGTCGGCTGTTTTCTCCCAAGTAAGTAACCACGATGCCGATTGAGTCGTGCTTTGTCTGGTCGTCGTGCCACGCTCTCTTTGCTCGGATGACTGCGGCAACCCCTTCTTGATTGATAACATCTTCCTCGATATTGCCATACAGTTCGATGCAGCAACTTCCGTGTTTGTCGGTACAAACTTTTACGGCTCCGCCACTAGCCTCACTGCCCCGCCATTTGGGCGCTTTCAGAACAACTATGTCTCTGACGTAGGTTTTCGTCTCTCGCAGCATTGACTCGTACCGCTCGAACACGCCTTCTGTCAGCAAGAGGAACACGCGATGATCGATTGGAGCGGAGATTTCATCAGATTCCTCGTCTTTTTGTTCATCTGCCATGCGCTTGTTTCGTTCAAACAGGAGCGTGAAGAGATTCGTCAGGTTCTCAGTATGATCCGGATGAGCGTGTGTCACTACGATAATATCGATGTCAGCAATAGTGAACCCTTCATTAAATAGATTTTCTAAGAAGTTATAACCTGGGTCAACAGCGATGCCCACATATCGGTCCCGAGCCCAGAGACGTACTAGGTAGCCACCCCCTACAGAAGCCGCCGCCCGAGATCCCAGATTAGGGGAAAAGGAATTCCATCGTCTAAGCGAGATTAGCTCAAAGTCGGGAGATCTGACAAGTGGTTCTCCCGCTCGGTAGTTCCTCTCCCTGGCAGTCCTGAATTTAAGATATTCCAGAAATCGTTTCTGTTGCGAATACATTGCCTGTTTGTAGGTGCCATACTTAGCTACCTTGCTCTTCTGTGAAGGCCCCATAACCCGTGGGACGCAGTCATCCTTACATTTCTCGTTTGATCGAGGGCAGAGGCGTTTGTCAGGGGTGGAATAGGGGAATAGTTTGAAGTGCTCGATTTCTGAGCGGAACTGGCGAGCGGGGGCTGCCCGTTCCCCTTTGGTCCAATCCAGCGCAACTCCCAGAACCTCCCGCCACTTTCTGAGCTCCTGCATATCGTGAGAATCATCGGAGTCATTATCTAGTAAGTTGAGGCATTCAAGCAGAGGAGCACCGCTTCTCCAAATCTCATGCAGGTCCTTATCCTCACGCTGAGCTGTATGACCGAGTAAATATTTCAAAGTTCCAGATTCCTTCGCGGAAAGTCCCCGATCGGGTGTCAGAAATTTCATGAAGCGATGCGTTTCAATCAGAACCTTTATGGGAGTCGCCATTACTTTATTCCCATAAGAGATCCCCCTGGCAGTATTTCTCTCAGATTTCTTGGCGAGTTTCAGTATGCCGCCTAGGAATTCAGATGTCGCACGGAGCCTACGATGAAACCCAGAAGTTTCTGCAGAATGCCAACGAAGTAGCCAGGCAGTAGTTTTACGCCATTTTTCGAGGGTCTCTTCCGCTAAAGGCAATCGTCTTCCGAAATCGGTTCTCATCTTGAGCTCTGCACCTTGGTTCTCCGCCAGCTTAAAAAGTGCTTTAGTTCGAGGAGGCATACTATTCGCATTGGACAGCGACTTTGAGTCTGAATCTCGGGTTTCATGTGCTAGAAGTCCTCTGTCAATCTCTGTGAGCGATAATTGAAGAGTTAAAAGTCGTTTCCAATAATCCGTAGTTAGCTCGGCCGCAATTATCATCCCTTTATTTAAGTAGTAGCTTCTTTCGGAATACCGCTGGAGGTCTTCAAGGCCCTGAGCCAACGTTAATATTGCCGGCATGTACATGAGCCGATACAACATATCAATATTATCCTTCTTCGGTTCATCTGCGAGTTCTTTTGAGAGTTCTTCGCAATTAAATGAGTCTACATAATAGTCCAAACCCATCACAGCGTTAAGTGGTTGATTGAGATGGTTGTATCCACGTCTTTCGTTGGTATTAGCAATCCAACGGAAAAGTTTTGATGCTACTGCTTCCTCTTTTATCACAAAGCCTTGGCGTCGGGCCCAACCAAAAGACACCTCTTCGCTTGCGGAGGCACAGAGTTCGGAATGATAGAGTGCCAGCAATGTAGCCCATGTGCGTCTTTCAGACTCCTCGGCCTCACTCTTCGATTTGTAGTGGGCTACAATTTTGTCAATTGCCGCACTACATCTCCATGTGATGGTGTCCAGATTTTCCCGACGCCGCCTGGCTCTATCTCTCACGACTTCGAATTTGTCCTGCTGAAATTGCCCCGTCACGGGTTCAACGTTCGAGTCAGCATAATCTCGGCTGGCCTCGTCCAGGTCAAGCCCATCAAGCACGCGAACTACTTTCAGCCTCTTGAAGTGGTCGAACCAGCGCGAAGGATCTTCTTCGCCAGGCAGCGGATCTAAGGACCTCTGCCTTCCAGCCTCCTCCGTTAGTAGCTTAAGTCCCTTTTCAGCAAGTATGTTCCTGTTCTCTTCGTCATAGGCAATATCCAGCCAGAAACTATCAATTACATGCTTGACCAGTTCCTCTTTTGTCATTCCTCCCTCCTAATAAGGTCTCCCTTGCTTTAGGAATAAGGGAATTTACAGATGCATCATCTATCTTGGCACCTAAAAACTGATCCGTATCGGCCCATATGAGGTGACATATTTGTATGGCTTTCAGGCTAGAAACGCCGGCTAGCGCATCCAAAATCAACTGCAAATCTCACAACATCCCAGGTTATAAACGAGTTCAATACCAAGCGGGAATCCCCACCCAACGCCCCCAAAAATGCGAAGCCGGGGGAACGTGAAACTGCTTTATTATGAAGAGGCTAAATTATGATCCGCCGAGTTTTTCTCAAGAATACAGGTCGAAAACAGAGCTATTTACAGTATCTATAGAACATTCTATCTTGGCGTGCAAGGAGAAAGGCAGGGAATGCGGAGGATTCATACAATGAGATCCCACCAAATTGTGCCGTAAATGGATCGAATACCTTTCATGTTACGCCGTTTTTAATAGCAAAAATGCAGAAAATGTAGTACATATATGTCGAAGCTTAACACAAAAATCCCTCACGAGTTGACTCAAGATGGGGCCTTAAAGCGAATCTTGGGTCCCTTTGGTTGGCAAAAGAGCCAATTCCCCGACATCGGGAGCTTCTTCGAGGAGTAGAATAGCCCGTGTTTCCTCAAGGTGCCAAGAAGGCAGCTCTTAACTAAAAAGTATGACATGGGGTGTGGAAATGCGTGACACTTTTCTGGCTTTATCTCCTCCATTTTTGGGCGAGGAGGAAATCAATGAAGTGACAGATACGCTTCGTGTCGGTTGGATCACAACCGGCCCCAAGGTGAGGCGCTTCGAAGATGAGTTTGCTCATTTTGTTGGCGCGCCATCCGCCTTGGCGCTCAATTCCTGTACTGCTGCCTTGCATGTGGGCTTGGCCGCCCTCGGTATAGGACATGGCGATGCTGTCATTACCACCCCCATGACTTTCTGCTCTACGGTCCATGTGATTGAACAGGTGGGCGCCCGGCCCATCCTGGTCGATGTGGAACCTGATACCCTCAACATCGATCCCAATAAAATAGAAAACGTAATCAAATCCCTAATTCGGGATTCCGAATCCCGAATTAGGGCCTTATTGCCCGTTCATTTATATGGTCACCCATGTGACATGGACTCAATTGCGGACATTGCCAAGAGATATGGGCTTCGAGTTATTGAAGACGCTGCCCATGCGTTACCGGCAAAATATAGGGGCCGCTTTGTCGGGACGATCGGGGATCTTACGGCCTTCAGTTTCTATTCGACGAAGAATCTCACAACTGGAGAAGGGGGAATGCTTACCGGAAGCCCGGAGCTACTGGAGGAGGCCCGTATCTGGAGCCTGCACGGTATGAGCCGGGATGCATGGAAGAGATATTCAGCCGAGGGCTCCTGGTATTATGAGGTCATCCGTCCCGGATTCAAGTATAACATGTCGGATATTCCTGCGGCGATTGGTATTGCGCAACTCCGTAAGCTGATGCAATTCTGGGGCCGCCGACGGGAAATCGTAGAGTGCTACAACAAGGCTTTCTCCGAATATGAGGAACTGCAAATACCGGCAAATCGTGCCGGTGTAGAACATGCCTGGCATCTCTATGTGGTGCGTCTGAATCCGAGTCTCTTAACAATTTCGCGTAATCAATTCATCGAAGAGCTCAGAATTCGCAACATCGGAGCAAGCGTGCACTTCATCCCTATTCATTTGCATCCCTACTACCGGGACAAATATAACTATAAGCCCAATGACTTCCCGGTTGCTTTTGACCAATACCAGTGCATCTTTTCTTTGCCGCTTCATCCCGCAATGAGTGATCCAGACATTGAGGACGTCATCGAGGCGGTAACTGAAGTCATCCGTACCCACAGAAGGTAGGATAAAGGCTCGGAAGGTCAGATCTCAACAATCAACTGGTTTGGAATAAGAAATGGGGTCTGATAAATATTGGGGCGGGAAAAAGTCGCTAGGCACATTCCCTTAATAACTCAAGAAATGCAGAAGGAGACAATGTCCTCACCTCTCTGTGTTTTTTACTAACAGGGGAATGATGTCTACTACCTGTGACAATCGCTTCTACCTTTCCAGGCAGAGCTACTTCTAAGAAAGGTTCATCATCCGAGTCGGGGAGATAGTTCTCTAAAGGTTTGATTGAAACGAGAAACCCTTCTTCGCTCTAACCTTGCTCCACGTAAGAAATGGCACAGTGGATGGAGCAGGGCGTATGGCGTGGCAAAAAGCTTCGCAAATCCTTTCAGGTCTGGGCAAGACCTGGATCATATTCTGCCAGGGGGAAGCAGATCGTTTTCTTGATCTGAGTGCGGCCCTTGGCAGAATCTTCCAGTCGCTTATAGACAGGTGCATCGAAATACTGCTCACCACACTTGCTGCATGCCCAGGCAGGTACACGATCAACATAGATCGTTCGGCCCTTGGAATGAAACCTAGCCTGGATAATACGCTCTCCCACTACCCCATCATAGAATTCGCACATATCATGGCTCTTTTCCCTCGTCTCTTACTCCTCATAGGCTGTAATGACCAAGAGCACGCCTGAAGGTAAAAACCGACACACTATTCGTGCACCCCGCCTATCTCTCGCCTCGCCTCATGGTTTTACTATCTGCTATCTATCCGCTATTTCCGTACCTCTAAAAAGTTACGATTTGATATTCATATATTTAATTCCTGGATTCAACCATTAAGTGCAACACTCGGCTTTGAAGACCTCCGCCGGGGTTTTGAATCCGAGACATTTTCTCGGACGGTTATTGAGCCAGTATTCGATTTTTACTAAATGGTCTTGTGAGATC
>Ga0315277_10007953_pt1 | contig 13671 bp, 12 predicted proteins | sample YL17G05_15_MG_FD_203695 | JGI IMG/M metagenome (GOLD analysis project Ga0315277, IMG submission 203695) | Sediment microbial communities from Yellowstone Lake, YNP, Wyoming, USA - YL17G05_15 | ecosystem: Environmental > Aquatic > Freshwater > Lake > Sediment | place: USA: Wyoming | collected...
GGATAAGGGCTCGGTGGGGCAGATTACCAATCTGCCGCACGGCAGGATGAAGATAGAGGACTACGGGCTGGACGAGCTGCTGGGGCTGGCGGTGCAGCGGCGCGCCTCTGACCTGCACATCACCAGCGGGCTGCCGCCCACGCTGCGGGTGGACGGTCGGCTGCACCCCCTGAGCTTCGATGCTCTACAGCCGATTGAGACGCAGCGTCTGGTCTACAGCATTCTCAGCGACCACCAGATCAACACCTTCGAGTCCACCCATGAACTGGACTTCTCGCATGGGATGCCCAAGCTCGGCCGCTTCCGGGTGAACGTGTACATGCAGCGCGGGTCTGTCAGCGCGGCCTTCAGACTGATCGCCGCGCGCGTTCCCCGCTTCCCCGAATTGGGACTGCCGGGCGTGGTGCAAGTTCTCGCCGCTCGCACCAGCGGCCTCATCCTGGTTACCGGCCCCACCGGCAGCGGCAAGTCCACCACCCTCGCCTCCATCATTGACTACATCAACGAGACGAGGAGCTGCCACATCGTCACCATCGAGGACCCGATCGAGTATCTCCACCACCATCGCAAGGCGATGGTGAACCAGAGAGAGCTGGGCAGCGACACCTATGAGATCCGCGCCGCGCTTCGCTCCGTGGTGCGGGAGGATCCCGATGTCATCCTGATTGGCGAAATGCGAGACCTGGAGACCATTGACGCCGCCCTGAAGATCGCCGAGACCGGGCACCTGGTCCTCGCCACCCTGCATACCCGCAACGCCCCGCAGAGCGTGACCAGAATCGTAGACGTGTTCCCCGCTCACCAGCAGGAGCAGATCAGGGTTCTCCTTGCTGGCACCCTGGAGGCCATCATCGCCCAGCAGCTTCTTCCCAAGGCCGCGGGCAGCGGGCGCGCCCTCGCCGTGGAGGTGCTCGTTGCCACCTCCGGCATCCGCAACCTGATCCGGGAGAATAAGACCCACCAGATCTATGGCCTGATGGAGACGGGCGGCGAACAGGGAATGCAAACCATGGACCGCTCGCTCGCACTCCTGGTCCGTCAAGGCATGATCACCGCGGAGGATGCCGCCTCCCACGCCATTGACCAGGACAACTACCGGCGGTGGCTGTCTCACCTGTAAGCTGTCTGGACCCCTGGCCAGGCAGGCGGGAGGGGTGCGTCCGCCCCTCGGATGAGCGAACAGCGCCCTACGCGGCGCTGCGCGCCGCTCCCGAAAAGGGGCGCCCGTTGGGCGGCCCCCAGGGCTCTGTCAGCGCCTTCTCTGTGAGATCAGAGGCAGAATACGGAACAAATACTTAGGCCGCGTGCGCGGCAGTCCGGCAGGCTACGTGCGGCCGCGTCGCGCCAAGGGTCGTTCTCGCCCGCAAGCACGGGCGGATGAGGGAGAGAAGCTGTGGCTACATTCCGCTATAGCGCCATGGACCAAGCCGGCCGCACCATCACCGGCACTCTGGAAGCAGACAGCGTCGAGGTGGTCCGCGGCAAGCTCGCCGAGCTCAGCTACCACATCCTGAGCATCCGCGAATCCCGATCCCAGAGCAGCATGAAGGGCTGGTTCAGCAATCTCCAGCGCGTCAAGCTGAAGGACCTCTCCGTCTTCAGCCGCCAGTTCGCCACCATGATCGACGCGGGCCTCAGCATCGTGAAATGCCTGGACATCCTGGAGAAGCAGAGCCGCAACCCCAAGCTCAAGGAAGTGATCGCTCAGATCAAGCACGATGTGGCCGGCGGCACCAGTCTCACGGAGGCGCTTCAGAGACATCCCCGCATCTTCTCCGCTCTCTTCATCAACATGATCAAGTCGGCCGAGGTGGGCGGCATTCTCGACCAAGTTCTGGACCGTCTCTCCACCTTCCTCGAGAAGGAGCAGGAGACGCGCAACAAGATTAAGTCCGCCATGACATATCCCGCGGTAGTGTTCACCTTTGCGATATTGATGTTGTTCGGATTGCTGTTCTTCGTGCTGCCCAAGTTCAAGGGCATCTTCGACTCCATGGGCCTCAAGCTCCCGCTGGCGACCAGACTGATGCTCAACTTCTCCGACAACTTCAAGCACTACTGGTATCTGGTCGCGGTGGCTCTCATCGTCTCCGTGATCGCCCTCAAGCTGTTCGGCCGCACCGACAAGGGCCGGTTCGCCCTGGACAGTCTGAAGCTGAGGATTCCCGTCTTCGGCGACCTGATCCTGAAGACTTCGGTGGCGCGCTTCGCGCGCACCTTCGGCACCCTCATCAGCTCCGGCGTGCCGGTCCTGCGCGCCCTGGAGATCGTGGCGGAAACCGCAGGCAACCGCGTCGTCACCGACACGGTCAACCGCGCCCGCGACAGCATCAAAGAGGGAGACCGGATCAGCGCTCCTCTCTTTGGCAGCCGTGTCTTCCCCGTCATGGTGACCCAGATGATCGCCGTGGGCGAGGAAACCGGGCGACTGGATGCGATGCTGGTGAAAGTGGCCAACTTCTACGATGAGGAAGTGGACGCCACTCTCAAGGCCCTCACCTCCCTGATCGAGCCCCTGATGATCGTGGGGCTGGGCCTGATCGTGGGCTTCATCGCCGTCTCGGTGATCTCCCCCATCTACGCATTGGTTGGGTCCCTCGGATGATCGTGGATGGGCCAAAGAGCGGAGGCAACCGCTCGCTGCTGCTGGCAACGTGATGCACGGGGCGCCCGCCCGGCGCCCCCCTGAGCGGGGAGCGTTCCGGGAAGCGGCACGACCGGCCTCAGCGCACCGTGGCTCCCCCCGGACGGGCGAGGCCCACCGCCCGGAAGGAGACGAAGCCGGGAGAGCCGAACAGGCTCCAAGGCAAAGGCGACATGGGAAAGGCGAAAGGCAAGGCGCCGGCACGGGACGAGGTTGACTCCCTCGTCCGCCGCTATCGGCGCACCAAAGACACCGCGCTGCGGAACCGCATCATCTCCCAGCACCTCTACCTGGTGCAGACGGTGGCCCGCAAGTTCGCAGGGCTGGGCGAGTCCCACGAGGACCTGCTCCAGGAAGGCGCCATGGGGCTGATCAACGCCGTCGAGCTGTACGACACCGGCCGCGGCGTCCAGTTCTCCACCTACGCCACCCACCTAGTGGAAGGGCAGATCCGCCACTACCTCCGGGACAAGGGCAAGCTCATCAAGCAGCCCGCTTGGGTGCAGGAGCTGACCACCAAGATCGTGAAAGCCTCGGACGCGCTCACTCAGGAGTCCGATCGCGCCCCCACCCTCGACGAGATCTCCCGGCGGATAGGGGTGAGGGCGGATACCGTGCAGAGGATTCTGGAGGCGCGGGAGAGGTCGAAGGTGGCCTCCCTGGACGTCGTGCGCAGCGATGACGACAGCCAGGCGCCGGCGGTGGACCCGGAGAAGCTCGTCGCCGCCAGCATTGACGACGCCCATCTTCCCATTGAGGATCGCATCTTCCTGCGGGATGCCATTGGCCGGCTCAAGGCCCTGGAACGCAGGGTCGTCCACCACTTCTACTACCTCGACCTGAACCAGACCGAGATCGCCCGCAAGCTGGGCATTTCCGTCAACTACGCTTCCTATCTCCTGCGCGGCGCCATCGCCAAGCTCAAGAAAACCTACGAGGCCCAGGAGCAAGCCGCCATGGCCGCCTCCACATCAGGTGACAGCCCCTCCGAAGGTGACACCTACTCCCTCTCCTTCCGGCCCGCCCCCACCGACTCGCTCACCAAGCTCGCTACCCACAGCTACTTCGCGGACCGCGTCAACCAGGAACTGGAGCGCGCCCGCCGGTATCCGCAGCAGTTCTCCTTGCTGCTGATCGCGCCCGATCACCAGCTTGCCGATCCGGACCTGGCCGCGCTGGCGCGTCTACTGCACAGCAATGTGCGAAGCATTGACCTCGTCGCCAGGCTGACCGGGGATCGCTTCGGCCTGCTCCTCCCCCACACCGGCCGGGAAGCCGGCATCCTCGCCGACCGGCTGGTCCGCACCGTCGCCTCTCGCCTGAAGCGTGGGGCAGGCTCCCAGCCTGCCACCGGAACCGAAGCCGAGGCCGAACCCGATCAGGTTCCCCTCACCGTTGCCATCGGCTTCGCCGTCTACCCTACCAACGGTCGCACCATGGACGCCCTCTGGGCATCCGCCGAGCAGGCGCTTGCCGACGCGCGACAGGAGGGCGGCAATCGCTGCCTGCGCGGAGAGGGTGCGGTCAACAACGGGCCAGCGCCGGCAACCGCCTAGTGGGGCAGGCTCCCAGCTTGCCGGGCCTCAGGCCTGGAACCTCACCAACACCACGTCCCCCTCCTGCACCACATAGTCCCGCCCCTCTGTCGCCACCTGGCCCGAGCGGTGAGCTTCCTGCCAGCCCCCAGTCGCATCGAGAGCATCGAAGCCGATCACCTCGGCGCGGATGAAGCCGCGCTCCATGTCCGTGTGGATGCGTCCCGCCGCCGCCGCCAGCTTGGTGCCCCGCGGCACCGCCCAAGCGCGCGCCTCGGCACCTACGCCTGTGAAGAAGGTCACCAGGTCGAGCGCCTGATAGCAGGCGCGGATGACATCGCCCGTCCCGTGGCAATCCACTCCCAGCTCTGCCATGAACCCGGCCCGCTCCCCTTCCTCCATCTCCGCCAGATCCGATTCCAGCTTCGCGGTCATGGTCACCACCGGCCCGTCCGCGGCCGAGCGCAGGCGGCCGAGAAGCTCCTCTGCCTCCGGCTCGTCCTCCCCGGCATTCGCCAGGTAGACCACCGGCTTGTCCGTGAGCAGGTGCAGCTCGCCGTGGCGCTGTAGAGCGGGCATTTCCCCTGGCCGGGCCGGCATGCCCGCCGTGTCGGAGCCGGTCAGTGTGCGCGCTGGCTTCCCCTCGTTAAGGTGCTCCGAGATCCGCTGAAGCTCCCCCGCCTCTTGCTCCGCCTCCTTGCGGTGCATCCTCAGCCCGGCGGCCAGCTTCTGCCGTCTCCGCTCCACCGTGCCCAGATCGGCGAGGGCCAGCTCGAGATTCACGATCTCCACGTCGCGCAGTGGATCCAGCCCGCTCTCCACGTGGGCGATCTCCCGCCCCGCGAAACACCTCACCACATGCAAGATCACCGCCACTTCCCGGATCTCGGCGAGAAACTGGTTCCCCAGCCCCTCCCCTTTGCTCGCCCCGCGCACCAGGCCGGCGATGTCCACGAACTCGATGGTGGCTGGCGTTGCCTTCTCCTGCTCGAACACCCGCGCCACCCGCCCCAGCCGGGGATCGGGAACGGGGACGACGGCGCGATTGGGCTCGATGGTACAGAATGGGTAGTTGGAGACCTTCGCACCGGCACACGAGAGCGCGTTGAACACGGTGGACTTGCCCACATTGGGCAGCCCGACGATCCCGACGCTGAACATGCCCTTCCCTCGGTCCGCCTGGCGCCGCTGGGGCGGCGGCGCTCCCAGCGCTTGCGGATCAGCTTCCGTGCGTCAGCCCATCCAGCCTCGCCTCTGCCTGCTCGATCAGGTTAGCCAGGCGCAGGCACGCCTGCGCGTCTTCCTCCAGCAGCACCTGCCCCCCGAGGATGCGATCGGCGGTGCGCTCCAACCACTCCATACCCTCGGACAGCTCGAGGAGGACTCCGCGATCCTGCACCCGGGGCATGGCCTCCTGCAAGGTCTTCGCCAGCGCCTCGAGCTTGTCCGCCTGCTCGGTCAGAAACTCATCCCGCTTCTGCTCGATGGAGGATGCCAGCTCCTCCGCCTGCCGCTTCTTCGCGGCCAGGTGGTGCTCCACCTCCTTGGCCGCCCGGCGCAGCCCCGGGAACTGCTTCATCGCCTGCTTGATCAACAGCACCCGGTGGAGCCCGTCGAAGTCATAGCTCCGGCGAGAGGGATCCTCGTCGCCGTCTCCGGAGCCGTCATTGAGGGCTGACACAATCCCCGTGTCGGTCCAGTAGCACAACTGGCGGCGGGAGACTCCAGCGAACTGCGCGGCCTTTCCGGTGGTCAGTTGAAGACGTTTGAGGAGTTCGGAGGGTTCGACAGGGTCCAGCGACTTCCGCGGCGGACCTGCCGAACCGCCGCCCCTTCCCTTGCTGGGGGAGTCACCATCATCAGCCATGCCCACCTCCTGTCGCTCTAATAGAGCAAGTCCGTCCGCCATGGCCGACGATCTGAACACGGTACCCCCACTTGTCGGCCCGACAGCGGACAGCAGTATAGTACGCGCGCCGGACGATGTCAAGAGTCGGCGACAGCACACCTGGCCGCGTCCCACTACACCGTCATCCTTCGGCGCGCACCGTCACCGTACCCTTGGGCGGCTGGGCCCGAAGGGCCGCCGCCCCTCCACGCCTTGCCATCCACCCGATGCCCAGCAAGGTATGCTGACACCGGAACAGAACCCTCATCGTCCTCAGTCAAAGACGTGGGGAAGACCCTTTCCCAGAGTGGTAGTTCAGGGGTGAGAGCCGGCTACCTGCCTCGAGGGATAGAGGCCGAGCAGGAGGGTCAGGGATGAGGGGAAGGCGCAGGCTGCTGCTCGGAATGGTTCTGGCGGGCTGCTTGGCGTGCGGCCTGATCGGCTATGCCGTTGCCCGGCAACAGGGACTGATCGCGTCTGAGTCACTGTTGGAGGCAGCAGAGAAGGGACACACCGCGCGCGTCGCCTTCCTGCTGTCGCTCGGACAGAACCCCAACGAGAGGGATTCGGTGGGCTGGACCCCTCTCCACTCCGCCGCCTACTGGGGGAACGCACGGATCGCGCGGGACCTGCTCGAACACGGGGCTAACCCCAACGCTCGAACCGAGGACACCATCGGCGCGCCCGATATGGTCAGTCCCGCGGGGTACGAGGCGCCGCTGAAGACCCCCCTCTTCGCGGCTGCGGCAGGGGGACACCCCGATGTCGCACGCGTCCTGCTTGATCACGGTGCGCAGCCCAGCGCTCCGGGCTATTGGGGCGAGACGGCGCTCCATCGAGCCGCCATGCAGGGCGAGACCGCGGTCGCCTCCCTGCTGATCGCCCGGGGCGCCGACCCCAACGCGGGAACCAAGACTGGAGAGACTCCGCTGCACTGGGCGGTGATAGGCCACGGTGGATTCCGTTGGACGATGCCCTTCAAGTCCGACACGAACCGTGATAGGCACGTCAACAGCGTCGCGGTCGTTCAGCTTCTCCTTGACGCGGGAGCGTTCGTTGACGCGCGCGACGACAAGGGCTGGACACCGCTGCACTGGGCCGCCGCCTACGGCCACGTCCAACTGGCGCGGATACTGGTGACAGCGGGCGCCGACCCTAACATCAAGGTCGGGGACGTACAACGGGTCGGTCGCATGACCGCTGCCCACAAGGGAGCGCCAGGCCAGACCCCCCTCCAACTGGCGGTCGGCGACGGCGACAGCCCCGCGCTGGTGGCCTACCTCCTCGCCCACGGCGCCGACCCAAACGTGAAGGATGACGACGGCCGCACCGCACTCGATGTGGCCATCAAGTGCGGCTGCGAGGACTGCCAACGACTGCTGAAGAAGCATGGAGCGAAGACCGGACAAGAGACCGCCCCATGACATGCCCTTCTTGCGGCCACCCGCGTCCATCTGCGTGCACTTGTCCGCCATAGTCCCTAGGTCGGCTGCGCCGACCGGGACGGCGGTCGCTGCCGGCGACCTAGCCGCCCTGGCGACGGCGGATCTGCGGTTCCCGTCTTCCGTCCGAAAGACGGTGGGGCAGGTCGTGACCTGCCCCACCGCAATCATGTGATCGTGCACCCGCTGTCGAACGCATCGCCCGGGCGGAATGGGCGTAGCCGGCTCAGGCCAGACGATCTGCGGCACACGGGCGCCGTTGCTTACCGCTGCTTCCTTCCGGACCTGACGGGGTTCGCAAAGCTCCCATTGCGCAGGGCCCGGCCGTCAACACCGCTTGCGCCCCCCAGACCCCAAACAACACGCCCTCGAGCGGGAGTTCGACCCCGCTATAGCGGATTGCGGGTACAGGGCACCGCTAGCTCCCCATCTAGCACGATCACAAACCGGAAGCATTATAGCACGGTGGAGGCGATCTGGGCGGAGGTAGGGGCACGGCATGCCGTGCCCCTACGCTGCTATGCCGTTCACTCGTCATGCTCATGGCCATGCAAGTGCGCATGGGGGTGTATATGCAACTCCCCCTCGTGGATGTGGGCGTGTTCGTGGACCAGGTTCACGCGGAGCAGCAGGTCCAGGTCGGTGAGGATGGCGTGCGGCTCTCCTTCGGCGGCGATGCGGTGGTCCTCGCCGAGCACGATCACCCGGTCGCCGATTTCCTCCACGATGTGCAGGTCGTGGGTGGCGGTGACCAGAGTCTTGCCCGCCTTTCGCAGTTCCACCGCGAACTCCACAAACCACCGCTGGAAGCGCGGGTCCAGGCCCGAGGTCGGCTCGTCGAAGAGCAGTACCTCCGGTGACACCGCCAGAATTGCACCGAGCGCCACCTTTCTCTGCTCTCCACCGCTAAGCAGGTGAGGAGGCTGGTCCGCCACCGACCGCAGGCCGAGCAGGTCCAGCATATCCTCTACTCTCTCCCGCACCTGCTCCGGCGCGAGATCAAGCTGCAGCGGCCCGAAGGCGATCTCATCGTACACGGTGGCGTTGAACAGCATCGCCTCCGTGTCCTGTAGCAGGACCCCCACCCGCTGTCGGAAGGAGCGAGAGAAGGGGCCGTCCTCCAGCGCCTTCTCTGTCAGCCCGACCCCGAACGCGCTGACCTGCCCTGAAGTCGGGAAGATGAGGCCCGCCAACAGGCCCAGCAGCGTGGACTTCCCCGACGCGTTCGCACCTACCACCACCAGGCTCTCGTGTTCCCGTACGACGAGGGCCGTATCCGCCAGCCCGACGCGGCCGTCGGGATAGTGGTAGCTGGCATTCTCCACCGTGAACACAGGGCTCACCATAGCAGCGCGCTCAGCACCGCGCGATCGAGATACAGCGCGGCTGCGAACACCAGCCCGCAGAGCATCATCCAGCCGACCTCCGGGCCGCCGACCCGCGACTGAGTGAGCGCCTTCGGCTCGCCCCGATAACCCCGCGCCAGCATCGCCGCGTATACCCGCTCGCTCAGGCGACGAGAACGCAGGAAGAGCGCTCCCACTCGGGCGCCCACCCACCTCCGCTCCTGCGCCGGGTCGCCGGGTACGATGGTCCGCGCTCGCCTGGCGAGGTGCATCTGCTCGGCCGCGCGCAGCAGCACGAACACGTACCGGTACATCATCGTGGCCACCAACACGAAGGGGGCCGTCACGCTGGTGTGCGCGGCGCGCAGCAGCTCCTGCCAGCGGGTGGTCAGCGCCAGCACCAACGCGAGCATCACGCCGACACAGATCCGGGTCACTAGCAGAGCCGCCGAGGCCAACCCCTGCCGGGTGATGCTGAGCCCCCAGGGCAGCGCCGCCACCGGCTCACCAGGCACGAACACGCTCAGCACGGACGGGACCGCCACCAGGGCAAACACCGTCGGCATCACCCACCAGGTGCGGCTGAACACGGTCCGCAGCCCCACCCGCGAGGTTAGCAGCGCCGCCAGCGCGCATCCTCCGAGCAGCAGTAGCGGCAGCACGTGATGCAGGAACGTCGCCCCCACCGCCAGCAGCAGGACGGACACCAGCTTCACTCGCGCGTCGAGACGCTGCAGGAAGGCGGCGCGGCGCGCCGCCCGCTCGCAGAACAGGGAATCCTCCACCATCCGCGCCATCTGTCTCAGAGTGCGAGAGAGGTAGCCGGAGCGCCGCCGTCTCGGCGCCGCGCGAGCGGCCGCTGGCTCGGACACCCACTTAGGTAGCACGCCTGCCCTCTTTGCGGGACAGCCACAGCCCCAGCGCCCAGGCCAGGGCCGCGCAGACGGCGATGCCGACAAAGGCGGAGACGACATAGGCGATGCTCAGGCGCGACAGCGGGCGGTCCTCCCAGCCTCTCGGGGCGTAGTCAGGCGCGGGCGCATGCCAGCGGTCCGCCGTCCGCGCCATTCCCTCCGGGACATGTCCGACTTGCTTGCCCACCTCCTCGGGGCCCCACTCACCCCAGGCGCCCCCCGCCTTGAGCCGCTCCGGCAGCCACAGACCCAGAGGTGTCAGCACCGCAAGGACGATTAACGCGATCCAGAGGGTGCGGGTTCTCATGCCGCTGCCTCCTTCGGCGCGTCCCCTCCCTTTCCCACCACCAGCGATGGCTCGGTGCGCGCCAGATAGGCCAACGCCCCCACCGTCACCACCGCCTCCACGAAACCGAACATCACCACGTGCTCGATCGCCATCGCCGGCACCGCGATCTTCAGCCCGTACTGGAAGTACAGCGGGCGACCATCCGCGGCATGAGCGATGAGCGGCTGCACTCCGAGCATCAGCCCCGTGGTCACCGCCGCGGCCACTAGTCCCACATAGGCGCCGATGCCCGCCGCCAGCATCCGACGCGCAGAGCTGGCCGCCGATCGTCCGGCAAGCAGGCGGTACAGGCCATAGCTCACAAACGGCATGATTACCGCCATATTCAGGCAGTTGGCGGCGATGGCAGTGATACCGCCATCGCCAAACAGCAGCGCCTGCACCACCAGCACCACAGATACCGCCACCACCGCCGCCCACGGCCCCAGGAGGATCGCAATCAGTGGCGCCCCGGTGGCGTGGCCGGTGGAGCCGCCGGGGATGGGCACGTTGAACATCATGATCACGAAGCTGAAGGCCGCCCCGATCGCCAGCAATGGCACCAGCCGTCCAGTCAGCGTCTGCCTCAGTTTGCGGCCGGCGATCGCCCAGATCGGCGCCATCGCCGCCCAGGCGGGCAGATACGTCTGTGGACTCAGGGTTCCGTCCGGGATGTGCATATCTCCGCCTCGCATTCGGTGCGCCACACACACCCGATGCTCATCTCCCACCATTGTAGCGCGATCCTGCTGTTCGTGCTACGCAACTCTCTCTCGGAAGGAGAACCACACGCCTCCTGGTATATGCCTGGCATTGCCTACGATGCGAAGGAGATTCGTGATGCGCTACAGCGCTACCAGCGTTATGCTAGCCCAACTCACCCTGGAGGAACAGGCCGATCTGCTGCAGCAGCTCGGATTCGATGGCATCGAATGGCGAGTCAGGCGTGTCTCCGAGCAGCAGCGCGGCCAGCCCTTCTCCGAGTGGGGAGCGCACAAGAACGATCTCACGCCAGAGAATTTCGCCGCCAACGCCGCGCGCATGAAGCAGGCGGCGGCGGATCGCGGGCTTGCCATCGCCGGCCTCGCCTCCAACCCGTCTGCCGACGACCTGGAGCAGATCAAGCTGCTTGCCGAGGGCGCCGCCGCCTGTGGCGCGCCGTTCGTGCGCGTAGGCTGCCCGCGGCGTTATGACGCCAGGGTTGACTACAACCTGCTCTATCGGGAGGCAGTGGAGGGCTACGGCAAGGCCGTCGAGCTGGTCTCCTCCTTCGGCGTGAAGACCGCGCTGGAAATCCACGGCGGCACCATCCACCCCAGCGCCTCCCTCGCCCACCGGATCGTGTCCCACTGGCCGGCCGACAAAGTGTGCGTCATCTACGACCCGCAGAACATGGTCATGGATGGCTTCGAGACCACCGAGCTGGCGCTCGAACTCCTCGGGCCCTACGTGGGGCACTGCCACGTCGGCGGCCATCGCCCGGTGGAGAAGGACAGGGACGAAACCGGCACCGCGCAGTGGGACTGGCCCGGCTGCCCCATGGCCGATGGCCTCTACAGCTTCCCCCGCATGCTGCGCAAGTTGAAGGCGATGCGCTATGCCGGGTTCATCAGCATTGAGGACTTCCGGCCGCTTCCGCCGGAGGACAAGCTGAGAGAAGGGATCAAGTATCTGAAAGCAGTTGAAGCAAGCGTCGGATAAGTTGTGGAGCGTTACGCCACAAGCTCGATCAGGCCCTCCACAATCTCGGCCAGTTCCTCTGGGTCCACGGCACCGACGCGCCCCCTCAGGCGCTCGACGGCGAGGGTGCGGACCTGGGACATCTTCACCCACGAGTCCTTGGGCAGGCTGCCACTGCGCAGCTTGTGTGTGAGCGGATAGCCGCTACGTTGCTCCTTACTGGTAATGGCGAGAGCTACGACCGTCTCGGATGAGCGACTCAACTCGTCGTGGCTGATCACCAGGACTGGGCGTAACCCTCCTTGCTCACGCCCACGCGTTGGGCTCAGGTCCGCCCAGTGAACCTCCCCTCTCAGTATGCTGGCCATTCGTTCGCGCCCATGCCCTCTTCGGCCAGGGCCTTCTCCTCCACCGGGTCCAGCTTCGCCGCTTCCTCGGCCAGTCGTTGCCGCTGCTGGCGCTTGACTGCTGCCTCGAGCGCGGCCTCGACGGCTTGGCTCCGACTGGGGTAGCGCCGCTGTCGCACCCAGCGGTCTACCTCGCCTAAGGTTCTCTTATCCACTGTCACCGCGATCTTCGTCTTCGCCATGATCCTTTGCCTCAGTATGACATTCTATCATACCTCGCCTCAGGGCGCAATCCCAACGCCGCAGGCGACCAGCTCCCCGCCTCGCGCTTCCGTCGGTTTCAAGGACACAATCATCCCAATGCACTCCTCCGGCCCCTCACATGTGACCCTGATGTACTGCTCCGTCCACCCGGTGAGCAGGCCGTCGCGCCCGCGTTCCTCGATTAGCGCCTTCACCTCTCTCCCCACCCATGCCTCCGCCGACTTCTGCGCCAGCTCCTCCCCTACCGCCAGCATCCGCTCGGCCCGCGTCCGCTTCACCATTGCCGGAATCTGGTCTCTGCGACGGGCGGCCGCCGTCCCCGGCCGCGCCGAAAACGGGAACACGTGCAGCCGTGACAACCCGACCCTCCGCACGAACTGCACCGTCGTCCCGAACTGCTCCTCCGTCTCGCCCGGAAACCCCACCATCACATCTGTGCTGATCCCCGCCTCCGGCCACACCTCTCGCACCTTCGCAGCTAACTCCGCGAACTGCCCCGACGTATACCCGCGTCCCATCGCCTCCAGCACGCCATCGTCTCCGGATTGCAGCGGCAGATGCAGATGGTGGCACAGCGTCGGATGGTCTGCCATCTCCGCGATCAGGGCATCGTCCACATCCATCGGCTCCAGCGAACTCAGCCGTATCCGCGGTATCCCGATGCTCCCTTCGGCACTGCTCAGGGCAGGCCTCATCTCCTGCAGCAAGGCGGCCAGGCTGTCTTCCCCGAGCTCCCGCCCGTACGTCCCCAGCCGGATTCCACACAGCACCACCTCCGCCGTCCCCGCCTTCACCAGCGCCCGCAACTCCCCGACCACCTCCGCCATCGGCCTGCTCGCCGGCCTCCCCCTCACCTCCGGCACGATGCAATACGCGCACCGATGATCGCACCCATCCTGCACCTTCACAAACGCCCTGACCCGCCCTTGTAGGGCGGGCATGTTCCGCCCAAGGCGGACATGCCCGCCGCTCTCCCCCGCGGATCGCCGCTGAGAGATCCGCTCCACCACCTCCCCCTTCCTCCCATGCCCCACCACCGCATCCACCCCCGGTATCGCCGCCAACCCCTCCGGGTCCCTCTCCGCGTAGCACCCCGTCACCACCAACACCGCCTCCGGTTCTTCCCGAGCGATCTTGTGGATCAGCTTCCGTGCCTTCGCATCCGCGGTGCCGGTGACGGTGCAGGTGTTGACCACATACACCTCCGCCTCCCCCCTCCCCACCACCTGATATCCCCGAGCCGCCAGCTCCCGCGCGATCTCCTCCCCATCGCACTGGTTAAC
>Ga0315277_10007954_pt1 | contig 13671 bp, 15 predicted proteins | sample YL17G05_15_MG_FD_203695 | JGI IMG/M metagenome (GOLD analysis project Ga0315277, IMG submission 203695) | Sediment microbial communities from Yellowstone Lake, YNP, Wyoming, USA - YL17G05_15 | ecosystem: Environmental > Aquatic > Freshwater > Lake > Sediment | place: USA: Wyoming | collected...
CCCATTCAGGATGCGTATGGATCACTATTTTGTTCTTGGCGAAATAGTTGGCATAACACATACACCAGAGTTCTTCTGCGTTTTGTTTCATTTTCTGCTTGGTTCCCGCCAAGATTTTCTTCCATTTTGCGAACATCGGTTTTGTCATAAACCGTTCAAAAACTTTGTGGGCAATCTCATGAAGGAACGTGTATTCACGTCCATAATTCCAGGGTGCGGCTATTGTGATGGTCTTGGTGCTTGGATTTACAATACCAATATGTCCATCGTCACCAGCTAAAGTGTTATCTCCGTGCCATTTAAGTTTATAATGGCTAATTAACTCCCGATGAGTTGGGGGTAATTTCTTCAAGGTAGCCTTGATATTGGCTTCTTGTTCTTCGGTCTGTTCGCAAAATAGTCTGAAACCTTCCATTATTATATTTATCATTTCATCTAAATAAATTCATGGCAACTCCTTTTGGTGAATGGGGTGGTCAGCCAAACGTGGCTGGACCTGGATTTTCAGACTATTTAAGGAAGAAGGGTTATGATAATGAGAATAACATTTTGACTCTTTTGCCGCAATTAGACCCCGTGGACCAAGTAAAATTAGACATTCAGCTTAATATGAACGGAATTGACACATTTCCAGATAGTAGTCACTTATTAATCAATAATTCTGCGGATAAAAAAGGATTAATACCTATTTTTCAAGGGAAGGTTAGAAATCCACAAGTGATTAAGTCTTATATAGGTGTTGTTGAAAACTCTAAACGCAGTCATATGCAGCGTGCTGCTAATCAAATGACTGGTAGCCACGCATGGAACGATGTTTGGATTAAAGTTTACAACCAATGGATTAAGAGATTACACAAATTATTAGGAGAACTTGATGGCGAGAAAATCGGCGGGCAATGAGAAAGAAAGGACTTCCGCCCCTTTGTCAAGGAAAGCTTTCCATTTAGAATGGAAGAATTCTTCACAAAAAATTGCATATATGGCCTTTGAACAACACGATGTTTTGTTCTTGGTAGGTCCAGCAGGGTCTGCGAAAACTCACTTAGCGGTTGCGTTCGCTTGCAGTGAGGTTCTCACAAAGAAGAAGAAAAAGATCATTCTAAGCAGGCCAATCGTAGAAGCTGGTGAAAAACTAGGTTTTCTTCCTGGTACTTTCGAAGAGAAGATCAATCCTTATCTAATGCCAATTTTTGACTGTTTAGACACTATTGTTGGTAGAGATACAATGGAACGAAATAAGGTCAATCAATGCCTAGAAATCGTGCCTATCGCATATATGCGTGGCCGTGCAGAGCCTTTAAATAACTTAATTTCTACTCTAAGCGGGGTAAGGAAAATGGGTGATTTGAATGTTGGAGATTATGTATTTGGTTCTAATGGGCAACCAACAAAAATTACTGGAGTATATCCGCAAGGAGTAAAAAAGATTTGCAAAGTAACTTTTTCTGATAAATCTTCTGTTAATTGCTGCGAAGATCATTTGTGGTCTACTAGAACTCTTTCCGAGAAGCGTCATAATAAGGATTTCTCTGTTAAAGAAACTAAAGAAATCTTCAAATGCGTTAAAAACAAATGGGGACATAAAAATCATGAAATACCAATAGTGAGCAGTCCTGTTAGTTTTGATAGTAAAGAAGTTCCTATAAATCCATATTTACTAGGTGTTTTATTAGGAGATGGATGTTTTTCAACAAATGCTTCAGTTACGATAACTAATGTAAGTGAAGACTTGTTGAGTGAGGTGAGACAGACATTACCAGAGAACATGACGCTATCTCCAAATAAGGAAATAAGTTATCGTTTGTCATATAATATTAATAACGGATTGGGCAATCCTGTTAAAAAGGGTTTAAGGCAATTGAATTTATTTGGACTTAAATCAAGTTGTAAATTTGTGCCAGAAATTTATAAATTTAACAAAACTGATATTAGATTGGAAACATTGCGTGGATTAATGGATACGGATGGATGGGTTAGCAATGGCTCTAAAAAATCTAGAATACAATATTATTCAACTTCTAAAGATTTAGCACTAGATGTTGTGTTTTTAATTCAATCTTTAGGTGGGGTGGCACATTTTAAGAAGAGGGCATTTCTTGAAAATGATAATCATTATTACAAAAATAAGTTAATAAAACATATTCACAGTCTATATGTTGTAGAAGTTGTGATGCCGCCAAATATCAATCCTTTTAAATGTAAAACTAAAGCTAATTTGTACTTAAAACAAGCAAGAGCTAAGAGATTGATTTCAAAAATAGAATATATTAGTCAACAAGAGTGCCAATGCATATCTGTCGATAGTGATGACAAATTGTATTTAACTGAAAGTTTCATTGTTACTCACAACACGTTTCATGACTCCGTTGTTATCTTAGATGAAGCTCAAAACTCTACTGAGGAACAATTAAAGTTGGCAATGACTCGTTTAGGTCTTAATAGCAAGATGGTTATTACTGGTGATCCAACCCAAAGCGACTTGAAGGGGGATGTAGCGTTACCAAGGGTTGTGGCTAGTATGAAAACTGTTGCAGGCATAGGTATTGTGGAGTTTAATGAGAGCCACATTGTAAGGCACCCATTAGTAGCTGATATTTTAGCGGCTTGGCCTTCTAAATAACTAATATGATTCCTAGTGTAGCAAGTGTAACATCTATTGAGAACCCGATTCTCGATTCCGATATATCCTTTGGATTTTTTGGAGCAGCACCTTCTGTTTCTTCAAGATGCATTCCTATAGTTAATGAGCCTTTTGAAGAAACCAGAAGGTTCAAGTGGAATGTTGAAAATTTCATCCATAAAACGATGAGTTTTTCCTACTACGTTGGGGAAGGGCCACTTTATTGGTATCGTATTGACTGGTATCCTAGCCCTTGTCCACCAAATCCATGTATAGAAATGGGACCAACCATATCCTATATTGCTCCTAACTGTCCTTATGAAATTATAGAAAGTTGCATAATTCTGCCGCCGTGTCCTTGCGATATTATTTCTTGTATCCCTGGAACTTGTATTTCACAAACAATCGAAGTATGGCATATGTTAGCCACCAGTGTTATTCATCTGTGTGAGCGCATTAATCAAGAGTGTTGTCATCGAAAACCGCCAGGTTACATGCGAAGAGTTAGACAATATATGCGCCCAGCATTATGTTGTGATGTTGAAAAACGCGGGCCAGGAACTGATGAATATGTTGATGTAAATTTCTTAAAATGCGAATGTGGTAATCTAATTGATCCATGTGTTGCAAGAATCATTTATCCTTGCCACGTCAATCGTTGTGGTATTCATGGGCCTGCTTTTGCTGGTGGGCCTGTTCCACCAATTAGTGTAATTAAAATGGCTCCTGACCTTTTAGGCCATATTCCAATGGCAATTATGCAAGAAGTTTCTACAATGCCTATGGCTGTGCAAGTCGTTCCACCTAAAGAAGCCCAACCTGTGAATAGGATTGTCAATAAATTTGGCCCTTCGATACCAGAACTTATTCATTGTAAGCATAATTTATATGAAATTGATATATTCAAGGATTTCCTTAGAATGAACAAGATTAAGTTTGACAGTATGGACTTGTTCTATAACAAGCAGTATAATTCTTGGCAAGGATCAAATACGTTTAAGGACTGGAAGGCCAGCATAGAATGGACCCCTTCTGAAAATTCTGGATATAAACTAAATATCATGCTTGATAGGAAATCAGCAAAAACTAAGATTTCTTTATCTGTCAAAACCGATAGTTTTACTAATAATAAGAATGTTTTTGATGTTATGTGCGACTACGATACCAAAACAGGAATTTTAAGTTCAAGAAAATCTCTTTTACAGTCCAAAGTTATTAAGGATGATATAGGACTATTTAAGAGCGGGTGGAAAAGTAAATTAATTTTGAAAGGTTAATTATGGAAATATTTATTCTATGCTTGTTGGTTTTTCTCGCAGGAATTAATTTGATATTGGCTATTAGCACATCAATGGTCTTAATCAAGATTTTTGAAATCAGTAAAAATCAAGAAGAAAGATTCCAGCTTGAAGAGGAAGCACGGCGACAGGCGAGAGGGTTGATGGACATAAATACTCCGCAAGTACCGTATAGTTTGCGAATGAGATAACATTGACAATAACCGATGGTTGTTTTATTTTTACAGAATGGAACAAATCATCAGATATAAAACTCTAAAATTTCGAAGACGTTTTGGCATAGAAATTGAAATAAACAAGTCTATCCCAAAAGCTTCTGTTATCCAAGCCATAAAAAATTACTCAAACCATGATGTTCATTCTTTCTCCTGGGGAAAGTCTATTAATAACAAGTTGTGGCATGTTAAACATGATATAACTTGTGGAGAAGACGAAGAAGACATGAATGGCGGGTGGGAGATTGCGTCTTTTGTCGGCAGTCGCCCGCAAGATATTATCCATATGGGCGAAGTGGCTACCGTGATAAAAGAAGCTGGTGCCAAGGTTAATCGCTTCTGTGGATTACATATTCACGCCGAGGCCAATGATTTAACACCTTTTAATGTCGGCGTGATGCTGGCGTATTGGATTAAGATAGAACATGTAATGAGAAATCTGGTAGCAATGTACAGGTCTTTCGAACATTGCGAACCTTTATGTAATGTTATGCGAGACTCAGAAGGTGCAAGATTTAGATATCGTTTCTACTCTCCAGAAAAGCTATATGAGTATTTCCTTCCATGCGAAGATGAGGAAGAGGTGGAATATGAAGATGAAGAAACTGGTCCCGCTGATCCTATGGATTTTCGTTATCGAGCAATCAATGTCATAAACTACTATTTGGCATCTAAAGATAGAAGAAGAAAAAGGAAAACGATTGAACTTAGGTTTCCAGAATCCACGTTAAATGCAGATGATATAATTGGGTGGCTGAGGTTGTATCTTAATTTTATCGAATATACAAAGACTGCTAAAATGCCGTCTGATCTTCGTGCTTGCGATATTAGAACTGCAATGACCTATTTAGGATTGGGACATGATAATGGTGAATTCTATCTATTTGGACCATCATTGAACAAAACCAGAATTTGGTTTTTGCAAAAACTAATAAAAAATCTAGAACACCCATCAATAAAACAGAAAGTAATGAAAGCAGAAGCGGAAAAATTACTGCGAGAGATAAAAATTTGATCGTGCTACTCCTATATATTGCAACGTTTTTAACACTATTTTTAAACAGGAGTAACACAATGTTAACGAAAGAACAACAAAGTCTCGTATTGAAGCACATCTCATTCGCAGAAAAAATCGCTAAATCCCAAGCAAAGAGAATGCCCCCGCAAGTTCAGTATGATGAACTAAAATCCGCAGCTTATATGGGTTTAGTTGATGCTGCAACACGTTATGACGGTAAAAAAGATTTTGAAAGTTTTGCCAGTTTTCGTATTATTGGTGAAATCAAAGATTATTTAAGAAGTCTTAAGTGGGATCGCAATACTAATAAGGTTGCGTCTATTCCAGAAGGCTATGATGTGGTTGCGGAAACAGAACCAGAGAGTTTTGATGACATATTGGACGAATTTGCGAAAAATCGAATTTCTCCACTTGCAAAGAGCATTTTACACATGTATTATGGTCAGCGGCTACCGATTTCGCAAATAGCGGCGAAAGCTAATTTATCTGACGCCAGAATTTCCCAACTAATAAATCAGAATGTAGAAACCATCAGGTTCGCTATGAGTGCCTAATGGATTACGAAGAAATTGAAATTTCCCGAATGAATTGGGAAGGTGGCAGGACGTTGGATTGGGATTGGGAACCATCAGAATCCGAGATTCTAATGTCAACTAATGAGACGATCCAGAAATTCTCTGTTGAGCAGACCCAATATCTCTTTACATGTCTGGTGGCCGACGCTATCAGGCATGTAAAGAAATTCTTCTTCAATCGCATCGAAGTCGCTACGGAACCTACGATTCCGCAACAGGTTGGGGAATTCGTCACTGAACTCCGTAGACTATTTCGTGCTGAATACAAAACGCTTGGGGATGTTGGATTTCACGGCTTGACAGACACCGATATGTGGGTTAACGTAGCGTGTCCGAGCGATAAGAACGATTACAAGTGGCGATTCACATACTATGCAACGGACGGCGTTCATCAAATGAATGTCGCTCAAGCAAAAACTCTTTGCGAGAACGCTGCTAAAATGGCTACCTCAGACAAAACAATGGACGAAGAATTTCGAGAAATCAATAATACCCTTAACGGCCTAATGAGGGAGACAACCGCCCTTGATACCATAATTTACAAAGCTAAGGAATTGAACGTCCAGGCTGGTACTGTTGTGGATAATCTCTGTGCTATCGCTGAAAAGTTAAACCAGGAGTAGTCCAATGGGTGATGACAAAAACAAGGTGAGCAACTCTGATAAACTCGCAACCATGTTGGAGTTTGACGCCGCTAAGCGTCCGACTTTAACAGGGGAATTGTTTGGAGAGGTTGTCAAGGAAATTAAAGAAGAACGTGCCAGGGAAGCTAAGACCAAGGCCAAAGAGCAGTTGGTCAAGGCTATGCAACTGCGTGAGCAGATGGCCAAGGCGGAAAAGGATTTCAACGGCCAGAAGCAGAAAATGGAAAAGGAACTTGGCAAAGTTCTTAACCAGATTCAAGGCATTCTCAGTGGTAAATGCCATGAGGAATGCAAGGAAGATGATAAGGAAGATGATAAGGAAGAAGCCAAGGAAGAAGCCAAGGAAGACTGCGGTGCGCAAAGCTAACAAGGCTCTGACTCGCAACCCCATTACAAATCCACTTGTAATGGGGTTTTTTGTTGTTATAATTCTATAATACTGGAGGCGTTATGATTACCGAAGAAATACTCAAAAGTCTTAAAACAAAGTATAATGTTCATCCTTTGTTATTCCAACGATCCAAAGAACGTGCAAAGACGGCGGGCGAATTATTTGACATGCTAGATACAATGCCTACGAAATTCCCGATTACCTGGAGCGAAGAGAATAAAAGATGGGTGACGACCACAGATTTGTTCCAGGCCAAAGCATTCCCGACAAAGGATAAAGAATGAGGCTACAGGAAGAATACATCAAACGACACAATTTAGCCTTCAAGCCTATTTATTATGTCAAGGAATCCAATATAATACTCAATTTGCATTTCAGGCCGCGAGTCATAGTCAATATTAAGTGGGAAGAAACAGTAAGGCATCCAGGCTATTATGTTTTCACCTTTTGGAACCCGAATCATAATGGCTATTTAGATGGGAATAATTTTGTTGAGTTGGGCGACCCGCACTATTACCAATACGATGAATATGCCAAATTCATCATACGATGGGCAAAGGGTTTGGATTTCACACCTGTTAAATTTGACCAAGTTAAGCTTGCAATTTGGGAAATGTTTCTGTATTGTTTTGATGGGTGGATTGCAGAGCATCATTTGGAAGAAATGACTTTTCGGGCATTGGATACAACTTCGTCCTTGGAGGAAAGGTCAAATGCCGTTGACGAATTTATCGAATATCTTTCCACTTATGACTCACTGGTTTCTGACATTTATAGTTCTGAATTCAGAAAATATGAATATAACTATGCAGACTGGTTAACCGAATTAATTGAACTGTATTCGGGACAGCATATAAAAGAGGTTTAAAATGATGGCATTAGAAGTAGAAACTCGATTCATGGTGAACAAAGATTTTGATAGAGTAATAGAAATAGACCAAAATGGAGACTGTCCGTGGTGTCCAGATGATCTATATTCGGAATGGAAAAGTAATGGAGTTGGGGTTGGTATTGTTGCTGTAGATTATGATGATTACCCACTTGGTTTCTGCATCTACAATTTGAATAGCAAAGAAAACTACGAAATCAAACATGTGGTTGTGGACAAGAGTTTTAGAAGACAGGGAATCGGTACGGCAATCATAAATAGGATGAAAGATAAACTCAATGATCGGCGTTACATCTTGAGTTATAGTGTTCCTGAAGACAATCTTCCTTTTCAGTTATTTTTGAAGAAAATGGGCTTTAAAGCCTCACTCATCAGGAACTCAATAATTGATTTTTATAGATTTGAATATGAGAAGGTATAATTATGCTTTTAGAAGTTACTGATAATAATTTTGACGGGTTAATGTTAAGTAAAAGATTGGTAATCGTGGATTTCTGGAGTCCGTGGTGTGCGCCATGCAACATGCTTAATCCAGTCATCAAGAGCCTAGCTGAAAGCAATGCGGATATAACCATTGGTAAATTAAACACAGTGGAAAATCTTCCAATTGCTCGCAGATTTGGCATTGATGTTATTCCTACAATTTTATTCTTTAAAGAAGGTAAAGTTGTCAGGAAATTACTAGGCTATATTCCAGAGGCTCAATTACAGAAGCACATTAATGAGTTAAAATAATGAAAGATGTATTAGTAACTGGTGCAGCGGGATTTGTTGGATCGCATTGCCTTGAATATTGGTTAGATAAAACCGATTGGCGTATATCAATTATTGACTCTTTTAGGCATAAAGGCACTTTTAGCCGTCTTGATGCTGTGCCTAATTTAGATTTGAATAGAGTTAAAATATTCCATCACGATCTATCTGCTCCTATAGATAGACAGTTAGAAAACAGACTTCTGGATAGAGAAGTTGGTGTAGATGGAGAAAATTATTTTGACTACATAATCAATATTGCGTCAGATAGTGCTGTCGAACGATCAATTACTGATCCAGGTCAATGTTGGAAGAACAATTGTGATCTAATGTTTAACATACTTGAATTTGCTCGCAAGAACAAGCCAAGTATATTCTTACATTTTTCAACTGATGAAGTATATGGGGAAGCAGAGCCTAATCAAGCTCACCATGAATGGGACGTGATTATGCCATCTAACCCATATTCCGCTTCTAAAGCTGCCCAAGAAGCTTTGGCTATCGCTTATTGGCGTACTTATGACATTCCTTTAATCCTTATTAATGTAATGAATGTTATAGGCGAAAGGCAAGATACTGAAAAATTCTTGCCGAAATTGATTTATAAGATAGCCACAAATCAAACGATGGATATTTATGGCGAGCCAGGAAAAATCGGTTCCCGTTATTATATCCACGGAAAAAACATCGCAGATGCTATCAATTTTTTAACCCATGTCCGTCAGCAACCGCCCATGTATTCGGATGGGAACAAACGTCCAGATCGGTATAACGTGGTTGGTGATTTGGAGATGGACAACCTGCAAGTAGCAGAGTTTGTGGCAGAATGCATGGGGAAAAAACTGGAATATCGGTTAATTCCTGCCGAGAAAGCTCGTAAAGGATATGACAGGCGATATGCCTTGGATGGGAAGAAACTGCATGATTTGGGTTGGCGACATCCAGTTTCAACCTTGGAATCTATTAAACGAATCGTGGATTGGACCTTAAAAAACCCACATTGGATACTGTAATGACCCAGGTTAAATGGCTCGTTGAACCCGAAATATTTGAAGACGACGCCAAGCCCCTGCTCGAAACCCTTAAAAAGATGGGTGTCGAACACCAAATATGGCCGTTCGGTCATATGTATCAGGACTTCAAGAATAAGTTCAGCGATGATTGCGCCGTCTTCTACGGTAGCTTCCAATTCGCCAACGTAGTTAAAAGACAAACTACCTGGATTCCAGGCGTCTATTGTAATTTGCCTAAGTTTGATTGTCTCTATTACTATCCAAAGCTGGAGAAGTATCTGCTAAATTGGAATTATGCCATGATGCCTTTAGGGGTCGTGGGCAGTCCTACTAAGTCGCATCAGTTAAAATATTTTTCACTTTTGGACAGCGTGTTCATAAGACCATCCAGTGGTGGCAAGTCCTTTACTGGCAAGATAATCGAGCTAGTCAACCTTGACAAAGAATTGCGACAATTTGCGCTAAGGGCAGACCCTGAAACTTTGGTAGTTATTGCTAATCCACAGCGGATTATGCGAGAATGGCGCACTGTAGTAGCTGAGAATAAGGTCATTACTGCCAGTCAATATAAGTATGGTATTCAGATGATTCGTTCTAAAGACGTATCAACTGAAGTTATACAATATACCCAAGAAGTGCTTGACAACGTTAAATATAAACCTGATCCTATATGGACTTTAGACATTTGTGAGACAGACGACGGCAGGCTGCATGTCTTAGAAGTAGGATCGTTTTCGTGTGCGGGTTTATATGCTTGTGATCCAGAAATAATCGTAGAAACGGTGAATCGGATTGCTTTGGCGGAATATCTTGATTATCAGGCTCCTATATAAGAAGGAAATTTACGAATCTCCTTTACATACCGAGGATTCGTAGTATAGTTGGTATAGGTATTTTGTCTAGTGTAAGATGGAAACCCTGTGTCGGCAAAAAAGAGGTTAAAGAGGTAGGAAAAAGGAAAAATTATGAGTAGAACGTTTTTTAGTGCGGATTTTCACTACAACCACGGCAATATTATCAAATATTGTAACCGCCCATTTCTGTCTGAAACAGACAAGCAAGCCCTAGAACGCGATGGTGTATGGCACAACGGCGACTGGAAGGGCGAAGGCTCTAGCAGGCATCATATCAGCCGTGAAGGTGTGGATATGATGAACGATTATATAGTTAAGAGCGTTAATAGTATGGTTGGTCCTGATGATACTCTTTATTTCCTTGGTGATTGGTGTTTTGGACCAAAACAAGGATATTACAGAGTGGCTAAGGAACTCCGTGACCAATTGAAGTGTAGGAACATTTTCATTATTTGGGGAAACCACGATAGTTTCCAGATTCGTGATTTGTTCAACGGTTGCTACGATATCCTTAATGTCAATGTAAACAATCAACGGATTGTTCTTTGTCATTACGCGATGGCGGTATTTGATAAATCTCACAGGGGAGCATGGCAATTGTACGGCCACAGTCATTCTAATGCAGAGAAATGGTTAGATACTGTTATGCCGAACAGACGATCCATAGATGTTGGTATTGATAATGCTGCTAAAATGTTAGGTGATTATCGGCCTTTTAGTTTTGAAGAACTCCAGAATATAATTGGAATAAAACCAGGATTTTCTTCTGACCATCATAAAATAAGGTCTGGCCCGACTGAAGAAGAACTAATTGGATGATTCGCAGCAATTTGTATTACTCACGCTACAACTGATTGCTAAACAATGACTTACGATGACTGCGCATCGTATGGAGAAGATATGATAGAAGTAAATAGGAATTTGTACTTCTACACCAAACAAGGAACTCTTCGTTTCTCGGAGAATAGTCCTGTAAAGGAAGAATGCGATCATCAAGTCTGTAATTGCACTAAGGCTGTCAAGGACAGACCTGATGGTGAGCCTAACCAGAAGCAGCAGTATATAGAACTTATTGAAAAAGATAAAGACTATACTTATGAAGTTGGGTTATCTGGTCAAGGTTGTAATTTTACTTTACGTTGGCCAGGTGAAGTTTGGGACAAAGACCATAAATGGTCTTCTAAGAATCATGCATATTATTGGTTTAACAGTAATGGCATGATTCAAATTGAAATCATTAAAGAGGGCTATGGCAATACAGATTGCTTTTTCGCTCATGTGTTTCGTGGCAATGTTGTGGATACCAGTAAGTTTTTCAATGGTCATTCAAATTCACGGATTGTGGATTTGACCGCGTTGGAGCCTAATGAACTTTGGACGCATTACTGCGGGATGGCTCAAGAGGCCCAATGTTCTTTCAGGGAATGCGACGAAACTCAAGAATGGCGAAAGGTTTACAGAATTCAGGAAGAAATTGCTGGATCAGCGCGAACCTTCGATCAAGATTTCGCGTCTCCAGTTGAGAAGATTCGAGCGGGTGTTGAAGACAGTATTCAGATGTTGGCTGATGCTCGGTATCTTTGTAAGTGGTTCTCTTGGGTGACTAAAAACCTGGGGGAAACTGAAATGTTCCGTTGCGGGGATTACTGTTATAAAAATTCTTGGAAAAATTGAAAAATTTTATTGACAATTTTGCGTAAGTAACTATTATATACTTATCGCTCATGGATGAAGTGATTGTGACATTGAAAAAGAATTTGAAAAAAAGTTCTTGACAAAGTTGCGAAAGACAGTAAGATAAGGGAGTGTGATACGAGCAAGTAGCTAAAACGGTACTAGCTTCAATAACTTGGACAAGAAATTGTCCCCAATCTTTAAAAGCTTACAAACAGCGTTAGTCAGTAAAACTAAAGAATGATGGTTCGACTCCATCCTTGCTCGCTTTGAAAGCAGATATCCGTCCCCGACGACTATAGCTTACAAACAGGTTAATGATATGTTGAATTAGCTATTGTGACTAGGACGGATACAAATGAGTGGCTGCTACTGTGCCACAAAGAAAAACGGTAGCATATGGGGGATTAAAACAGCTTGTGCAACTTGGATGGGAAACCGTCCCCAACTGTTTAAGCTTACAAACTACGGTAGTTACAATCCTTGAAAGATTCTAAAGTGGGTTCGACTCCCACATCCTCCACTGAAAAACTAAAAAACGATTTGACAAACTTGAAAACGGCAGTAAGATAAGTGTAGTGAATGAGTGTGGGTCAAAAAGTCAAAGCTTGGATAACTTGGATGGGAAACCGTCCCCTATTTTATAAGCTTACAAACTTACGGTAAGGTAATCCTCATAAGAAAACTTTCTTGGTTCGAATCCAAGACCCACAACTGAGTATAGGGGCTTTGCTATTTGAGCCTAAATCAAGTGGTTAATGGGGTTTAAAAAACAGCTTAGGTAACTTGGACATGAAAGTGTCCCCTACATTTTTAAGCTTACAAACGGTATAAAATCTAAAAGATTTTTAGTCGGTTCGACTCCGACAAACCCCTCTTGACTGTCTCCTACGTTGTGAACTTACAAACACAAATGCAGGTTCGAATCCTGTCATTCTCGCAAGGGAATGTAGTCTAATGGTAAGGCAACTACCTTTTAAGTAGTCAGTAAAACAGTTTGCATGACTTAGACAGTCAAATTTTTTATGCCGAGGTAGTCTAACAAGAGGTTCAATGCTAGAGTAACTTGGATGGGCAACCGTCCCCTATGATTTTAGCTTACAAACACAGGTAAAGACGTTTCTTTGATGTAGAAAAATTTGTTGGTTCAAATCCAACCCTCGGTACTTAAATGAGATTTGTTCGTCCCCTACTTTGAGAACTTACAAACATTTAGCTCAGTGTAGAGCGTAACTATTAAGAAGTTAAGGTCGCTGGGTCAAACCAGCACTGTTTATCAAAGATGTTTTCGAGACTTGGATGAACAATATTTTGTTGCTTTATTCACAAAAACTTGATAAAATGGTTTTGTGAATAAGAAGCTAGAGCAATTAGGATGTAATTTAGGAAGCGCCACACTCAAGTTGAGAAAGTTAATCCTTTTTGATTTGATTGTTAAGTTTAATCTAAACAGATGTTACCGTTGTGGCGAGCTAATCAATGTTGTTGGCGATTTTACTTTAGACCATAAAATTGATTGGCTAGACTCTGTTAATCCTAAAGAGTTATTTTTCGATGTCTCTAATGTAGCTTTTAGCCATGCTCTTTGTAATAGACTGGCTAGACGCACCCCAAATAAGGTTAAAAGTAAAGCTGGGTTTAAGGGTGTTTATTTAACTTTTTCTAAAAAGAAGCCTTATAAAGCAGAATTAGAAACTAAAATTGGTGGCGAAAAGAAAGTCTACAGA
>Ga0315277_10007957_pt1 | contig 13669 bp, 8 predicted proteins | sample YL17G05_15_MG_FD_203695 | JGI IMG/M metagenome (GOLD analysis project Ga0315277, IMG submission 203695) | Sediment microbial communities from Yellowstone Lake, YNP, Wyoming, USA - YL17G05_15 | ecosystem: Environmental > Aquatic > Freshwater > Lake > Sediment | place: USA: Wyoming | collected...
AGGAGCTGCTCATCCATGGGAACATTGGTTCTGTCGCGAATGTAAATGTCTGATTGGTCCAGTGGGTGCCGTCTGTAACGTTGATTGACCACACGTACGTTGTGGAATACTGAAGGTTGCTCACGGGAACAATGTATCTTCCATTTGCCACATTGACTTTTCTATCAAACCCTACGTCCGGATTTGTCGCTATTGATGCATTCATCATATCAATTTGGTAGTCGGTCAAAGTGAACTGAAGACTTGACAGGGAAACTGGCACATTCCTAGAATGGTTTGCTGGAGAAAGAGAATAGATTAATGGTTCAGGAGATCCTGGCGGAGGAACATATTCCGCGACTCCTAATCTGTATTCGCTGTAAAACTGAACTTCAGATCTTGGCCTTGGGTTTGGCCGACGAGCAGGTGTATCAAAAGCATATACTCGGTAGCTTTGGCTTGAAACAACGAGTTCGTTGTAGTCATCACCATCAATGTCTTGGACCACGGCGTAGTTTAGAGTCGGTTCAAGCCCTGTCGCATTCCAAATCAGATTGTAAGTCGTGTCGAAGATAAAAATGCCCGAGTCAGTGCATGCGATTATTTCCATAATTCCATCACCTGTCAAGTCGGCGAGCTGAGGTCCGTAGAAACACGGTCCGACAGACAATCTTCTCTTTTCGGTCCAGTTGACCAAGTCCCAGACCACAACATCTTGAGACGACCCTGCATGACTCCCATCAGCCATCATCATTTCAAGAGCCCCATCACGATCAACATCGTAGACTGAAAATTGATAATGCACAGGCCACTTCGTCAGGTCACCATATGTTTTTCTGATGATGCTGCCATCAGTCGAGTTGAGAACAACAACTGCGCCGTAAAGGTCACCAACAACTATTTCCAATATCCCGTCTGCATTGACATCTGCGGGCACCGGAATACTACTGCTCAAGATGAACTCAGGGCGACTCCATCTTTCAGTTAGGTTACTCGCCCAGAAAGATCTCACTCCTCTGCCGTAACCATTATCACCGATGCCAGGGCTATTCAGGTACATGTCTCTGTCTCCCATGTATAGTTCGAACTCTCCATCGTGGTCTGTGTCCGCAATTGATAGGCCACCGCCACATGGGCGCCAGGAAAAGGTCTGATGTAGTACGATTCCGTCATGCGTAAGTGAAGTCAATCTTCCAGTACCGTTAACTAAACCATTGTAAACATCGGTTGAGGCGACAAAAACCTCCGGGTATCCATCTCCGTTTATATCATGAACAAGTGGGCTCGAAAACAGTTCTCTTCCCAGGTCTTCTCTTCTCCAATAAACGCTCCCGTCATTTCCACGAAGAACAAGAAGTCCCGCGGGGTTCTGTAGTGGAACTACTATCTCCAGATTGCCATCACTATCCAAATCAGCTATCTGCGGTTTAGCATATGAACCTATTTTACTATCATTAACACTCCAGATTATGGCTCCATTAGTTCCGTTCATGACTGCCACTGCACTTGTGCTGGCATAAACAACTTCTTCCATGCCGTTCCCATCAACATCAGCTGCTAAGACTCCTGCTTCTCCGAACCCTATCGGGAAATAGGATCTCATCCATTTATAGGAAAGCACTGTTGCTGTTGTTGTAAAACTGTAGGTTTTGTTTGTCCAACTTTCACCATCGCTAGCACAAACGCCCCAGTAGTACGTTGTGTTGAGATCTGCCATCTTCTTAGGAAGAACGGAACAAACTCCATCTCCTACGTTGTCATATTTCGCTATGTCTTCCCACTTCCCAAACACATCGAGGATCTTGAAAACAATGGTCATGCTGTCTCCGTTCGGGTCAGTTGCGTGTGCAACCAGAAGCGGGTTGGTATTGATTCCAGTGGCTCCATCAGGCGGACTTTCTGCTGCCAACAACGGCGCATTGCCTTGTATTTCCTCGGCTCCTGCCACGCAAAATGTTGATGGGTCTCTTTGGTTGTTGTAGCTTGTGAGCAACCAAGCACGTGAACGGGCGACATTCGAGATTCGGACTTCATCTACTGTGCCGTTCCAGAACTGACTGACGCATCTTCCGATCAAAAAGGGATTGGCATTCTTGTCTATGGTTCTGGGACCGATTGATGCGCTTGCTATTGACTGGCCGTCAAGAAATATCGTCAAGTTCTGCCCATCATACTGTCCAACAACATAATGCCACTCGCCTTGAGGCATATACGCGTTTCTTGAATCAACATAGTACCTAGTTCCACCTGAGTAAATGCTGGTAGACCAGCCGTCAGTAAACCCTTGCCACCCCAACTCGTAAGCTCTGTACTTTCTCACTCCCCCATACCAGTTGCTTGCCTCCTGCACCAATCCTTGGTTTGAGCGGAACCAGCCTTCAATCATGAACGCTCCAGAGATGCCCAAGCTTGGACTATTGGGAACCGACACATAATCATCCAATCCATCAAACTCGTCAGCCCCATCAATCTTGCCAACAACACTCTTCTTGAGTGCGCCATAAGCCATTCCATTGTTGAGGCTCGAGGTCGAGTCGTAACGTGCACTAGAGCTCTCTTCAAGGTGCTGAACCATGACATAATTGGAATCCCAAACAAAAGCAGAATTCTGCTGATTCGAGGCCCCCTGATTTCCATAATATATGTAGAGTTCTGTATCAGCAGTTGACGAAAGCAATGGTATTCTTACCCACGCCACCAAATGACCGGTGTTGTTGTCGAAAAACTCGATTTCATGGTCTAGCTGCGTAGGCGGATCACCGGCATCCGTGAAGACAATATCGTAGCCGTCAGCTCGAGATCTATTCAAATTGCTGTCAGTTATATCTATCAAAACTGGAAAGCTCGCCAAGTCAGAGAAGATTTTCGTATGATCTATTGTTGCTAGTTTTCGGAAATTCCAGTTGTCGTTCCACCAAGTGCTGGAAGACGCGTCGATGCTAGGCATAAGCGTCAATGATGGGATTATGAACATTGAGGCTAAAAGAACTACCGCTCCTACTACGCCTACCAGCTTATTGAGCACGTTTCTGGTGAATACTCTTTGAGGATGCAACATAGTAACTCCTATTCTGCGCGCTATTCCCATTGATTTCTGTCTCATTTGGTTTATTCTCTGCGTGTGCCAGAATATATAGCTATAGCGAATATTGTTCCATTTTTAGCTTCTGTATTTTCGTTGGACGCTAATTCGGAAGCATTTATTAGATGGCACCTCAAAATAGACGCTCAAGCCCGCCGTTTGTATGGTACGTGGGTGTACCCTCTTGGAGCGACAAAATTCGCAGAAATCTGCAAATGCAATCTTAGTATGCGTTGTCCTGATTGCTTCTTTAGTTTCAGCGAGTCTAGGCCTGCAATCATACGTCATGATACCGAGCAATGGTTCGATCCACTATCCTCCGAATAATGGCTCTTTCGGAGTCATAGGATCTGCTGCGGAGAACCCAGCATTAAACAATATTGTCTGGCTTTTTGGTAACCAAAGCATAAGCTACGCAAGTCTTTCTCCATCGGAAGTCACAAATCTTGCAGACATTAGCTCTTTTGGCGGTTTGGTGATTTGGACGAAGCACTGGAAGAATTACAATGCTACAGCTGTTAGAGAATATGCAAAGACAGAAGTCGTCATTTGCGATCCTTGGGACTTCTGCAATGTTCTTTATCCAAGCTTAAGCAACAGCACTCAGATAGTGCACACTAATGCGGTTACGTATCTTATGGATTGGGGTAACTTCCGTAGGGGCGACCGCGTCGAGATGCGAAATGAGACGGATAACACTGACCACTTGACAACCGTTCTTAGCTCTGGATTGGCAAGTCTTGCCAATGTGACAGCAATTGCAGAGTATGATACTACTAGGGTTGCTTTCTTTCACGTGGGTGGCTTATTGCCCGAGAGTGGATTTTACGTAATGGATCTTGATGCCACAACGCCCGAAACAGAGTGGGTTGGGATATGGCATCTTTTTCCAGCGATTAGAATTGTCTGTGATTTCCCAACTGGCAAATACGCACGGTGGATGGCTAATGGATTGGCATGGTGGGATTTAAGCTGGATATACAATCGAATTGACTCGATGGTCAGTGGAAATCCTGATATCGCCGCAAAACTGCTTGTAGGCAAAAGTGTCCAGGGTCGAAACATTACAGCCATCGTCCTAGGCAAAGGCAATCGCAATATAATCATTGATGGGTGCCTGCATGGTGACGAGAGAACTGGAGCCTTCGCCAGCCTACGCGTAGCCGAGCTTCTGATCGATTTCTACCGCTCAAGTTCTTCTTGGAATGCGAAATTGATGCAGAACAGGATAATTATAATCCCTGTAATGAATCCAGATGGTTTTGTAGTCCCCAACCGGCGTAATGCGAACGGCGTAGACCTGAATCGTAACTTTCCGCCTTATGGAAACGCAAGCGAACCGGAAACCAGAGCGCTAATGAATCTAATGGGCAATTACACACCTGAAATCTATATCAATATGCACGAAGGTTGGGCCTATGAACCTTTGAGCCTGTGGTACGGGCTGTATGAGAACGACCCTTATTACAATTTCACCTCTTATGCTCTTCGTCAGGCACGCAATTCCTTCACGGCTCTTCGTCATTGGGGATATTTCACTGAAGGAGGCAAGAACGTGTGGATTGGACGAGTCGACTCAATTCGGCGAAGTGGGCTGACAAACTCAGCTCAAGCTTATGCTTCTTACTATCATAAGGCATCGACGATGATTATCGAAACCTTTGTTTGGAGCAATAATTGGGGAGGAAGACAATGCCTCTGGGCCCTCGACTTCTATCCAAACGCAGTTCTGGGCCACATAGAGCATTATGATAGTGACGGAGGCTTCCTGGTTAGGTCGGATGGGTTCATCACAAGCACAACCGCAACGACTGACCGACTCACCATCACCTTGGATACAGCAGAACTCACAAGTCCTTCAGCTACGGTAATTCAAGACTCAAAGGGAAGAGACAAGCCCACAACTATCTGCATCGATGGGGCAGCAAAGAGTGAGGGGGACGGATGGACTTACAATTCAGGCATCATAACTCTTACTGCAGCCAAAAACCAAATTGAGGCTGTCTGGAGCTGACACGGTTTTAAGATGCCCGTTATTATTGTGCCCCCAAGCATTGAGCCAGGGAGCGAGGTCGATTGTGATGTCACAGTATAAGACCGGCATCAAAAGTGAATGAAATACGTGCTCTCCAAGCGCCTAGAAGCACGTATCTTCTGGCTGCCAGTTCAGTCCTCTATCTCCACTACACCCCAGATGAATTCTAGGTAGAGGACTCTCCTTCGTTCGTGCGAACATGGACCGACTTGAATCGGTGCCAAGCTCGCCAAATCATGTACGCCTTATAGTGGAGAACTCGATCCGTTTGCTGAGAAGCTCTCCACTTAATATTCTGCAGAATGCTAGGCGTCGACCACTTGTCATTTGGCAATAACTCGATGTCTTCTGTTATTCTGGCCGCAAAATCCCGTAATCTTCTTCTGTAAGTGCCCACGCTTACTTCCAACTGTTTATGCAAGTCATCCCAGTTTTCCATGAGATCGCTGAGGAGTTCCATCACTCCTTCACTCCTCATTTGGTCAGTTCTGACAGCGTATTTTCTAAAGCCCATCGTATCAGCAAAGTCATAGCACTTCGGCCTATAGGCAATCATAATGAAAGGGGTATAAGTTGCCGCGCTGAAAATACTGGAATGTAATCTTTCACCGATCAGAACACGACTTGATGCTATGAAATTGATGGTGGCATGGATATCTTTCCAGTCATCAAAAACCTCCACATTCGCCAACTTTGATACCTTTTTGATACAGGAAAGATCCTCTCCGCAAAAAGGAAGTAGGACTACCGAGTACCCTTCTCTTTTCAGACTCTTAGACAGATTTGCTGTCTCTCTAAGAATCCATTCCCTGTTCTTTCCCCATATCCGATGCATCGACGATATGTTCAGAACGATTAAGTCATCTTTCTTCTTAATGTATGACTCTGGCTCCAGGATGAGGCAAGGATCACCGACGACTTCCGAAGCGATTCCCCAGCCTTTGAGCATTTCCCTTGACATCTCTCCTCTAACCCCAAGAAGTCTGAAGTCAAACCTCTTCACTTTCTCTATTACCTGCTCTGGAAAGAATTCCGACCAGAACTCCAAAACCTCGACGCCGACTCCAAAAGCATAGTTGTACATGTTTGGCCTTGTCCAAAGGCTGATGAGAGGGAGAAGGGTACCTCCGCCGAAAAGGGTCACTCTTGAGCATTGGTGTCCGTGTCTTCTGTAATCTGGGACAAGCTCATATGGACGGAAAGCGATCTGGCTTGCCAGATATATGGCCTCATCGCCCAGGTTGCCACCTTCTAAGAACCCTATGTATGTTATTTTCTTCCTTCGCAATTCTGCTCACCTTGCAGCTTAGCACGAGTGTGTCAGGCAGTTTTGGGCTAGGGTGTTGAGCTCAAGGCATCAGTATATGCTTTGAGGGTTTTTTTAGCCACAATTTCCCAGGAATAGTTCTTAAGAACATGCTCTTTCAATTTGCTGTTCCTATCCGCATGATAAGAATTCAAAACTCCTTTTCTTATGGCATCTAGTGATGATGGATCTACGTATGCTGCATACTCCTTAAAGTATTCTTTCGTACCTCCTCTATCTGTTATTACTACGTTCGCACCCGCTAGAGCCGCTTCCAAGGCAGCTATCCCAGGAGTTTCAAACCAACTTGGCAGGGCGAACACTTTCGCTGCCGCATAAGCACTCGCCAACATTTCAGACTCGTGGCTCAACGGACCTATAAATAGCGTTTTTGCCTCAGTCCTTCTCGCTTCTTCACGAACTTTCTTTACATAATCGGTTTCCATAGGGTTATCGGATCCAAGTATCACAAGAGTCAAGTCTTTTTCGTTTCTAAGCGCTCTTACTAAACTCAAAACATTTTTTCTTGGTTCTATTCTTCCGACATAGAGTACGTAATCACAAAGTCCATATTTGTCTGCGAAAGTTTCGGGTCTTGCGTAATAGAATCTGTCGTCAGCCGCATTTGGAATTACATATAATTTCGCCGATACGGGTATTTTGAACTCTTTTCTTAACATGCCGATTTCAGCATTTGAATTTGGCAGAATCGCATCTGCGAGGAGCAGGGCCTCTTGAGTCGGCGAAATGGTGGACACGGTTTTTCTAACGAATCTTCCAATCATGGCCTTTACATACTTCCGAGCATTATGCCTACGAGCAAATTCAGAGAAGGACCAATAGATTGGCGAAATTAAACACGGCTTTTTGTATGCTTTCGCTAATCTGCACATTTCGTAGACATCACCGTAGAGACTGAATATGTGAACCAAGTCAGAGTTGCGAATTTTGCCTGTCCACAGATCGAAAAGTTATACTTCAATCCCTAATCTTTCCAAATATTCTTTGGTCCTCAGAATTTGCACTTCAGCTCCTCCAAACAGGTGAAAAGCTGAAACATGAGTACTAAACAGCACCTTCAATCTTACGCCGCCTTGTCTACGAATTCTGTGAGTGCACCCTCAGCATTCTCTTTTGCATATCGCGCTCTGCAAAAAGAAGTGATCTAAAGCTAAACGTTCACATTTCCTAATGACTGGGGGCACCTTAATTATCTCTGGCCTAGTTCCAAGAACTAACGAAATCTCTAGCGATGTAGCTATGGATTTTGACTTTTTCGAAGACAAGGCCAACACCTAAAACGACCTTTTTTGATCTCATTTCTTGCGTGGGTTTTCAGCCAGAGAATTGGTGCCCACAATATGAACATAAAATACGATACATAGACCAACGGGATTTTTTCTAGTAACGTGATCGTTAGTGGCATATAATTTGTTGGTTCTTTGGCGTCAACATATGCTCTGTAAAACCTATGAAACACGGACAAAAGCGCAAAAATCCCATACATTGGGTTTGCCAAGATGACCATGCCAAGTAAACTCAGAAAAATCAAACCGATATGTGTTAGAGGTGTAAACAGTATTCTCGATGACTTAGTCCTGATCATGATCTCTGCATTCCCCTTTACACTTCTGATCTGCCTGCGTAACATACCCCCTCTATGCCCATAGTACATGTGATACAGTAAAGCTTCCGGATTGAAAGCAATCTTGTGACATGCCTTTTTCAATTCATTACAGAATAGCATGTCTTCTCCAGCATAGTGGATATCCTTCTTAAAACCCCCAACGCTCAAGGCCACATCTCTCTTTACCGAGAAGTTGTTAGTCGGCCAAAAAATCACAGAATCGACCTTCCTCCATTTCTTCCTTAGCAATTGAAGTCTAGATTTAATTTTATCGATTTCCTCGAAGCTTCTAACATTTACTATAGGTCCTGCTTGCGCAACCACATTGGGATTTTCTAAGAAAAATTTCTCTATGCTCTTAAGCAAACCAGAATCAGCGCAGGAATCAGCATCAATGAAAACGACATAATCACCTTCTGCCTTAATGAGACCTTTATTCCTGGCTGCTCCCAAACCACCTTCCTCGCTAAGAACTACTCTGACTGAATTGGGAAAACCCACCACCTTCAAAGTATTGTCATCAAGACGATCGATTATGAGAAGGACTTCGTCAGGCTTTCTTCCCTGATCAGAGAGACTTGAAAATAAATGCTGAATCACGTTGCCAGCTTCTTTTGCTACAACAACTACAGAGATTGCTATAGACTCTCTTTTTTGGAAAGGTTTCATGCGTGTTTCACCCTCAAACTATGTTTTGCGCTGGCATTGACCCTAATGCAAATAGTTCTGCTTGCCTTAACTGATTGAATGTCACACGCCAACGTTAGCATGCCTACTAAAAGCAGTGCAAGCATTATTCTCGATACTGTAGGGCGCGCGCTTTTTCGTAAAAAGACGCCTAGGATGCCTTTACAAAATAAATCGCCAAAATCTTGATATAGTCTTTGGGAGCGAGGGGTATCCACGATTCGTCTGCCGCGCCAAAATTCTAGAACTTCAACTCCAGCTCCAAAGGGATAATTGTATCTGTTTGGCCTTGTGCAAAGACTGACGAGAGGGATGAGCGTACCTCCGCCGAAAGGGGTTATCTTGGGTATTGATTGCTGTATCTCCTATGATCAGGCACAAGCGTATATAAACGAAGGACTATCTGGTTTGCCAGATATGCGGCTTCGCCCCCTAGGTTGCCGCCTTTTAGCCATCCTATGTAGGTTATCCTTCCTCTCTTCACATCACGCGCGCACCCACAAAACGTATTTCCTTATTTGCCTAAAAGAAGCCGAAACACCGCTCGATTTATCTTCCGCAGATTATTTGGGAAGTAAGAGTTAAGAGGCGCTAAGATCTGGACTACGGAACCCAAGAGCAATCGCGGTAATCGCATTGGACTGATTCTTTGTGAATGCTCCAGAACGTTGAAATCTCTGAACCATTTGAAGAACTCTCCATGAATGTTCGAATCGGCTATTGTTTCTGGTACATGTTTCTGAATGTCTTGCCAAAGGAAGACATCTGCCATTCTAATATAGAGCTGGCCCTTTCTTTCGACAAGATTTCTTCTCTTAAGAAGGGATCCGTTTATGAAGCTTTCTTTGATGAAATCGAAAGTTCTGCTATTGAAGTTGTTGAACCCACATTTTCTTGGGTCAATATCCTCTAGAACCAACCCTGTGATCGTTCGAAAACATTTCTCACAGTTGCCACAGTTCTCTTGAGAGCTTTTGGTGCAAACCCGAAGAAAAGGATAGCATCCCGTTTCCTTTACATAACTCTTTATGAAATATTTAATCTTGTCCTGCCTACTGATTTCGTAGCCATCATGTACGACATTTACATCTGCCCAAGAAATATTGCTATCGATGGACGGATGCGAACCGAATGGATACCTGAACTTTTGGGTGCAACCCGACGAAGCAATTAGAAGAGTTCTCATATTTTTAACCGGAGTTAGAGGAGCACATATTCCAGTTAAGAACAAACCATAATAAACATTCAACCACCAGTTTAGTCCGAATTCCTCGTATAAAATATCTCGATTTATAACTCTGTCCACATTGGTTTTAACAAAATTCAGATTCACTTGTTCTTGCCTTGAAAAATCCGTTAACTTTTTTGTTAGGTTTTCATCACCAGATTGAATATCTATCCCCGCTCCAAACACAGTAACTAGATTCGGTTTTTTGTTTTTGCGTCGAATATACGATGCAGTAGAATCAACTCCTCCAGAAAATAGAAGTCCATACCCATCATTATAGAACTTGTTGGAAACAATGTTTTCGACGATAATTTTTGTAGAAGAAGAAAACTCGGGATACCAATTCCTCAACGTTGAGGCTACTTTACTCAATGATTTCAAATACGTCCTGTCAAGGTTTTTAATATAAACGTTGGCACCTACAGCAAGAGCAACAGTTATTACACTAGCAACAGCGGGAATCTGCAAAATGCCTGTATCTGCGTTGCCGATCACTACATCATATTGAAAAGTCAGATCATATGACGTGAAGTACTTTCGAATTCCTTCGGAAAGACATAGTCTGAATGCTAAGGTTCTATCGTTCAAGATGTTAGGTTCTTGTATCCAGATGTATTCTTCCATTGCTGTCTATCTTCCCATCTCACCTATGTCTCAAATTTGGGAACGAAAGTTCTTTACTTTATATTTTTCGCTAAATACCACGCTCTGTACAATCCGTCATCGTATGCGACATCATAGTTGTTGTTCTTGATCCCTTGTAGGACGTCATCCTCAAACCATTGGCTTGCCCATTGCCTGCCCGGATTGTCAAGGTTTAGAACAATAAGTGTTGCGTTATACGATAGCTTCAGCCGTGAATAGGCCAGTTCAGGCGTGGATTTCACGACTGTTGCCTGAAAAGGTATCTCTACTCTTGGGTCGAGACGATATGATGTGTTGAGCGAAACGTTTAGAGCTAGGTCCTCAGCGACATTCCAGCTTCTTTTGTCCGCAACCAACAAGATGTTGTTGGGACCCACAGAAAGGGCTGGATCCTGCAATGCATAAAACGAAGCCACAGCAATAATGACAACGATAATTGCAGTGTTTATTATCCTTCTCTTACGTGCTATTTTGCCGATCACGACGGCAGATGCAGGTAACAGAAGCAGATAGAAAGGGAAGAAGTATCGCGCGCCCCAGCCAGCATAGGAGCTTCTAAGCATAAGACCAAACCCTAGCCATAATACTCCTGCAACAGTCACGCCAACCAACCAGTCACTCTTTAGATGCCCAAACACCTTCTGAACGCTCCTCAGCTTGAACATACAATCCAGGATTTTTACGATGACATAAGTCGCTGCTAGACTTAGTACCAAGACCCAAGAAAAGGCTATTTCCGGCGAGACGGCGGAATACCACATCTGTCTGCCGAGCGTAAAGGGTTCTATTTCCCCAGTCAGCAACTCTAACAAGCTTAGGATAAACGTTTTACCAGTACCGACAAGCTGGTCCAACACCAAAACAGAACCATAATAGGCCAAAGCAAAGACCGATACAATCTTGATCACCGATTTCAAGAGACCTGATTTGACAATTTTGTTTCCGCGACCACCAAAGGCAAGCGACATGGGAATGAGCATTGAGAGTAGCAATAGAGGATATGTAGCATGAGTTATGACCCCGATTATGGAAACGATCAGCAGAGATAGAAATCTTCCGGACTTCGTGTATGTCCGGAGACTTACAAGTATCATCGCAGTTAGAAAGAGTACTTCGGCCAAAATCTGTGGTATGAACTGCAATGCTGCAATAGGAGGAGTTGAGAGTAATAGTACAGGACCCAGAATGCCGATTCGTGAACCTTGCTTGCCCCCTAAGTTCCTTATTACTACGTATATACTGAGGCTCATGGTTAAACTGACGATGAGCATCATTGAAGGATGTACAAGGAAATTTACGTCTAAGCCCGTGACTATCGAAAGAGTTGCCATGAGATAGGGTACAATATGAAAGAATTGATAATACGTGGCCTCTGAATAGACACCAGATTGCCATCTCCCATCTTGGACAATCCTGTAAGCGAACCCCGCGAATCTCCCTTCATCTTGCCCTGTAGGCATTGGTCCCTTCATCAAGAAGGACATCAGCGTAATTGCAACAGGAATCAGCAACGCGATCGAAATTGTTCTGGGATCCGCCGATTTGCGAATAAGAGAGTCCAGAACCAAGAGTCCTACAAGAAGCCCGTATAGAAGGTACCAAGCCGTAGGTACACTCTCATTTATTGTCGCAGAATAAACCGTAACAAGAGCAAATAACAGAGAACACAATGCAACTATTATATTCAAATGAGGCACGAGAAGGTTTTCCAAATGGTTGATTCTGGGACCAAACTTAGCTTTACATAAGATGAGCACGAACACAAGCTCGATAAAAGCGAAAACTAATAGTGCAGATACGAATGACAGTATCATTTCATACCTTCTGGATTGTATTGACTCTAGATCTCCTGCTTATGACGGAAATCTTATTAGCACGCGCTAATGAGACTGCCAGTAATGGCTACCTTGGATAAAACAGTTCCTTCTTGGTATCTTAGAATAAAAAGAGTTGATCGCAGACTTTCGAAGAATGTCTGCCCCAATTTCAAAGTGTTAGACGCAGGTTGTGGCAACGGAATTGACGTTTTCTCAATGGCAGAGAAGTGTGCATTTGTTGTGGGTCTGGATATTGGCGAAGATTACTCACTAAAGGAAGCTGCGACAAATGCTAGGAAACTCGGGGTAGATAAGAAAGTGCAGTTCATAAAAGCAAGCGCCACAAATCTCCCATTCAAATCGCGTGTGTTCGACGCCACAATGTGCTTCAGTGTTATAGACCACTTGCCGACCAAACAGGCGGCCGCTTGGGCAGTCAGAGAAATGACATTGGTTACCAAGGCAGAAGGTGACGTCATAGTAACAGTCCCAAACTTCCTATTTCTCTTTGGAACAATACCACGCTTGATACTTACAGCCTCAAGAACGGGTACATTTTTTGAACAGAGATTTACTCCAACCGAACTAAAAAGAATTGTTTCAAAGGCAGGTCTCGACATTCAAGAGTTTGATTTTCAGTGGCCAGAACCAGTCGGACGCATTACGATCGACAACCGCCTCCCACCGTTTCTCAGAGGAAGAATCCCAATACAAGTCTTCATCCCTCTTTTCAGGATTCTTAGAATCTTCAGTCGAACGACACTTCTCGCGGTATGTGCTGCCCGTATCGGTTTCAGATGTAAAAGAGTTACAACTGGCTTGCGTACAAATTCATGACGTAGCCAATGCCTCAAGAGGTGTTAGCGCAGCCTTCAAGTGGTCAAATAGAAAAAGGGGCTCGCAAATCGCATAAGCTTCTCGGAATTGGGACACTTAACCAAATGAATCTTCTCTCGCCATCATCCAGTTGGCGCGCGGGGCATTCTTCGCAGCATTCATGTTTGGGTCCAAGTTGAACTTGACAATGCAAGTACGCGCGCGTGACGGCCTAGCGCAAGCTAATATTGGTGGCGCCGTCACAAATGAGATCAGCGGTTCATATTCAGTTTGCGATTCCGCATTTTCGTTATGCCCAATGTTTTATCTTTTCCTGATACTTGATGTGGCAGCTAATTCAGTGTTTCTATCCGATGCATAACCCATCCTCTGGCCAACGGAATGTTTCGAATGCATATCCACAAATATACAATTTTCCCTTTCAGC
>Ga0315277_10007958_pt1 | contig 13666 bp, 28 predicted proteins | sample YL17G05_15_MG_FD_203695 | JGI IMG/M metagenome (GOLD analysis project Ga0315277, IMG submission 203695) | Sediment microbial communities from Yellowstone Lake, YNP, Wyoming, USA - YL17G05_15 | ecosystem: Environmental > Aquatic > Freshwater > Lake > Sediment | place: USA: Wyoming | collected...
AGAAGCCAACGTCGCTTCGCTCCGATGGTGATCGCCATCATCCCGGAATGGTGATCGCCATCATCCCGGAAGCGTGATCGGCTTCGCCGGAATACGCACACTCGGACGCATAACGCCCTATCCGTAGAAGTGCCGCCTCGCCGGTTCTGGTTGGATCGTCGGCCAGATGGTCGGACGGATGCTCTCGCCGGTGGCGTGGTCCCGCGTGGCGATGGCGTTGAAGGTCTGGCTGTCCGGGTCCACGCTGATGACCTTCACGTACTCCTTGTTCGCGCCGGGGAGGTCCATGAAGATGAAGTTGCCAGGCACAAGGCCGGCGGCAGAATCATCGCAGGAAGCCGTCGGGGGCTGCTGCGATGGCGAAGAAAACGTCACCGCCAATTGATCGCCGAAGCAAATCCCGGCCTGAATGTTTCATCTTTTCAGGCCCCCAGATCAGCCCTAGACTGGAAACGTGAAGCTCAGCCGCGAACAACTTCACAAATCCAAGAAGGAGGCCCATCATGGGTCGCACAAAGACGATTCAAGATTACAAAGACCAGGTCGCAGATTTGAAGGATGAAATCGGCGAACTCGAAGAGGAAAACGAAGCCCTCGCCGGACAGCTCGACGAGATCGCAAACATCGTCGCTCCCGAAGAAGAAGAGGAAGGCGAGGAGGAAGACGAAGACCAGGGGGAATAGCCGCGCCGCGTGAATGCGGCCGGAACTGGCGCAAGCCGGTCGCCGCCATCACCGACCGTGCAAGGCGCTATAGAGCCGGAAAGTGCATTGCGCCAGGACCGCCCCTTTGCCAGCTCTGCGGGGTGCCGGAATGCGACCTGGGCGAGCGGTTGCAGACCCACCACCTCGACGGCTGCGAGTCCAACAACGACGCGGCGAACTTGACTCGCGCGTGTCGCGCCTGCAACCAGCGGGCTGACCGGGTGCTGAAGGCGCACGGCTGGGGCATCAAGACCCGCCAATACAACCCACGCGGGAAAGGGGCGAAGTCCTTGGGTGCTTGGCTTGCGGCAGTGATGACGGTGACCGGCCAGGCGCCGCAGATGGATCTGGCAGAGGCCATCGACCTGATCCACAACACTCCCGGCTCCGACCGTTCCGGGTTTGCGAGCGAGATTTGGCGACGACGGAGAGCCAGGGGGACAGACCGATGGACGGCGCGCGAAGAGGTGCCGTTCTAGGTGTGGCATGGTTGGTGCAGGCTCCAGACGTAGAGTGCAGGGGCCTGCGCCAGCAGCGCTTCCATTGTCTCTGGGTGGCTGGCCTAACGGCTCGGGCGCATCACCCGCCGCTCGCTCCGGGGCCGCTCGGGTGCAGCCGCTTAGGCATCATATAGGAGTCCTCGGTGCCGACCTGAACGAAAACGAAGAACTCACTGGTCTTTGGTTCTGGCTCATAGCTCCCCTCCACAGCATCATGGTTGAACATGATGATCTTGTAGTCTGCACTGTCGCCAGATTGCCTTAGTTTTTTGAGCATGGCCGTCTTCTTGCCCTGGAAGAAAGACCGTGCAACGTTAAACGCTTCGCCAATCAACGTCCTGCCATCGGCATTAGCCCGGATGTCGAAGCCGCTTTTGTCTTCGTTGCCATATTCCACGGTGTAGGTCCCAAACGGGAAGACGTTGTGGTCCAGCAGCCACTTCACGCCGTAAAGAATGACCAAGTCGCTCATTATCCGGTTCGCGGCCTCGAATAGTGTCAGCCCAGGGTAGGGGCCAGCTTTCAGGGGTTCGCGCTTTAGCGCCCAAAGCAAGGGACGACCCTTGAGGTTGGCGACAGGGTTACCGACCTGCTCGACCAACTGGAGATACTCTGTGATGAGTTGGCCTGCGTTGGCCTTGGAGATCCTCCGCTCAAGATTCTGCACGGGCGTAAACCTCGATTCATGATTGTATCACCTTGAATGTGGCCACTGCTGCTTGTGAGTGTTCGGGAGGACGAGGAGACGGGTCATCCCGGACGGGTTCCCGGAGAGGTAAGTCTTCCCGTCCTTCCCCGTGTTCTTCCAGAGGCCAGTGAGGCGTACTCCTTCCATGTTGATTAGACTCTAAACCCAACTTTCTGCGTCCATGCATAGGTATGCACGAGAGGCGGGAATTCCACCCGATATCAACCAGCTATCTCTGGCGTTTTGACGGTGGTGGCCACGTGGGAGGGCATTCCGATCTCATGGAGCTTTTCTAAGCTCGGATTGCTCTCCATAGCTGCCTAAGCATATTCAGCCGGTTCCTTTGGCCTGCACTCGTAGCAATAGGAGAGGCCTTCGCCGATCACGGCCCCGCAGCGTTCGCACCGGCTGACTGCGGGTTCCGACGAAGCACTCAAACCGGCCAGGGCGGCTGCACGCGGTCGGGGCGCCCTCGCACCTCCTCGTGCAGTGTTAATGGCGTTCACCCAGTCGCGGACACGGTTCACATTTAGCCTCACAGACGTACCGTCTGTCAAATCGAGTCTTAAAACGCGGCGGACCATCAGCACAAGTAAGATGGGGAAAAGGAGCATCAGGAAAAAGAACGGAAAGTGCGCCACGCTGCACTCAGCGATTCGCCTGAGGTCGATGGATAGGATAGTCTTTCGTCCGAAAAGGGGCTCGTGGAATAATCGCTTGTTCGTAAGGTACAAGTGGCCGCCCTGGGCTCCTGCGATGAAACGGCACGGTCCGCCTCCGGCGGAACGAAGCAGTGTTTCGCCTTGTAGTAGATCCGTAGCGGGTTTCCTCATCCGACACCTTCTCAGATCATCATTTCTAACTCTTGTTTAGACTGACCTGGACAAAACCGGTCCTGGTCGGTTTAAGCCAGGATTTCCATTATCGCTTGCTGGCCACCACCGATTGTCCACCCAACCGCCTCCGTTGGCGCCGTTTCTTTCATCTTTTCCATCCCGAGCGACTCCGGCGGCCCAGGAAGGGGGCCAGCCCGGCCTCTTCTGGGTACGGGAAAACCAGGAATTGCCCTATTTCCAGACGGTTGCCCGCACACCTATCCGTCCCTGCCTCCCGCCCTCGCCAAATTTTCTCCGTCCAGCGGCTGGGATCTACCCCGTCGGCACCGGCAGCCCCGCGATCCAGCACGGTTCTCCGGCTGGAGCTATAATCGGTGTCCGGGTTGGGCAGCGCATTTCACATTCAAGGAGCCACATACATCTCATGCCCCGAGGAAAACGATTGGACCCCGCCGTTCTCCAGGCCGCACTCGAAGGCCTCGAATTCCAGCGCCAGCGCGTGAATCAGTAGATGGCCCAGGTCAGAGCCATGCTGGGTCCCAAGAAACGTGCGGCCCAGGCACCTGCCAAGCCCCGGCCCAGGATGAGCTTGGCCGGCAGGAAGCGGATCGCGGCGGCCCAGAGGAAGCGGTGGGCGGCACTGAAGAAGACCCGGCAGAGTAAGTGAGCAGGGGCGGGAGTCGCTCTCCTCTCTCTCAAGCACACCGCTCTGCGTGCCTTTTGGTAAGACAACTGTAAGACATCTGTAAACCAACCGTTCATTCTCACCACCCGCAAAAGACAGGGCTGGCCCCTTTCTGGGCCACTGGAGTCACTCCGGATGGACAGTGCTAGCGGCGAATTTGGCTGAGGAGGGAGCTACCCCCCGACTATGACCGTCGGGCAGCCCATGGCGACCTTGTCCGGCGGTCCTAACGCTTCCAAAACGGTGTCGCCTTGCCGCGCCGCAGGAAGGTTGTTGATTAGCACAGTGGGCGAGCCGTCGATGACCACGCCGGGGCCATGCGGAGGGATGGGTAAGGGGATCGGGCAGATGTGTATATCGGCCCCCGTCGCCCCCGCCAGCGCATTGACGGCAGCGCCCATCGCGGCGGCGGCTGCCGCCTTGGTAGCCTCTTCGGCTGCCTTCGCAGCCGGTGCAGCGGGGGTTCCCGCCGCAGCCGCCGTGGCGGCCTCAGCGACCTTTATCGTCGTGTCGGAGACCTGCTTGGCGGCTTGCAGCCCAGCCGCCATGGCCAGCGGAATCCCCCGCCAGGCAGGCATGAATCCGATCAACACCGTCGGGGAACCGGGACCGGGATTCAGAGGGATCCCGTGGGCAGTTGGGTCGCCCGTCCTAGCAGCAGGAGGCATATTGGCCTCCAGTATACACCCAACCGCCTCCGTGGGAGCCGTTTTTTATCCTCGCCATCCTTGGGCGACTCCGTTAGCCCAGGATGGGGCCAACTCTCGCTCCTCCGGGTACGTAAGACCTGGAACTGCCATATTTCCAAGCGATTGCACCGGCACCTCCCCGGCGCAACTCCCGCCCGAGCTCCAGGACGCCGCCGGCCAGGTCACCGAGTAGCGTGATATACTCAGTTCTGCGCATTGGGCCGGTTGCCGATGGCCGGTCCGCGTGCCGGTGCTGGGGCTATGATCCCCTACTAACCGCAACCCGGCGATCAACGAACCCATTCATGGGTTTGCCTTAACCGCCGCCGGGCAATCGACACCGCCGCGCTGGACCTCGCAACCAAACGGGGCGAGGCGTGGCATGGCAAGGACATCGGCAGGCCCGGGGCTTCGGCCTCGGGCTTTTTTGTGCCCGGTGGTCACAGGCTCACCCCACCCGAGAGAATCGCTCGCAGGCCGGTTCGCGCGCGCTCCTGGGGCATTCTGGCGAACAGTCGCTCTGACCGCGAAGGGGGCGGAGGCGAGTACAACCCCTGGGGTGCTGGAGAGTTTAGACTCTAAACTTGTCGAAGTGGCCGCCCGGGAACGGAAACCAGTGCAACCCCCCGGGGTGCTGGAGAGTTTAGACTCTAAACTTCTCGCAGTGGCCGCCACGGAGCGGAAGCCAGTGCAATGCCTTCCGCATGCCCGGAATTGGCCCGATCCGCGGTAGCCCCCGCTTTACGCCGCAAAGAAAGCCATTCCCAGACCCTACAGCGCATCGCTGAAGACCTGGTGATACCTGGGCACCCCCCTTTATTCGCGTCTCTCAGGCTCCCCCCAGCCGGCCACGCGGATCCCCGCACCACCCGGCTCTACGACCGGCGCGACAAGAAGATCACCCGCAACATCGTGGAAAGGATTTCGATCTGAACACGGATTTTTGCTCAGAACCACATAAGAGATGAGCGACGGAACTCTAAGGGCGCATGTATGTCACCCGACGCGGGGAACGCCCGCAAGACTTCGAACACCAACCCCGTGCAAACACACCTAGTGGGATTAGCGGGTGCTTGTCTGGTCTCTTACGCATCGAACCGAAAACGCGTAGGGACACCGTCCGTCACCGTCACTAAAGGAAGTGTAGTAGATCGGAGGCAGTGAACTCCTAGAAGTCTCTTCGAATACATAACCGTCTGTGCCTCGACCCAAGGATCGTCTCCTGCTCCAGTAGTACGCGGCATCGCCTAACAATCGGTATCCAGGTCGAGTGGGGGGGATGATATCAGCAGCAATGCTGTTCATATCAGCAGTGCCGCCGAGTAGCATTTCAAAGCCGCTGCTACCACCGACCAACAGTTCATCGATAGAATGGTGGGACCCACGCTGCGAACCAAACCTATCTCCGCTGCTAAGTGTGATGCCGAAGCGGCCCAGCATTTCATCCCACTCTGTTTCGTCAGCCAGGTGCCAGCCCGGAGGACATGCGGTTTGTGCTGCTGCGTAGGTATAGAGGCGCCCGTATTTCGAGCAGTTCTGACGGCGGTTATCATAACACCACGAATTCTCTGTTTCGTAGTTTAGGTTCTCCTGCATCCATACAGCCGTTCCGATCTGCACCGTGCGATAGGACTTCCCATCCCTAGGATCTTTCACTATTTGGCTCGCGCGCTGTGCCCCCTGCGGTTCCGGACCCGACCGGCTGGAAGTTGCGTGGGGCCAAGCCAATACCATAAGAGTAACAATGACGTATCGGCGTCTCACGGTCTGACCTCCTCGACATATAGCATATCACCTCATGCCTGACTACATTGCCAACACGCACGGCCGTCCCCTGCGGCCATGATGAGAGCAACTTCTACGAGGCGCTCTGGATCGTCGGCGAGGGTCTGCTCGGCGCGCCTTTTCTGCTATTCAGGCCTCCAAACTTCTTTCAAAACGAGTTCTCAACAACTGCCTTGTAATCCGCTGACTTGCAAACAGTTATCAGTAGAATCAGCAGTTTACAGACGTGCTGAACGCCCAGTTGTACTCTATGTCCGCTTTTGTTGAAATCTTTGCGCTATCCCAAGATCTCCCTGCCGCACGCCGCGCTCGCCGCACAGAGGGCAAATCAGAAGGTCCTGGCGCAACGAAAGCCGCCGATGTGGATAGGGCGGCCCGGGCTTCCGGAGAGGCGACAGGCGCACCGGAAGCCACCGGGTCTGCCGACGAACCACAACCCGCCCCGCACAACACGGTAGTCGCCGGACTGGGGCCCCTGGGGATCGACTTGCCGTTCCGCCGAATATGGGCCATACCGGTCCTGGACCCACTCCGACACGTTCCCCCGCATATCGTACAGCCCCCAGGCATTCGGCTTCTTCTGGCCCACCGGATGCGTCTCGAGTTTCCCCCTCATCCAGGCCACTTCGCCCAGGTTTGAAGCCACGTCCGGCTCCTTACCGCCCGCCCGGCAGGCATACTCCCATTCGGCCTCTGTCGGCAACCGGTAGCGAGTGTCCTTCTCCCTGGCGTTCAGCTTCTTCAGAAACTCCTGGATGTCATCCCATGAGACGACTTCCACCGGCCGATCGGGCCCCTTGAAGTCACTGGGGTTCGTCCCCATCACCGCCTGCCACTGGGCCTGCGTCACTTCGGTGGTCTGCAAGTAGAATCCCCTGCTGAGTGTCACTTCGTGGACTGGTCTCTCATCGTCGAAGCCAGCGCCTGAGCCCATCTGGAACGAACCCGGATCGACCCGGACGAACTTCATGCCCACCGAATTGGTGAACTCCCGCGGCGGCCCCTGCGGACTCTCCTGGCCGCGCACCGCCACCACCATCGCCGACAACGCCACAATCGTCAACATGAATCTCTTACACATATTGCCTCCTTCAACCAGCCACCCACATGAGCGGAGTATACCAGGATTTCCAAAAGGTTCGGCAGACTATCGGCAGCTCTGAAGGCATCGGTTGAAGGACGGCGCGATCCGGGGATGGGGTTGCACAAAGATTCCTGCAAGAACGGACATAGAGGTTGTAAGTAGCTCATTACAAACGCTCTTCCGCCATCGCCCTGAGGCTGCACTGTCTCGTTCGGGCATCAGTAGAATCAGCAGTTTACAGACGTGCTGAACGCCCAGTTGTACTCTATGTCCGCTTTTGTTGAAATCTTTGCGCTATCCCTATGGTGAAGCGGCGCCTGAAGGATGCAGGCCTGCCGGGTGTGCTATCCCCCCATTCCTTCCGCGTCACCACAATCACCGATCTCCTGGAGCAAGGGGTGCCGCTCGAAGACGTGCAGCGCCTGGCCGGCCACGCCGACCCGCGGACAACCAAGCTCCACGACCGCACCGGCCACGAAATCACGCTCGATGAGGTGGAAAGGATTGCGATTTGACGCGGATCCTGCACCGGGTTCCCGTCCCACCCTTGCTGGCGCGCAGACTTCGGTCGGGGAGCTGCAGGCCAAATCGCCCGCCGATCAGCACCACCAACCCGATCATCAGCCCGCACGCCGCACCCTGCACGGCAGCCTTCGCCCACGGTTTCATCGTCGTTCACCTCCCGATGCTGGTAATCATACCTCTTCGCCTGGCCGCGCTGAAATCCGTTCCTGCGATTACAGACCCTACAGCGCGTCGGAGGCGGGTTCCCGCCTGCGCGGGGGTATCACCTGCGCCCCTCCGACCGCAGCAAGCGCCGCATGCGCCGCAGGAGCGGGCATCCTGGGCATCGTGGAATACAAGCGGCAGGTTATGCTGACCACCGGAGGTTACCTGATCTGTTAAGTGGCTTTTCGGGTCTCTAGCCGCCGGCATCATGCGATAGGAGCACCCCCCGCGGAAAAGGGAGCGAGAGGGACCCGCCAGCGCCGCGACTATTGGAACCTAGACAGGTCCACCTGGGTCTTGTGCCGATGACCGTCCCCGTCAATCAGAAAGACCTCGGCTTTCTGTCTCATCTGCTCGGGTGTTAGCTGAAACGCAAACTCCAGTGAGAACTTGGAAGGACCGCTGGGGCCACAGGAAAGCGCAACCGGAACGATGCCGCCAACCGCGAAGTTGTAGGTCCCGAAAACGCTCCAAAGATAGAGGGTGTTGTAGCATTCGGTCTTGGGCGGACTCGGGTAGAAGCCGTCCTTCAGAGGTTGAACGAGCCTCTCTCTAATCTTCAAGACGAGACGTGCCCGCCCGTCCGTATACCTCCGGTTGAGCTTGCTGACTGGCAACGCTCCCCGAGCATGGAGTTCTACGTTTGCGAACAGCAAGTCCGTTCTAGGAATCTTCATGAGGTCCTCTTCTGTCAACGCACGCATCTGCTGGTTGGCGGTTGCGGCAGCCGCCGATATTACATCCAGGTCGCTGTAGAAGGTGACGTACTTGCTGATGCCATCTTTCGCCCACGCTGAAGCAATTTGGAACTTCTTACCCTTCAACCCGTCTTTGAGAAAATCCTGATGGCTCTTGAACTGCTTCCCATAAGCCACCGCTTCAGCGATCTGCGATCTGGCGAAAGACTTCACTGCGCCCACATCTTGAGATAATCCGATGCCTACGGCGACGGTGGCGAGAGCAAGATTAACCATGACCTTCGCTGACCATTCGATCACTGGCTCAGAAGTCATTTCAGAAACCTCCAGTCCGATTCTATCGAAATAAGCGCCGGTCCCGTCCGGTCATCGCTGCGGGTCCTCTTCGGTTTCCAGTTCCCGCTTCACTTGCTGTTGCCGATCCGGCGGCAACTTGTCCAGTTCGACTTTCAGTTCGGCCACCTTCCGCTCGAACCATGCCCGATCCTTCTTCGGTGCCGCTTTGTTCTTCGCCTTGCCCCTCCGCCTTGTCACGTAACCGTTCCCTGCCCTGACGGAGGGCGCGAGGCCAATTCCGCATCCACTCGGCTGCCAGAGCTGTGTTCGGCCAGGAGCTTCTCTAATACAACCTCAATCCGAGCGGTTCGCTCCCTCAACTCCCGCAAGTCCGGATTGTCGGCTTGCCCCACGAAGTAGGCAGTTATCGAGGCAGCCAGCGTAGAAATCAGACCTACGCCAGCCAGCATCATCACGACAGCAATCAATCGCCCCCAGAGCGTGGTCGGAGCAATATCCCCATATCCAACCGTGCTCGCGGTGACAATAGCCCACCAGATTCCATCAAGGAAACCGCCGTGAACCGTGCTTGGCTCAAGCAGTGCCAGCCCGCCTCCGCCGGCAAGGATCAGAAAGCAGGTCAGGGCGGCGACATAAACCAAGCCCCTGCGGGCGAAAATGACTCGAAGTTCCGCCATGCCGCGAACGATGGCACCCGCCAGCCGGAGTACTCGAAAGATCCGGACCAAACGCGCAAGTCGCACCAGCCCCAACATCGTGGGCAGCAGCGGGAATGAGAGAACAACAACGCTGAGGTTCAGCATATTGTGTCCGAGGTGGCCCCGGCGACCCTGGGCCAAAAGCAGCCTGGCGAGAAACTCGAACAAAAAGACAGCCCACACCAACCAATCCAGAGCGATGATCACAGCCCCAGTGTGGCCCTCCTCAAGCAGAATCGTGAGCGGGATAGTCGCCAACGCCCCTGCTAGTATCAGCAAATCCAAGGCGCGCTCCAGCTTATCGTGCGGCGCTCGGTGTTGATGGGTTGAATCCATGACAGTCCTTCCTCCCAGAGTATCCGCCGCCCCACCTTCGTATTCAGGCAGGATTTCCATTTTCCTTTCCCGGCCACCATCCAGTGCACACCCAACCGCCTCCGTTGAAGCCGTCTTCTGCATCCTTTCGATCCCGAGCGAATCCAGCGGCCCAGCGAAAGCGGTGGGCGGGATTCAAGGCCGAAGAGGCAGCGCAGGCGGCCAAGCGGAGGACGGTATCACTATTCATCGAGTGGCAAAAAAATTTACGAGCGCAGGAAGCGTTAGTAGCCTTTTTGAATTCCGTGCGGGCCACCGGATTCACGCACAGGACCTGTCTTGCCTCGCAGCCTCGTCACTGAGTCCCATCACCAGGGCCATGCACGAGCGAGGCTACCGACCGCCTATCGAAACAGAATCCCAAACAAGATGCCCAGGGCCGGAAAGGCCAACAGGGCACAACATCCTGTGCTCCTCGCAAACTTTCTTTGCCTGCCAGAACGCGTGAGCGGGATACCGATTTGGCGAGATAACCTTGCTTTCGCCCCCGACAGTCCAGTAGCCCTTTTCCACGAGAAGGAAAGACCTGGAATACCACCACGTTTTCTACCCACGTTCATTCTCCTAACGCAGCCGGTGGATCAAGTGCCACGTTCGAGCGTTCATATTGCGTGAAGCGACCACTCACGGGCGAGTTTCACGCCCAGGGACCTCGACTTTGGCACCTCCACCCACCTGTATCCAGCCTTTCTCTGGGGTCGGAAGCGTTCGCGAGAAGCGCGGCCCAGCCGGTATGGAGGTCCTCGTCGTCCTCGACAGAGGCATAGTCGAGAGCGGGCAGCAAGCGGCAAAGGGCTTAATCAGGGCCTCGGCACCGGCCTTTACGAGATCCTTTTCGTCTGCTGCCACCGCAGAAGGATTGTATCACCTTCCCCGAAGGGTTGATCGTGTTTCCCAAGGAAAGGCAGTGGTGAGCGCAACGCCAATCCTTTGTCATGACACCCTGCCGAGCCCCCGGCCGGTCTCCCGCCGCCTGGCTCCTACTCGTCGCGCCCGGTCCGCCTGGAATTGCAGGTCGGCCACCAGGACCGCCAGACTCCCGCAGTCTACTGGGTGGCGCCGGTCGCGATAACCGAGCTCAGTGGCCAGCCTCCGAGGCTGACCACCAAGGAACCGTACCACCTACCACCTGGCCGCCCGGCGAAGGTGAACTCGTACCACCAGGTCCCGCATGTCCCCGACCTCACTTCTCTGCCTCAAGTCCGAGAAGGGTTTGAGTCCATTGGGTCATCTCCCTCTTGGCGATTTCCTGTAAAGCCTCCAGTTGACTTGCAGAGCAGCCACTTGTCGCAGGTGTGGCGGAGATGACATGGGTTTGAAGGTACATCACACGCTCGGATAGGAGCCTCTTCATCATCCGGTCGGCCACCTTCGCCGCGATCTGCTTCGCTTTCAGATCGGTTTGCAGTTGTTCGAATCGCGACATAAACCCTTTGTAGTTGTCCTCAATTCGCCAAGTGAAGTCCTTGCAAGCCTGCGACGGAGCGCGGCCCGGCTGGTTTGAGGAAGAGCATCCCAATAGGAAGCCCACTAGGACCGCAAACGACAACATTGTAGCGGCTCTCATGGGGTTACCTTCGGCCCCACCGCGCCAGCACCGCCTTGCGGCCCAGCGCGGATCGCTGCTCCGGCGTCAGCACGGCCGCGCCCTTGGGAACGCAGGCCCTACCGCCCAAGCGCCCCAGGGCCACGGCGTGTGGGTTCTTGCGCTTCTTCTTAGTTTTCTCGCCCGGTTTCATTAACTCCAGGGTACTATAAGCGCTTGCAGCAAGTCAAGCCTGCCCGTCAGAGCCGTTTCCGCCAGGTGGCCCGCTTTGCGCCGCAGAGAAGGCCCCTCCCGTGGCCTACCTTAGGCCGAAACGGCCCGAGAACCGTCCATCCATGCGGAAATCCACGTGGATTACCACGTGGTTTTTGGTAAAAACACCTGTTCGGGTGTATGTTTAGAGCATGGACACCTTGTTTTACAGCAGCGGCAAGGCCGCCCTGGTGTTGGGCGTGACCCAGGAGCACATTCGAGATCTGTGTTCGACCGGCACCATAGCAGCCCAAAGCTCCAACGGCGGCCAATGGCGCATCGGCAAAGCCGAAGTCGAGCGCTTGAAGCGTGACGGCTTGCCCCCTCTGGCGCGCGCCTTGCCCGGGCATAACGCGCGTCCGCCCGCGGCCGGGCACGGCTTGTTCGCCAAGCCATCCGAGCAGGTGATTGCAGCCGCCGAGGAGGTTGTCGTGCTTCAAAACGAAGTCACGGGCCTGGGCCTGCGCCGGCAAAAGGAAGAGGCTCTGGATTGGTTCCGGGAGCGCGAAGAACTCGAAGCGGAGCGGCTGGCCGCAGAGCAGGAAGCCGAACTGGAGCGGGCGGAGGCAGAGAGACAGCGGCAGGCCCGAGAGAAAGCTGAGCGCCAGCGTGAGGTATGGTTGCAGTCGTGGGAGCGCTATGCTTTGCATGCGCTACCTTCCGACCTGGACCCCCAGGTACGGCTGCAAGTCCATGAGACCGTCCGGCAGCGGCTTCAGAAACTCCAGCCCACCCCGCCAGGGGACGTAACCAAGCAAGTGGTGGACGCGGAAATCCAGAAAGCCCTCAGCCCCTGGCGGCGCAAACAGCAGATCGAGCAGGTCATTCGGGATGCGGTGGACCAGCTCCCCTACCAAGCCAAGGCGTATTACGAACCAACCGCCTGGCAGATCCGAGCGACGCAACTCGCACGGCAGGCTGTTCGCGGGCTCGACGCGGACGCTGCGCCCTCCGAGGTTGAGGTCGCCGCCCGTCAGGTCGTGGAAGCGATCGCCGGGGAGTTCAGGGCGCAGAAGGACGCTGAGGCGGATGCGCAACTGCGGGCGCAGGTTCTCAATTTAGCGCCACTTCCGGTCGAGTTGAACGACAAGGGCCGGCAACTGGCGAGAGCGGCCATCCTCGAAGCTCTGGAATTGATGCCCCAAGGAACTTCATACGCCGACTTGGCGAAGGTCAGGGATGCGGCGATCGTTCCCTTTCAGCAACTCGTGGACACGGAGCGGGAGCGGGAGGCTGAGGCGCAACGGAAGCAGGCTGAGCAGGCGCAACAGGAGCGCCGGGTTAAATCGCAGCGCGAGGATCAGGAACGGGTGCAGCAGGCGAAAATCCAACAGGAGCAGGCGGAGGAGGCCCGCGCCAAGCGGGACCGCGAACAGGAAGAAGCCCGCAAACTCGCAGCCGCCAAATCCCGTGTCTCTTGGCGGCTGCTATCAGATGTCAGCCGCTACCTCCAAGACCTTGAGCGCCAGGGGGAGATTGAGTTCGAGGGACGGAGCGATCAATGGGACCTGGAGCGGAAATTGGAGGACAAGATCGGCCCGCTTCTGGTCCAGGAGCTTGTGCGCAAGCCGGATCTGACCGATGCCCAGATTCAGGAGCGGATCGAAACCTTGGCGGACGAGCATCTCGACACTGTGCTGGCGGCGTGAGCTATCGCCACCGCCAGTACCACGGCGCCACTGCCCCGAGCCGACCCCGGAGCCACGCTGAGAGGCGTTGCCCGCCGAGCCGCCAAATCAGCCCACCAGGAGGCCACCGCCACCAGCACAGGGGCCACCGTCAGCATCCAGACAACAACCGCGGCGCTCATCCGCACTCCCCTTCCCGCCCCCGGGCAGCGGACGCGCATGAGTTTACACTCTAAACTCCAAGGGGCCGCCCACCCGGCAGCGAGACCAGGAGACCGACCACCGCCACGAGCACGGCGGCCACCGTCAGCAGCCAGCCCCCGGCACTCATTCGTACCCCCGTTCCGGGCCGGCTAAGGCATAGTAAATCAATAACCTTTACATTTACCATCCTGATGTGTTATCACGTTGGGCATGGACACCGATGCCCAACTCGCCCAGTACTTTGCTGGCATGTGGCCGCATCTGGACG
>Ga0315277_10007959_pt1 | contig 13665 bp, 8 predicted proteins | sample YL17G05_15_MG_FD_203695 | JGI IMG/M metagenome (GOLD analysis project Ga0315277, IMG submission 203695) | Sediment microbial communities from Yellowstone Lake, YNP, Wyoming, USA - YL17G05_15 | ecosystem: Environmental > Aquatic > Freshwater > Lake > Sediment | place: USA: Wyoming | collected...
AACCCAGGCTCGGCATCATCCCGGGAAATGGAGGAACACAGAGGCTTCCGAGGTTGATCGGCATGGAGAAAGCCTGGCCCATGTTGAGAAATGCCAATCCCATCTCTTCTGCCCAGGCAAAAGAGATAGGGCTCATCCAAGAAGAGGTGGAAGGCAACCTGGTCGGGACAGCCATCGATTGGGTGAAAAGAATTCTTTCCGGGCAGGTCAAAGTTCCTTCCATCCCAAAAGGACCCATCCCGGTCCCATCAACCCTTCCGGAGGTGGACATCGGACATCTGAGCAGAAAGATCGACTCTCTGATACAGCGGGCAGTGTTGGAAGGCGCCAGGATGACTCTTGAAGAGGGCCTGAAACTGGAGGCAAAGGTCTTTGGGGAGTGCTTGCTGACACAGGATATGAAAATTGGAATGGAAAATTTCCTGAAAAACGGCCCCAAGGTCAATGCAAACTTCGTCCACAATTAGGCATGGAAAGTTGGAATATTGCCTGCCTGTCGGCAGACAGGGAATGATAAAATAATGGGTTTTTAAATATTCTTGATTGGATCCCTAAATATTCCACTATTCCAATTTTCCATTATTCCATAGAAGAGTTATGTTGTGATCAACATTGGCGACTGGATAAGAAAATGGAGCCTGCTCCAGCCTCAAAAAAAAGCCCTCATCTTTGAGGATCAGCCCTTTACCTACCAGGAGATCAACCATCGCACCAACCAGGTCTCCCATCTTCTGCTGGAGATGGGAGTGAAAGGTGGAGACCGTATCTCCATTCTCCTCCACAACTGTCATCAATATCTTGAAATCTTCTTTGCCCTCTCCAAAATTGGCGCCATTCTCGTTCCCTTGAACTGGAGACTGGCCGGCCCGGAACTCGAATTCATTCTCAACGACAGTGGCTCCAGGATATTTATCTTTGAAACAGAGTTTGAAGAGGTGGTCGCTTCGATCCGGCCCAATCTAAATCTTTCCAATGGGAATTATATTGCCATCGGTGAACCCCATTCTGACTGGGCAATCGCTTATGAAAAGGTGATTTCAAAACAACCGATCCATGAGCCTTTTAACAATGCTTCGGCGGGAGGAGAAGATCCGCACATCATCATGTACACCTCCGGGACAACCGGGGTCCCAAAGGGAGCCGTTCTCTCCCATCGGAAGACCTTCTTCAATGTCCTGAATGCGGAAATGATCTACCATCTCACTTCCAACGATGTTATTATCGTTTCCAGGCCCATGTTTCACTCGGGAGGGCTTCTCGTGGAAGCCGCTCCGATCCTCTATAAGGGAGGAACGCTCATTTTGAAAAAACGTTTCCGTCCCGTGGAGATCTTTGAAGCAGTGGAAAGATATCGGGTCACGATTCTTGAATTGGCCGCCACGGTCTACCAGTTTATTCTCAATGAATGCGATTTCACCCAATATGATCTCAGTTCCATCAGATGCTTCTTTACCGGAGGAGAAAGAATTCCTGTTTCGATACTACAGGAATATTTTCAGAAGGGAATCGTCATCTCCCAGATTTTCGGACAGACCGAAGCCTCCACCATCACCTTTCTCTCATCGGAAAAGGCCTCTCAAAAAATTGGGTCCGTGGGGGTCCCTGTTTTTCATGGTGAGGTAAAGATTGTCAATAAGGAAGGCAAGGAAGTGTCCCCCGGAGAGGTGGGTGAAATCATTGTTAAAGGCCCTACCCTGATGAGCGGATATTGGAACCGGCCGGATCTGACTTCCGAAACGATCCGGGAGGGTTGGCTTTATACCGGCGATCTGGCGAAAAAAGACGAGGAGGGATACTTCTATATCGTGGATCGGGAAAGGGACATGTATGTCAGCGGCGGAGAAAATGTTTATCCCGCTGAGATTGAAAAAACCCTCTTTGCTCACCCGAAAATCTTCGATGTGGGAGTGATCGGGGTGCCCAACGGTAAATGGGGTGAAGTCGGAAAAGCCTTCATCGTTCTCAAACCAGGCGAGATGATGACCCAAGAGGAACCCCTACAATTTCTTCAAGGAAGAGTAGGTAAATATAAGATTCCAAAACATGTGGAGTTTGTGGATGAGCTTCCCAAGACCCCGAGCGGGAAAATCCAGAAGTTTGTGTTAAAGGAATGGCATCAGACTAAAACAAAGTTAGGAGTTCGGAGTTAGGAGTTCGGAGTTTAAATCCTAACCAGAAATATTTGACATTCGCTGAATCTAAACACCAAGAGTTTGTCATGCTGTGATTGAACACGTATGAAATTCAATACTCCGAACTACCTGCCTGCCGGCAGGCAGGCGAACTAATCACTCCGAACTATTAAGCGGAGGTTTTCATGGCTGATAAGGTTTACCGTTTAGGTTGCGATATTGGTGGCACGTTCACCGATTTCGTCCTGCTTAACGATCAAACCGGAGAGATAAAAACTTACAAGTGCCTTACCACTCCCAAAGATCCATCGGATGCCGTGGAGGACGGAATTCGAGGAATGGAGAAATATACTCCGGATTTTGTGGAGAAACTCGATGAGGTGATTCATGGGACAACCCTGGTCATCAATTCGATTATCGAGAGAAAGGGAGCTAAAACAGGGCTGATCACCACAAAGGGCTTCAGGGATGTCCTGGAGATCGGGAGGGGAATTCGATATGCTCCTTACGATGTGTTCGCTGAATTTCCAAAACCTCTCATCCCGAGACATCTCCGTTTCGAGGTGGACGAGAGAATCCGAAGCGACGGAAGCGTCCTAAAGCCGTTGGACCCGCAGGAGGCAAAACAGGTCGTTCGGGCAATTCTCAAGCTGGGCGTAGAATCGATTGCGGTCTGTCTGATCAACTCCTTTGAGAACCCGGCCCATGAACTGATGCTCAAAGAGATCATTGAAAAGGAAGCCCCCGCAATATCGGTCTCCATATCCTTCCGGGTCTTGCCTCAGATTAAGGAGTACGAGAGGACCAGCACCACGGTCACCAACGCCTATGTGAAACCTCTGACAGGTCGATACCTTTCCAAATTGGCTAAAAGGCTGGAGGTCATTGGCTTTAAGGGGAAACTCTTCATCATGCTTTCCAGTGGGGGAGTCACCTCCGTCGAAACAGCGTCAGAATTTCCGGTCCGAATCATCGAGTCAGGACCTACGGCCGCAGTCATTGCCGGTCAATATTACGGCCGCCTTTTCAATATTCCGGAAATGTTCTGTTTCGACATGGGAGGCACAACCGCCAAGTCCTGCTTGATTCAGAAGGGGGAAGCCGGCGTCGTCCCAACATTTGAAGTCGGCCGTGTCCAGAGATTTATGAAGGGAAGCGGACTGACCATTCAGGTACCTGTCGTTGACTTGATGGAGATTGGGGCAGGAGGCGGAAGCATTGCAAGGGTGAGTCGCCTGGGAACGCTTCAGGTGGGGCCGGAAAGCTCTGGGGCGGATCCCGGACCGATTTGTTATGGCCTCGGAGGGACTGACCCCTGTGTCACCGATGCCGATCTCCTGCTGGGTTATCTCGATGAGAATTACTTCCTCGGCGGTAAAATGAAGCTGGACAAGGAAGCAGCAAGACTCGGGGTCGAGGAAAAGGTGGCCAAGCCTCTGGGTGTCACATTCATCCAGGCCGTATGGGGAATCCACGACCTCATCAATGAAACCATGGCCGCCGCAGCCAAAACACACATCGCCGAAAAAGGAGGGAACCCCAACCTCGTAACAATTGTTGCCTTTGGTGGAGCAGGACCGGTTCATGCCTATGGTCTTGCTAAAAAATTGGGGGCGCCCCGCCTGCTTATCCCGCCCAATGCCGGAGTGGGCTCGGCTCTTGGCTTTTTTACTGCCCCTCGAGCCTTTGACCTGCTCAGAAGTCACAAGGTTACTCTAACGGCTTCTGATTTTAATGAAATTGAAAAGATTTTGAAGGAACTGGAAGATGAGGCGGCAAAGATACTCAAGAAACAAGCCTCAGAGAAAGATATCCAATTCGAAAGATCTCTCGATATGCGTTTTGTCGGCCAGGGTTCGGAGACCAACGTCCCGATTCCCGGAAGAGATTTCACAAAAATGGGGAAGGAGGAGGTCCGCCGCAGATTTGATGAAGTCTATGAAAAATTATACGGGAGGACGTATCCTGATTCCGAAGTGGAGTTCATAAATTTCAAAGTCAGAGCGAGTCTCCCTGAACGGCTGATTCAATTTCCAAATATTAATAAAACTGGAGAATCTCTGGGTAAGGCGATCAAAGGGAAACGCAAGGCTTACTCCCCTATGGCAAAAGACTTTATCTCCTATACGGTCTATGATCGCTACCAGCTTTTTCCGAAGGCAATGTTCAAAGGACCTGCCATTATTGAAGAGAAGGAGTCAACCCTTATTGTTGGCGAGGACGGTTTGGTCTCAGTCGATGATTTCGGATTTTTGTGGATTGATCTCAAGGAGGCATAAAAATGGGACGTATGTTTGACCCGATCACCCTGGAAATACTGTGGCGAAGGTTGATTTCCATCGTGGATGAAGCGGATAGCGCGGTTGCCCGGACCGCCTTCTCCAGCTTGCTCAGGGATGCCCATGATTACACCTGCATGTTCACGGACCAGAAAGGCAGGGAGTTGGCTCAGGGATCCTTCGCAACACCTGGCCAATCCGGAGCCATGGCATTGGGAATCAAGAATCTTGTAACCAAGCTTCCTCTGGAAACTTACAAACCCGGGGACATCTTCATTACCAATGACCCTTGGGCTCTGGCAGGACATTTGAATGATGTCTGTGTCATGAGTCCTGTCTTTTACAATGAAAAATTGGTTGCTTTTACTGCCTGTGTTTTTCATCACTCGGATATCGGAGGTCGTGTCTCCTCTGACAATCATGATGTCTTCGAGGAAGGACTCTTCATCCCACTCGTGAAACTCTACGAAGGAGGAATCCTGAACCAATCCGTGATGGACATGATCCGCTGGAATGTCCGGACTCCCGATGAGGTGATTGGAGATATTCGATCTCAGATTGCAGCCAACCATGTCTGTGCCGAGAAGATCTGCCAGTTGCTCAGGGAAAAAGGGTTGGATAATCTCGATGACCTGGCAGACCAGATTGTCAGCCGCACAGAGAAGAGCATGAGGGAAGAGATTGAGAAGATCCCCGATGGTATCTACCAAGCTGAAGGCATTATCGAGCAGATGAAGGGCCAACAGGATGTGGTGATTAAAGCAACAGTTGAAGTCAAGGGAAGCGATATCATCGTGAACCTGGATGGGTCTTCCCCTCAGGTGAACTGGGGAGGAAATGTCGTTTATAACTTCACCTATGCCTATGTATTCATGGCCATAAAAAGCATGTTTGGCCCAGACATCCCTAACAACGACGGCTGCGCCAGTCTTATCACACTCAAGGCCCCGGAGGGTACGGTTGTCAACTGCAAATTCCCTGCGGCCGTGGCGGCACGGCTTGTCATCGGACATTTTCTGACAGAGATTATTTATCGAGCCCTCTCCGGAGTCGCCCCCAATAAAGTGATTGCCGCAAGCGGAGGAACACCCGCCCAGATGAATGTCTTCTATGGGAAAAGGAGGAATGGGAAACCCTGGCATTCTGTGATCATCAGGGGGGGTGGAATGGGAGCCAGCACCTCCAGTGATGGGAATTATGTTTACATCTTTCCCGCCAACGGTGCGAATACGCCTGTTGAAATAATCGAAAGCGACACACCTCTGATCATTGAAAAAAGAGAACTTCTCATCGATTCAGGGGGTCCGGGCAGGATGAAGGGAGGTCTTGGACAAAGGGAGGTTTTCATGGTCCCTGATGATCAGTATGCCCCTATGTCACCTGTTAATTTGGGAATCCAGGCGGGAAGACATATCCACGCTCCCCAAGGACTCTTTGGCGGAAAGCCGGGCGCAAAGGCTCAGTTTCTGATCAACGGAGTCTCCGGAAATCCCTATGGACTAACGCAACTCAACCTCGGCGATGTGGTGACGATCGATGCCGCCGGCGGAGGAGGCTGCGGAAATCCACTGGAGCGTGAGCCTGAAATGGTTGAGCGAGATGTCATTGAAGGACATATCAGCCTTGAAAAAGCCAGGGAAGATTATGGGGTGGTCATCGATTCGAAGACCTTCAAGGTTGATACGAAGGCTACGAAAAAACTAAGGGGACAGGCTACTTTTTCTTGAATTTTTCTATAACTTAGGACTGATAAATGATGGGTAAAGGAGCCTGTCCCATTTTCCACAATACAATAAAACCAAGCCGTAACCCCTCAGAAGCTGTGAAAAAATTGGCGGCCTGTGCCTCGGCCCACATGGTTGAGTGTCTTGTAGAAGCTTTAGAACGCGGTCTTTTAAATTTGTCACATAGTCTCATAGTCCTATAGTCATATAGTCATTTGACTAGTCGACTATCTGACTAACGACTATACGACTTGCTCAAGATGTTCCACCCTAAAGCTTCTCCAATCCCCCCAACCATGCGGGCCGGAACTTTGCCGATACGGGAAATGTGATTTTTTCACACCTTCTCAGTTATGGGGTGGTATTCCATTTCATTGATAGTGGGAGTCGATAGGCGGGGCATTATTTCTAACGGGGTAATTCCGTTTAAAAAGGAGAATTTCTCTATGGACGGACAGGAAAGTCGCCCTCAAGTAGAAACAAATAAAAACGAATCGATCCGAATCGGCCTCAGCGTGGAGGCCATCAAGCAGGCCTTCGCCGACAACCTTGCGTTCATTCAAGGAAGGTTCGCCCCGGTTGCTACCCGCAATGACTACTACCTCACATTGGCCTATACTGTGCGTGACCGACTGATGGCCAATTGGATTAAAACCGCCCAGACCTATTACAAAAAGGCAAGCCGGACGGTTTGCTATCTCTCCGCCGAATTTTTGCTGGGCCCGCAACTGGGAAACAACCTGATCAATATGGGCATCTTTGACAATGTGAAAAAGGCCATTGGAGAAATGGGGATCAATCTCAATGAACTCATCGAACAGGAACAAGAACCTGGGCTTGGGAACGGTGGCCTCGGCCGCCTCGCGGCCTGCTTTATGGATTCCCTGGCTACACTCCAGATACCGACGATCGGATACGGCATCCGCTACGAGTTCGGCATCTTCAATCAAGAGATCTGCCAAGGCTGGCAGGTGGAATCAACTGATAAATGGTTGCTTTTCGGCAATCCCTGGGAGATCCCACGTCCGGAGATCTCCTTCGATGTTAAACTGGGAGGCTATACCAAGCATGACTACGACGAGCAGGATCGCTACAGGGTGCGCTGGGTCCCCGACCGAGTCGTCCGGGGAATAGCTTACGATACCCCAATTCTGGGACACCAAACTTGCACCGCCAACTTCCTTCGGCTCTTCCGGGCTGAGGCGTGCGAATCGTTTGACTTCCAGGCCTTTAATGTCGGCGATTACTACGGCGCAGTCATGGAAAAGATGGCCTGCGAGAACTTAACCAAGGTCCTCTACCCGAATGACGAGCCTCTCGTGGGAAGACAATTGAGGCTCCAGCAGCAATACTTCTTCGTCTCCTGCGCCCTTCAGGACATGATCCGGATCTACCTGCAGAGGGAAAAAACGTTAGATAACTTCCATAAAAAATATGCGGTTCAGCTTAATGATACCCACCCCTCGATCGGGGTCGTCGAGCTCATGCGTCTTTTAGTAGACGAATACTTAATAGACTGGGAGCAGGCCTGGGAGATTACCCAAAAGACCTTTGCCTATACCAATCATACCTTGCTCCCCGAAGCGTTAGAAAAATGGCCCATCCCCCTCTTCAAAAACATCCTCCCCCGTCACCTCGAGATCATCTATGAAATCAACCGGCGCTTCTTAGATCATGTGCGGTCTCTCTATCCCGGGAACGGAGATAAAGTTGCCCGCCTCTCACTCATCGACGAGGCCGGGGAGCGTTATGTGCGAATGGCCAACCTCGCCTGTATAGGCAGTCATGCGATCAATGGCGTAGCAGCTTTACATACGGAATTACTCAAAAAAGATATCCTGCGCGATTTTCACGAATTATGGCCGGAGAAGTTTAGCAATAAGACGAATGGAGTTACCCCTCGCCGCTTCCTTTTACTTTCAAATCCACGATTGAGCCACCTTATCACTGAGAAGATCGGAGACCGCTGGGTAAAAAACCTCGACGACCTTCGGAAGCTTGAAAAATTTGCAGACGATTCCGAGTTCCAGAAGGTCTGGCGCCAGGTCAAACGCGACAATAAACGAGACCTATCGGCCCTGATTGAGCAGCGCACCGGCACGGTCTTAGACCCGGATTCCATGTTCGACATTCAGGCCAAACGGATCCATGAGTACAAACGCCAACATCTTAACGTCCTCCATGTGATCACGCTCTACCATCGGATCAAACAAAACCCCGGAATAGACGTCACCCCCCGGACAGTAATCTTCGGAGGCAAGGCTGCGCCAGGCTACTTCATGGCGAGGCTGATCATCAAGCTGATCAACTCTCTATCCGAGGTGATAAACAATGACTCCGACGTTAAAGGACGCCTGAAGGTTGTGTTTTTGCCCAACTACAACGTGAAAAATGCTCAGTGGGTTTACCCCGCCGCTGACCTCTCTGAACAGATCTCCACTGCGGGAAAAGAGGCCTCGGGAACAGGAAATATGAAGTTCGCCCTGAATGGGGCTCTCACCATCGGCACTCTCGACGGAGCCAACATCGAGATTCGAGAGGAGGTGGGCCCGGAGAACTTCTTCCTCTTCGGCCTAAGTGCGGAGGAGGTTTACAAGCGTAAATGCGAAGGCTACGAATCCCAGCAATATCTCCACTCCAATCCCCACCTTCGCGAAATCCTGGGATTAATCACCTCGGGCTGCTTTTCCCGGGGTGACCAGAATCTGTTTAAACCCTTGGTTGATGAGCTTACCCATCGGGACGAATACATGCTCCTCGCCGATTACCAGTCTTACCTTAACTGTCAGGACGAGGTGAGCCGGATGTATCGCAACCAGGCCCAATGGACCAAAATGGCGATTCTCAACGTGGCGCGGATGGGCAAATTTTCCTCTGACCGCGCCATCCGGGAATATTGCAGGGATATCTGGAAGGTGGAGTCCGAGCCCCCTTCACTTTAAATTCCATGACGCTGGAATGACTTGAATTGAATTAAACTCTCCTCTTCGGCTATAAAAAAATATTTGGTTCAAACAAAGAAGTCATCTGAGAGGATGATTAACATGATTCCATCGCCTGAAAAGCATAACGCTCCTTCTTCACTCGCCATCTGGTCTGCGATGACCAGCGTCTATATCATCTGGGGGTCCACCTACCTGGCCATTCGTTTCGCTATCGAAACCATCCCCCCATTTTTAATGGCGGGGACCCGGTTTCTGATTGCGGGTGGCATCCTCTATCTGATCAGAAAACTCCTCAGAGACAAAGCGCCCTCGCGGAATGAATGGCGTTCCGCAATCTTGATTGGCACTTTTTTATTAGTCGGTGGCAATGGCGGTGTGGTCTGGGCTCAACAATATGTAGTTTCCGGAATGACCGCACTTCTCGTTGGAACCGCTCCATTGTGGATGGTCCTGATTGACTTCCTCCATCCTTCGGGACATCGACCTAACCGTTGGGCTGTTTTCGGTCTCTTTTTAGGGTTTATCGGCATCAGCCTTTTGATCGGACAGGACCAACTGTTCAGCGGAGGAGCGAATATCGATCTTGTTGGTGCTTTCGTTCTGATAGCAGCCTCTTTCTCCTGGGCCATCGGCTCCCTCTACAGTCGCCAAGCCTCCCTCCCTTCATCCCCTTTGCTCTGGACGGCTATGGAGATGTTAGCAGGTGGAGCAGGTTTATTTCTCCTTGGAATTCTGACCGGGGAACTACCGAAGTTAAATCTATCCGGTCTCACCTTTCGATCCCTTGCAGGGTTTACCTATTTGATTCTTTTCGGTTCCTGGGTGGGGTTGACCTCCTATACCTGGCTCCTTCGTAACGCCCCCACTCCTCTGGTCTCCACCTATGCCTATGTCAATCCTGTGGTCGCGGTCTTGCTTGGCTATCTCATCGCTGGAGAACCCATCACCGTCTATACGGTCATTGCTGCAACAATCATCATTGGATCAGTGGCCTTGACCTCGATCAGCCAGCAGGCTTTCATCAAAAAAGAGAACCCCTCCTCTTTCCTGGTTAGAAAAGGAGAAGGCTGAATGAACTTTATTTCATCCATCAGGGTTCGAATCGAACGAACAACCGATAAAATAATATTATCGCTGTGATTCAGACAGTAAGACTATAGACCTCAGACGTCAGACTGAAGAGTAGAAATAGCCAGAGATGACATAAAGATAAAGGACTTGCAGATAACAGTGGAACTGGCACTCTTGGTATATACGAAAAAATTTCAAAAGAGTGAAATATAGAATTAATTTCATATTTTAGAAGAGTCTGATGTCTAACGTCTGAAGTCCAGTGTCTGAATTGCAAATATTATCGATATACGCTTGACGGAGCCTTTTTTTTTATATAGGATTGGAACGAATTAAATCGGGAGGGACAAAATGGGAAAGAGTTTCATGCCGAAGATTCGAACGGAGAGAGAACTCAAGCGGATTCAACTTGATGGGCTTCAGAAGACCCTCAACCATGTTTATAAGAATTCCGAATTTTATCAAAAGCATTTTGACAAAGTAGGAGTCAAACCCAAACATATCAAGTCCCTCAAGGATATATCGAAACTTCCTTTCACCACTGCCAAAGACCTTCAGGAGGGATATCCCTTCCCCTTAAGATCGGTCCCTTTTGAAAAAATTGTCAGGATACATGCTTCCTCCGGAACCACGGGAAAGCGAAAAGTCCTCTGCTACACCCAGAAAGATATTAACGATTGGGCGAATATGTTCGCCCGCTGTTATGAGATGGCCGGTCTGACGACGAAAGATCGAGTTCAAATCGCTGTGGGATATGGTGTATGGACGGCCGGAGTCGGTTTTCAGTCAGGGGTCGAACGGCTGGGGGCCACGGCCATTCCCATCGGTCCCGGAAATATCGATATGCAGTGCCAGTTTCTGGAAGACTTCCAGTCAACCGTCCTCTGTGCCACGGCCTCCATGGCCCTCCTCATGGGAGAAGAGATCGAGAAAAGAGGGCTCAAAGAAAAGATCGCCTTAAAAAAAGTGATCATGGGGTCGGAGCGTTCGAGCGATGCCATGAGAATCAGGATGAAGGAACTCCTTGGAGCCGAACATGTCTTTGATATCCCCGGGATGACAGAACTCTATGGACCGGGAACCGGCCTGGATTGTGTTTATCATGAGGGAATCCACTACTGGGCAGACTACTATATACTTGAACTTCTAAATCCGGAAACCCTTGAACGGGTTGCTCCGGGAGAAACCGGTGAGATGGTGGTCACCACCCTGTGGAAAGAAGCCGCCCCTCTGGTCCGCTACCGCACCCGGGACCTGACCCGACTCATTCCCAAACGGTGTTCCTGCGGGTCCATCCTCCCCATGCATGATCGCCTCCTGGGAAGATCCGACGATATGTTCATTATCCGGGCGGTCAATATCTATCCTGGCCAGATCGATCACATCCTTTCCGGAGGAAAAGGGGCTGGAAGCGAATACCAGATTCATCTGCATCGCAAGGAGGATGGAAAGGATTATATGACCATCAAGGTGGAGAGAGCCGAGGGAGCGTCCCTCTCAGGAGACGGAGTTTTGGCTGGAGCCATTGAGGAGGAGATTAAAAAACAGATCCTGGTAAGCGGTAAAGTGGAAGTGGTCGATTATGGGTCGCTGCCCCGCTCGGAGCGGAAGAGCAAACGGGTTTTTGACCACCGGGAAGAATAAGTTTGAGTTATGAGTTATGAACCTTAACGTTTTCTTGAAAAGGAGGTGAGGAAAAGAAAATCTTGACAAAATCCGATTATTGTATACAGTATCCATTAATGACACGGTTCTTCAAGTCGAGAAAGGAGGAAATAAGATGACAAAAAAGGTCTTTTTAATTGCTTTCACAGGAATTCTGATGGCGTTTTTGGCGGGGAGCGGTTTTTTAACGGCACCCGCACAGGCCCAGATTAAGCTGAGCTACGCAAACTTCCCACCCGCCCCCACCTTCCCCTGCGTTCAGATGGAAAGGTGGAAAACGGAGGTTGAGAAAAGGACAGCTGGAAAGGTAAAGGTAGATACCTACCCGGGGAGCACCCTGCTCAATCCAAAGAACATGTTCGATGGAGTCATTGCAGGAACGGCAGATATTGGTAATCTTGCAACCTCTTATCAACCCGGAGCATTCCCGGTGGTTGAAGCCGTGGACCTTCCTCTGGGATGGCCCAATGCCACGGTCGCAAGTGCTACTCTCTGGGACCTCGTCGACAAGTATAAACCCAAAGAATTTGAAAAGGTAAAAGTCCTTACCATGTTTACCTGTCCACCGGCAAACATCATGGCCATGAAACCTGTTCGTAGCCTTTCAGACCTTAAAGGCTACGAACTGAGGGCCTCAGGAACAGGTGCGAAGATTCTTGGACTCCTTGGAGCGGCACCTGTGGCCATGCCCCAATCGGATGTCCCCGAGGCACTCCAGAAGGGTGTCATCAAAGGGAATGTCTCTTCCTTGGAGGTATTGAAAGATTTTAAATACGCCGAATATTGCCGTTTTGTCACAGCGAATGTCAACCTTTTTGTCGTTTCATTTGCTGTGGTAATGAACCAGGCAAAATGGAATGCCTTGCCCGATGATGTGAAGAAGGTGTTCGATGATATGAGGAGAGAACAGGCCATCTGGACAGGACAGTATGTGGACAATCATGTGAATGCGGCTATCAAGTGGTCTAAGGAAACATTCAAAGATTTCCAGATGGTTGAACTTCCGAAAGATGAACTTTCCAAGTGGTATGCTTTACTTAAGCCAATGTCGGATATATATTTGAAAGATTATGAGGCAAAGGGACTACCAACAAAGGCGATCCTCGATGATGTGATGAAACTCAAAGAGAAATACACCAAGGAATACGCCAAGTAATTTCTCACCCTCTCCACTTTTATAATCCCCCTATCCCCCCTTTTCGTAAGGGGGGTGGGGGATTATGAGGTCTTCCATGATAAAAACACTGGAAAAAATGAGCAACCTTTTAAACAAATGGTTCGTCTGGGCAGGGGGGGTTGCCCTTTTGGCCATGACAGCCATTGCCTGTGCCAATATGCTGATGCGTCCCCTGGGAGCCCCTCTCAAGGGAGCTTATGAGTTGGTCGGATTTATGGGTGCACTGACAGTTGCTCTCGCCCTTGGTTATGCCCAGATTTCCCGTAGCCATATCGCCGTCGATATCCTATCAACCCGATATTCAAAACGGACCCGGCGAATCATGAATGCCATCAGTTCTTTTTTATGTACGATCTTCTTTATTCTGGTAGCCTGGCAAGTCATTGTCTTTGCTACCACCATCTGGAAGAGAGGTGAGACATCGGAGACCTTAAGGATCATCTATCATCCCTTTGTTTATCTGGTAGCCCTCTGTTGCCTTCTTCTGGCTTATACCCTGTTGATCGATTTTATTAAATCCCTTCTTCCTGAGAAAGGAGAGAGATAGATGGTAGGTCTCATTGGGATCCTCATTCTTCTTGTTGTGATGATCATCTTGCAGATGCCTGTCGGCTTTTCAATGGCATTGGTTGGTTTTTTGGGAATCTGGTATGTGACGAGTTTGAGTTCGGC
>Ga0315277_10007960_pt1 | contig 13665 bp, 6 predicted proteins | sample YL17G05_15_MG_FD_203695 | JGI IMG/M metagenome (GOLD analysis project Ga0315277, IMG submission 203695) | Sediment microbial communities from Yellowstone Lake, YNP, Wyoming, USA - YL17G05_15 | ecosystem: Environmental > Aquatic > Freshwater > Lake > Sediment | place: USA: Wyoming | collected...
GCCGCCAAGCCCAACACGCGGGTCAATTGCCTGGCCGACCGACCTTTCAACACAGATTGCCCTTCCATCATGACGCCCTCCCAAAAAAGGTTATCGTTAGGAATGACAATAAAACTGTCACTCTGAAAGTAATTGATTCCTCTTTGACCTCTATGGCTAATCTATAAAGATAGTAGGAATGATGCAAGCAGAGAATCCTGCTTGGCGCAATTTCCGGAGCAAACATCACCTGAATCCTGCGAAGCCGCGTTCAAGGAAAACGGGTCGGCGTTCACGACCGACCCGTTTTTTCGAAGCTTCAAGCGGCGTTATCAGCCGCAATAAGGAGCCGCACCGCCCCTGAAGATGTAGTTTATCAGATAGACAACGTCGCCGACGTTAAGAGCACCGTCATTATTCACATTCGCCGCCTCAGGATGTACGGGGGCAGGGCCTCCCTTGAATATATAATTGATAAGGAACACCGCGTCCGCGAGGTCAACCATTTCGTTGTTGTCGATGTCGCCGCAGATCCACTCGCAGGCGTCACCAATGCCGTTGCCGTTGGTGTCCTTCTGGTCCGGGTTGTATTTGTCGGGGCAGTTGTCGGTGGCGCAGGTGTTGGCCGGGAAGCCGGGGTTGCCAAAGCCGTCGCCATCGGTGTCGGTGCAAGGATCGCAAACGTCACCCATGCCATCCCCATCGGCATTGGCCTGGTTGGCATTGGCCACGGTCGGGCAATTGTCGCAGGCGTCGCCTTTGCCATCGCCGTCGGTATCCGTCTGAGTCGAATTGGATACGGTGGGACAGTTGTCACAGACGTTGCCGACGCCATCACCGTCGCCATCGGCCTGATTGGAATTGGGGACGCTCGGGCAGTTGTCGCAAGCGTCGCCTTTGCCGTCACCATCGGTGTCGGTCTGAGTCGGATTGGCTACCGTCGGGCAATTGTCGCAAGCATCGCCTTTGCCGTCACCGTCGGTGTCAGTCTGAGTGGGGTTGGACACGGTCGGGCAGTTATCGCAGGCATCGCCTTTCCCGTCGCTGTCGCTATCGGTCTGAGTGGGGTTGGACACGGTCGGACAGTTATCGCAGGCGTCGCCTTTGCCGTCGCTGTCGGTATCGGTCTGAGTCGGATTGGTTACAGTGGGACAGTTGTCACAGGCATCACCCATGCTATCCCCATCGGAATTGGTCTGATTGGGATTCGGAACGGTCGGACAATTGTCGCAAGCATCGCCTTTGCCGTCGCTGTCGGTGTCGGCCTGAGTCGGATTGGATACGGTCGGGCAGTTATCAGTCGGGCAGGTGTTGGCCGGGTAACCGGGATTGCCATAGCCGTCGCCGTCAGTGTCGGTACAGGGGTCGCAGGCGTCGCCCATGCCGTCGCCATCGGCATTGGCCTGGTTGGAATTGGCAACGGTCGGGCAATTGTCGCAAACGTCGCCTTTGCCGTCGCCGTCGGTATCGGTCTGAGTCGGATTGGATACGGTCGGGCAATTATCGCAGGCATCGCCTTTGCCGTCGCCGTCGGTATCGGTCTGAGTCGGATTGGATACGGTCGGGCAGTTATCGCAGGCATCGCCTTTGCCGTCGCTGTCGGTATCAGTCTGAGTCGGATTGGATATGGTCGGGCAGTTGTCGCAGGCATCGCCTTTCCCGTCGCCGTCGCCGTCGGCCTGAGTCGGATTGGCCACGGTCGGGCAGTTATCGCAGGCATTGCCTTTGCCGTCACCGTCGGTATCGGTCTGAGTGGGATTGGACACCGTCGGGCAGTTGTCGCAGACGTCGCCTTTGCCGTCACCGTCGGTATCGGTCTGAGTGGGATTTGCCACCGTCGGGCAATTGTCCGTCGGGCACTGGTTCTCCGGGTGGCCCGGATCGCCGAAACCGTCATGATCGGTGTCATAGGGACAGGGGTAAGTCACCGGCCAGCAATAGGGTCCGGTGAATGAGGGTACCAGGGAGGAGCCGCCGGAGGTGATAAAAATAAATGACCCGCTCGGTGGCACAAACGTCGAATCGATGCAGAGAACTCCGGGAGCGCCCGAGGGCGAGGGGGTCGTGGCGGTGAAATGCATCGCCATCATAGCCTGCATCGGTCCGGCCGGCAGCCCGTGGTTAAACGCCACGCCCCCGATAAAGACGGTGTCGGGGGAAATGCCGTTGAGGAAGGAATCGCGCACCATGAGATTGGTGAGATCCCATACATAACTGGGGGGGTCCATGCGGCAGCCGGAAATGACCGTTACGTATTGGCCGTAGGATCCATAACCGCTGGGCTGGGTATTCCATGTCCACGTCGCCCCCGATGGCGAATAAACCTTAAAGCCGAACTGAATCCCACCCATGAGAACATCGTTTTCCAGCGAGACCTGAAACTGAAAGGGGACTCCCGCAGTCACGGTATCCTCGACGGCGGGTACGCCCGTCTTGACGATATTCACGCGGACACCATTGGCCGCCAAGACCGGCAAAACGGCAATGGTCAGTACCAGGACAGCCGCCAAGCCCAACACGCGGGTCAATTGCCTGGCCGACCGACCTTTCAACACAGATTGCCCTTCCATCATGACGCCCTCCCAAAAAAGGTTATCGTTAGGAATGACAATAAAACTGTCACTCTGAAGTATTCGGCCGTATGTGGCCTCTGTAGCTAATTTATGAAAATAAAAAACTTATGCAAGCAAATAATCGGGAATTCCGGATACAAATGTCGGTATTGAACTGGTCTACCGGGCCGCTTTGCCGACAACCATCGTGAGAGGATACTAATATAATCCTGCTTCTCAACCACCGGTCCGCTGATGTCCAAGCCTCTATCGGTTGTTCGCCGAAGGCAGTCACCCGCCTTTCGACGATAACGGAGAAGTGCCCGATGCTATGCAGAAACAACGTCCATTTGTTGAACGGCCCAAGAAGTAATCAGCATAGGTATCAGGCTATCAACCACGCCTCAATCACTCGCAATAGACTGCAATCCGTGCATTTGACAACATATATTCTCAGTAACCTGCTTGGCGACAACAGGGTAGGCGAGCAGCCATGCGACCGTTTGATGAGACTCCGGCGATTTGGGTGAAACCCAGGGTTGTGAACGTCGTAACATAAAGAAGCATTGACAGTCTTTGCGCTGTAAACGGTTGGTGCCGGAAATGCATCCTATGGGTAGACAATGTATTCTATCGGCAAGACAGAGGAGGTTGAAATGCTCGCGTTTCCCCGCGTTATAACATACTTTTCATCGATCGTGACCGTCATTTTTCTCATGATGACGGCCAATGCCGGCGCCGGCATCAAGAAAGAGGTGGCGAAGTCATTTATGGTCTCTTCGGGTGGGGAACTGATTCTCGAAAGCGATATCGGATCAGTCGAGATTCTCACCGGGGCGCAAAACACCGTGGAGATAGAAGCCGTTCTTGAAGCGGACACTCGGGATGAAGATAAGGCGGACAGGATATTCCAGGACTTCGAACTGGATTTCAACCAGGAAGGTAACGATGTCATCATCACCGGTGACTACGCCGGAAGCCGGAAAAGCTGGCGTTTTTGGGAGGACGATAAAAGGTCGCTGAGGGTGCATTTCCTGATCACGGTGCCATCGCAATACGATGTCACGATCACGACCAGCGGCGGCAGTATTGCCGTCGATGATCTGGACGGCGACGTCAAAGCAAGGACGTCGGGCGGGAGTCTCGTGTTCGAGGAGATCAAAGGCGAGGTGCAGGGGGAGACATCCGGCGGCAGCATCACATTAAGCGGCTGTGTCGGCACGGCCGACGTGCAGACGTCGGGGGGGAGTATCACGATCGGTCGGGTGGAGGGCGACGTTATTGCGCGCACATCCGGAGGGAGCATCAACGTCGATGAAGTTTTCGGGGCAATTGATGCCGAAACATCCGGCGGCAGCGTTTCGGCCCGGATATCAAAACAACCCACGCATGACTGTCGTCTGGTCACTTCCGGCGGCAGCGTCAACGTTCACCTGGCGGAAGGGATCGGCCTTAACATCGACGCCCAAACCAGCGGCGGCCGCGTGTATACGCAGTTTCCGGTAACCCTCAGAGGCGATCTGTCCAAGTCGAGGCTGCGGGCGGAGATCAACGATGGTGGCCCTGAGCTCTTTCTGCGGACATCGGGCGGCAACATCAATCTCAACAGTTTATAGCCTTTTTTCTCTTGTTTTATCGCAGACAAACAAAAGGGCCGGTCACCGACCGGCCCTTTTCACTCGTACCCCAACCGTGTGAATATAGAGCACTCTGTTATTTGATGAGAGCCATCTTCCGCGTCTGAGTAAATTCCGCTGTCTTGAGCCGATAGAAGTAGATGGCGGTGGCGACACGATCCCCGGCATTATCGGTTCCGTCCCACGCCACAGCATAGCGTCCGGCCATCTGGTCGGCATCGACCAAGCCTTTCACTCGCTGACCGAGAACGTTGAAGATGGTCAATTCCACGTGACCGGCATGGGCGAGGGTATACTCGACGGTTGTCACCGGGTTGAAGGGATTGGGATAGTTTTGCGCCAGGTCGTAGAACAGCGGCATGGCCTCCGTCTTCTCCCGGACGCCGTACTTGACCGGTAGTTCATTGCCGTATTGATCGAAGACCTTGAACGCTTCAGGTCTGAAATCGTCAAACCCGGTATAGGACATGCGCAATACCTCGCCCTGCCCAGTTCGGATAAGCCCCGATCCATCCAGGTCGCACATGCCGAAACGGTGAGTTCCACCGACGCGGCCATAATAGACGTCCATCTCACGTCCCATCTCTCCCGCCTCAGTGGAAATGATCGTCACAAATCCGGCCGGATCGGGAATCTCAAGCTGCATGCCGCCCAGCGGGACGTCGCTGTCGATATTAACCCGGATGACTTTGCCGGATTCGGAGGCTTCCTGCTCAATGACATAGTACACGGGTTCATGGCGGCCTGGCGGCGCGGCTTTGACCGGCGGCGGACCGTCGTGGAAGACGTAATTGATGACGAAGACGACGTCGCCCATGTTGACGGCCATGTCGGAGTTGGCGTCACCGGCATCGGACGGGATGGGCGGCCGTTGGCCCCGGAAGATATAATTAATGAGATAGACGCCGTCGGCGAGATTAACGTCGCCGGTGCCGTTGGCATCACCGCGCATGTTGAGGGCGATGAAGATATTGCCGTGGACGAATTCCGGCACGATGGTTTGCGCGGCGGGATCGATCAAGGCCAGGTCACCGGCCGGTGGGAAAAACGCCGTGTCGATGATGGTTACCTGTTCGGGCGCATTGACATTGACCGTCATGTAGAGGCGGGCGACTTCACCGTCGCCGGGGGCCAGGTTGGCTTCGGTGAGAACCACCATCCCAAACAGCACGTTGCCGGTGATATTGTTTATGGTATCCATGGTGATATTGATGTAGTCGATCCGGGTACCGGCGTAGGATATGGAGTCACAGGTCAACACATCGGGGTCAAATGCCAGGGGAATGGAGAAGGCCGTTATAGTTTGAATATTATGCAGGGTAACCGGGACGACGATGTGATCGCCGGGCTGAGCGCTGCCCGACGCCACCCTCACGGAATCCTTTTCCGGAACCTGGCCGGGGATGATCTGCAGATTGACCGTCAGTGCGGCCGGGCTGTTGAGCGCGCCCGGAGCGGTTACTATGATGGCGGCCTGATACTGGCCGGGGGTCAATCCGGAGATGGAGCACGAAACGGCGACATCGGTCGGGGCGGTTCCCGAATTGGGGCCGGCCGCCAGCCAAGTTTCGCCCGAAGTTTGCAGGGTCCAGTTAAGCGTCCCCTGGCCGACGTTTTGGACCGTGAAGCTGCGCGACCACGGGTTATTGCCGCCTTGCTGGGCGGTGAAATCAAGATGGTCGGTCGAAAGCGCCAGAACCGGCTGATTGGCGGCGATGGTCACTCTTACCGTCGCGGTTCGCGGCGAGTTGACGGCGTCATCGGCGGCCACGGTGATGGTCGTTTCGTGATAGCCCGGGGCCAGTCCCGAAGGATCGACGGTGAGCGTGACGGTTTGATTAGTGGTCCCCGAAGAGCTGCTCAACCGGCACCAGTTGTCGGCCACGACGGCCGTCCAGGGAATCGGATTGCCGGCCGAATTGCGTATCTGCATTTGCGCCTGACGGGCGCTATCGCCTTCGAGGAAGGTGAACGCAAAGCTTCCGGGTGTCAGGACCAGATAATCCGGAACCTCGCCGGATTCCGTCACGGTCAGATGAGAACCGGGGGCGACGTTGGTCTGTGTGACCACCGCACCGGAGGGGAAAATGACCATGAGGTCGAACAGGTCGACCTCACCGGTGCCGAAGTGCACGTAGTTTGGTCCCGAGCCGCTGAAGCCGTTGGAAATATTGTATTCGCGGTAGGCGAAAAGCGCGTCGGGATTACCCCTCTGCCCGGCGGGATAAAGCAGCATCTTGGCTCCGACCCCGGCGCGATTGGAGGCGATCCCGACCGGCGTGACGGTGATAAAGTGATCGTTGTCGGTCAGGTTCTTGAAGAATGAGTTTCGGATGTTGTCGGTTCGGCCGACATAAACGTCAAGGTCACCGTCCTTGTCATAGTCACCGGTCACGGCCGGCCCGGCCTTGGCCAGGCCGTCGTTGATGCCGCAGAGATCGGTGACTTCGTTGAACGTCCCGGTTCCGTCGTTGAGGAAAAGCTGGGCCGACCGGTTCTCGTTGGCGACGACCAAGTCAAGATCGCCGTCGTTATCGACGTCGAAAAACTCGGTCCCCCGGGTGTAATTTGTGCACGATGTTCCCGAGGCCGCGGTGCGGTCGGTAAAATAGCCGCTGCCGTCATTGATGAACATGAAATTGGGATCGGAATAACCGGCGCCGGTATACAAATCCAAATCCCCGTCGGCGTCCACATCACCGAACGACGCGCCCAAGCCGGTCGGAAAATAGCCGAGGCTGGAGTTGGATGAGATATTCTGGAAATGACCGGTCCCGTCGTTGCGGAAAAGCAGCGACACGGCCAGGTTCTGGCGATTGACGAACAGATCCATGTCGTTGTCGTTATCGATATCACCAAATAGAACCCGGCAGACGAAACGGATATTGCTCAGTCCCGCCTCGGCGGTGATGTCGGTGTAATTCATATCGCCATCGTTGCGGAACAGCCGTGCGCCGTAGAAGACGTCCAAGTCACCGTCGTTGTCCACGTCGGCGCAGTTGACGGCGTATCCGTCATAACCCCAGGCGGTGGAAAACAGATCGACTCCGGCGTCGGCGAAAGCACCGAAACCGGTATTCATGTATGTGAACCCGACCTGTCGGTCTTCCGTGAAGGTAATGATGTCGGGCAGGTTGTCGGCGTTGATGTCGCCACCGAAGAGGCCGAGATTGTGGTACGCGGGAGCAACCCCGGCCGCATCGGCCACGTCGGTGAAGCTGTTGCCGTCGGAATGATACAGACGGCACTGACCATAGTTGTTGTTGACGAAGATGTCGTCGTATCCGTCGAGGTCGTAATCGAAGAAGGCGGCGCCGGACGTGAAGTCGTAGTCATCCAATCCCACTGAACCGGAAACGTTGGTCAAGAGATAGTCGAAGACAGCAAGCGAGATAGTGAAGGAAAGCGGCGAATTAAAGGAGCCCGTGGCGGTCACGATGACGTGTCCGGTGTGCACTCCCAGCGGCAGGCCGGCCGGATTGACGCCGACCGTCAGGGTCGACGGCGTGGTTCCGGAGGGCGTTTCGACGGTCAGCCAGCTGTCGCTCGTAACGGCGGTCCAGGCCAGACCTTCATTCTTGGAATCGGTTATCTGAGCGTGAACCGTCTGCGGCGGGCCGTCGACGTCAGAAGTCAACGACGCCGCGGCCGGAGAGACGTAGACATATGTCGGCGCTTCGCCGGATTCGTAAACGATCAGGCGCGATCCCGACGACACATGGCTGGTGTCGACGGAAATGCCGCTGGGGAACGTCACCCGGACGTCATATAATCCCGCAGCTCCGGTGCCGAGGTGGACGCGGCCGTTGGTGCCGGCGTGGAACCCCGAGGTGGCGGTCAACTCGTACGTGCTCACCAGGTAACTACTGTTCCCGACGTGACCGTTCTGATAAAGAGATACTTTGGCGCCGATCCCGGCAAAATTCGAAACCGTCCCGCGGGGTGTGACCTCAATGGCATGGTTGTTATTGAGGTTGTTTCGGAAACAGGGGTTGATCAGCCAGTCGGTTTTGGTGATGTACAGGTCGAGGTCGCCATCGTGGTCAACATCGCCGACGGCGACGCCGCCGGCTTTCTGCTGTTGGTTGTCCATCCCAACCGCAGCGGTAGCGTCGACGAAAACACCGTTGCCTAAATTCTCATGATAGGTTGAGGATCCGTCCTCGTTGGCCAGCACCAGGTCGGGGTCGCCGTCGTTGTCAAAGTCGGCCAGAACGGCGCCTCGGGTATAGCGGGCATACGTGCCGGCATTCGCGTTCAAGGCAAAATGCCCCGTACCGTCGTTGATATACATTTTGTTGCTGTACGAAATGAAGAGGTCGAGATCGCCGTCGACGTCGATGTCGGCGAATGACCCGCCCAACCCGTAGGGGCTGCCGGCGATATTCGAGGTGGCGTTACTAAACTGCCCCGTTCCATTATTGAGATACAGTGACACGGAGCCGGCCTGGCGGCAAATCAGAAGGTCGGGGTCCAGGTCGTTATCAACGTCCGCAAAGGCCGCGTGGGCGACAAAGCCGACGTTCCCTAGGCCGCATTCATTGTTCACTTCATCGAATTGCAGGTTGCCCAGATTCTTGAATAATCGGCCGCCGTAAAAGACGTCCAACTTGCCGTCGCGGTTATAGTCGGCGAAGGCGCAACTGTATCCCTCGTATCCGTACGACGAAGTGAATTCGGGGACATTGGCGCTGGTGAAGGTCTGGTCTCCGTTGTTGAGATAGAGCAGTCCCGGACCGGTGCTGCCGCCGCCATAGCTGTACTCGGTGAACACCAGAAAGTCCTGATATCCGTTGCCGTCGATGTCGGCGCTGGCGATGCCGAGCGTCTTGATCATTGTGGCGACGCCCGCCGAAGCAGCGACGTTGGCGAAGGTGCCGTTGCCGCTGGACATAAACAGGCGGTCGGGGGTGCCGCCGGCATTGGTGACGACGATATCGTCGAAGCCGTCATTGTTGAAATCGAAAATTGCCGTACCATTGGAAAAATCACCTAGATACAGCCCGGACGACGGATTCTGAGCGATGTCAGTGAACGTCGTCCCGGCCGCGATGGCTGCCGGCCCCACTGCAAGAATGCAGAAAAGCAGAGCCGCTAACGAACCCATACCCCTCCTCATGGCAATCCTCCTGTTCATGTATGCGATCTCAAACTGTTTTCTTCACGACCTTACCGCGGTAGTCGAATAGAGTGAGTCTCACCCAAGCTGAGCATGGCTCTACCCGAAAAATACATCATTTTCGGAAAAATGCGTCTGTTTTTTTGCAGATTGCTTTTTGGCAGGCATGGAGTTTCCTTATGCTCGGCACCGCCGCGCGATCGGCGCGGCCGGTATGGTATGAGTAAAAAGGAAGCGCGGTTCGAGAGTCTGGTGCGGCGGGTCGCCGCGAGACGCAGTTTTTTTGTCAACGATATGTATCAAAACCCGCAGATGAACCTCTACATAATTGAAGAGTGTTGTTTGCCCCATCCGGTGGAACCGGCCGGATCGACAACCGGAGCGGAATGACGAGCAACAAAGACAAGAGCATCAGCGCCCTGGTCAGCGGTTGCCGGAAGGGGAACAAGCAGGATTGGGCGGAATTGATCGACCGCGTCGCCCCGGTGATTTTTTCGGTCTGTTATCGGTTTCGGCTGGCGCGGGAGGAGAGTTTCGACGTCTTCGGGAGGGTATCGCTTCTGCTTTTGGAACATCTGTCGGGGTTACGGGACGAAGAAAGGGTCTTTGGATACGTGTCAACGGTGGCCTTTCGTGAAGCGGCCGCCATAAAGGCGCGTTCGAAAGCGCAAGGTCAGGCGCTGGGAGAATTGGCGCTCAACGAGGAGATATCGACGGTACAGGCGCATGCTCTGCAGGCGATTGAACTCGACCAGGATTTGAGGATTATGGCGGAGGCATTTCGCGGTCTGTCACGGCGATGTCAGGAGTTGTTGCGGATGCTGTTTTTCGAGACGACGTCCGTCTCATACCGGGAAATTGCCCGACGATTGAATATTCCGGTGTCGTCGATCGGGCCGACGCGGCTGCGGTGTCTCGAGAAATTGCGTCAGCACATGACTGAAAAGGGATTCGATAATCAATGAGGAAAAAGGTCAGAAAGCGGCCGGGATTGCCCATCCTGGCCATGTATGCCAGGGGAGAACGGGAGAAGCTCAAGCATTGGTCGGAGATTATAGATCAGGATGACGAATGCCGTGAAACGGTGACCTTGCTGGAAAAACTCTACCATATGTTCGAGGCATACGAGTCGACGGGAATGGGTCACGCCACCGGAAAACTGGCCGAGCGGATTTTTGAGCATTTTCTAGCCAGCCATCATCGGAGGGACCGGCCGGCGGGACGTTTGTTTTATGACAGCCGCGTGATTCCTCTACCCGCAGGAATCCGCCCCTCGCTGATGTCGGAACGACGGCTCAAATATATCGTGGGCGCCGGCGTTTTGGAGCTATCGGTGGTTCCTGTCTTCCCCGGACGGTTTGCGATGACCGGAAGGTTGGATGGGTATGGGCCGGATGACCGGATTTCGGCGCGCTTGGCCGGCCGCAAGACGCTCCGGGCCGACACGGATGAGTTTGGATTCTTCTCGTTTGCCACTATTGATCCGGGGATGTACAAGCTCCGTCTGGGGATAGGGGGGAAAGAGACCGTGATTCACGGTCTGGAATTGCGATAATGTTCAAGCGGTTTTCGCAGATCAAGACGCCCGCCGCACTCACGCGGTTTCTGGACCGATATTACAATGGTTCGCTGGAAGCTTTTTATCAGGAACTCAACCGGGAATCGGACCGCCTCATCCGAACCGATCTGAAAAAAGCGGGAAGATTGACCGAGCAGACGGCGGCCCTGGAGAAACTCCTGCCCGACCAATACCGTGCCCAGCTCTACCGGATTTGGGGGAGACATTATCACCTATCGGGCAATTATCCAAGAGCCTTGGTCTTATACGAAAAGGCAATCGACCTCTTTGCCAAAGTCAAAGACTATAACAGCCGCGCGCGTGTCCAGAAAGCCCTTCTGGATGTCCTTGCCTACCTGGGAAGGTACACCGATGCCGCCAAGGCGGGTCAACGATCACTGACTTATTATCGTCGCATCGATGCCAAGAATGACTATGCCCAGGTGCTGACCAACCTCGGCAACCTGTATCACCGCCTTGATGAAAACAAGAAAGCTCTGCGCTATTACGACCGAGCGTATACGATTTTCGGCGACCTGGAAAATGATTTTGCATTGGCGCTAGTCCAGTTCAATCGCGGCAATGTCTACTCCAACCTGAATGACCTCGAGGAAGCCGAACGGCTTTACCGGTACGCGGCCGAAAAATACCGTTCGCTGAGTATGGAGCTGGCGGCCGCCCAGTCGGACTATTCGCTGGCGTATATCGCCTTTCTGAAGGGATCCTACAGTGAATCCCTGGCCGCCTTTTCACAAGCGGCCGACGTCTTTGAACGTCTCGGTGACAAACGATGCCGGGCGCTTACTGAGCTTGACCGGACCGAGATTTATCTTCATTTGAACCTCTACAGTCAGACCATTGCCGATGCCTCGGCGGTGGCCGGAAAATTCCGTCGGCTGGGAATGGCCTATGAGGAAGCCAAGGCGCACTATTTTGCCGCCGCCGGATATTTTGCCTACGGTGATTTGGCGGCTGTCGATCGCCTGGCCCGGAAGGCGCTCGATGGTTTCACCAGGGAAAATAATCGCGTCTGGCAGGTGCTGTGTCGCTTTCTTCTGGCCAAAGTGGACTGCCGGGAGGGGAGAGTCGCGGCCGCCGTCAAGACCTTCCGGGGAATTGCCGGGCTTTATCGGCGGCTGGGAAATATCAGACAATATCACGACGTTCGACTGGCTTGGCTGGAGGCGCTGGTATCGTCGCAGAAGCGCCGGGCCGCGTCGGCTCTCGCTAAAGGGATTGGCAGGTCGCAGCATGAAATGGCCGGCTATCAGCGGTATATTTATTTGACTCTCGTCGGCGATCTTTATCGCTCCACAAACCGCGAAGAAGCCGCCGTGCGGTTCTACCGCCGGGCTATCGCCGAGGCCGAAAAGTTGCAGACGTCTATTTTCCCCGATGAAATCCGGCGTTTCTTCTGGATGGACAAGCTGGCAGCGTACAATCGGCTGACCGGGATTTACCTGCATCAGGGAAAACGGCGCGAGGCCTTTCGGGTGATTGAAAAGGGCAAAGCGGCATTATTCCTTACGTCGGGCGGCGCCGAAAAACGGATGAATGACGACTCGATCCCGCCGGCGCTCGCCGAAGAACGGATTCGCCTGAAAGCATATCTGCGCAAGATCATGACGCCGGCCGGTTCGGCGGCCCGAGGCATGGCCGCCGTCAGCCGGGTGCGGGCGACGGAACAACGTCTATGGCAAATCGAGCGGTATGTCCACGATCATGGCTCTATGCAGACGCGGGCGGACGCCGGCGTCGGCCGGCGTATGGAGGAGATTCAGGCGCGGCTTCAGCCCCACGATAAACTGCTGCAATACGTGTTTCGGAGCGAGGCTTGCGGCGTCTTTGTCGTAGGGAAAGAGGCGTTCCGGTATGTGCCGCTTGACGCCGATATCGAAGCGGTCCGCGGCTTGCTGGCCCGCTTCTACTTCTTGATCACCAGCGTCTCGAGCCGGCCCTCCGATCAGCCGATTATATCCGAACTGGTCACGCGTCTTTCCGACAAACTCTGGCGCCCGATTCAGGGAAACATGGAAGGATGTCGACGGGCGCTGATCGCGCCGGATGGCATTCTGACCCGGTTGCCGTTTTATGTTCTCGACAGCGGCGACGGCCCGGCGGTTTTTGAACGCTACGAAACGTACCTGTTTCCCTCGTCATCGGCGATCGCGGAGCGGCCGGCGGACAGCCCGGCGAGAAAGGCCGACGGCCGGGTGTCCATCATTGCCGTTTCCGAACCGGATTTGCCCGGCGCCGCGATGGAATGCGCGGTTGTTGCCCGGCATTTTACGGAACCGGATCTGGTGATCGGCGAGGCGGCCGACACTGCCTGCCTTTTTGACCGGCTGGAAAAGGAGGGCGGGCTGGTGCATCTGGCCGCCCACGCCGCGCAGTCATATGAGAACCATATGTTCTCGCAGATTCTTCTGGCCGACGGACCGGCGTATTCCTTTGACCTGCTTTCCCGACCGGTGCGGTCGGATTTGGTGGTTCTTTCCGGTTGTCAAACGGGAGATCCTGGTATATATTATGATAGTGACAGTCTCTCCTTGGCGCAGTCGTTTTTGATGGCGGGCGCCAAAAACGTCATCGCCAGTTACTGGCCTGTTTCAGACGAGGTTACTTGTCGGTTCATGGACACGTTCTACAAACATCTGACGCATGGCGCCCTGTATCCGGCTTTGCGTTCGGCTATGGCCGACATGAAAAATCGCACCGGAGACATCAGGCTCTGGGCGCCCTTTTACCTCACCTGTCGGTGATCGGGAGGACGATATGACGCGGCTGATATGTTTGACTTTGCTGTCGATGGTTGTCCCG
>Ga0315277_10007961_pt1 | contig 13665 bp, 13 predicted proteins | sample YL17G05_15_MG_FD_203695 | JGI IMG/M metagenome (GOLD analysis project Ga0315277, IMG submission 203695) | Sediment microbial communities from Yellowstone Lake, YNP, Wyoming, USA - YL17G05_15 | ecosystem: Environmental > Aquatic > Freshwater > Lake > Sediment | place: USA: Wyoming | collected...
ATGGGTGAATGCAATGAAACTATTGTCGGTTTAGAACAATGCAAAGATCTATATGATACGAATGTTAATAAACAATTATGTGAGCAGTTGATCGATTTGTACGATAAATCAGGAAGGCAGTTATATAATTTATCATCTGCTTGGACCAAGTTTAAAAGAAGAGACACGTAACCTTCTAGTAACGATACGGGCGTCATAACCGTAACCTGTAAAAAGATGGATCTCTCAATTATAATTCCAATGTTTAATGAAGCTGAAAATGTAGAATCTACCTTGAATCGGGTTGAGGAGGCATTGGCTTCTTTGAATGGGACTTATGAGATTATTGCGGTCAATGACGGGAGCCTCGATAATACCTTCGAGATTTTGAATAGATTGACAGAAAAAGAAGAGAAATTAAAAATCGTTTCTTACCCAAATAATGTTGGCCGTGGAATGGCATTAAGGAAAGGTTTTAGCGAAGCGAGCGGAGAGATCATCGTTTCCATTGATGCGGATCTGAGTTATGATCCCCGCTATATAGTTGACCTTGTTGAGCTACTGAAGAAGGACCCCATTATTGATTTAGTTCTTGCCTCTCCTTACATGCCGGGCGGGAAAGTCCAGAATGTCCCGTTTCTTCGCTTGGGGATCAGTAGGCTGGGAAACAGAATTTTACGATATGCCATGCCCAATAGGATTTATACCTCCACCGGAATCTTCCGTGCATACCGCAGAAGGGTTCTCAATTCTCTTGAACTCGAGTCCGATGGGAAAGAAATCCATCTTGAAATCCTTTCTAAAGCATTGGCCCTTGGATATCGTGTTAAAGAGTACCCTGCAATATTAACCAGTCGGAAAAAAGGGAAATCGAAATTCAAATTTAGGAAAACGGCTATCTCCCATCTCGTCTTTTCTGTTTTTGAAAAGCCGATGATTATATTCGGTTTTATTGGCCTCCTAACTCTCGCTATCGGCTTATTGATTGGGCTATATATTGCTTATTTGAGGTTCTTGGGAGACCTGACTCCAGGAAGACCATTGATCACATTCGCTCTATTATTGATTTTAGGAGGAATCCAAATACTTTCTTTTGGATTTATCGCTATCCAGATCGTTTCCCTCAGAAGAGAGATATTGCGAATACAGAAAGAGAATCAGGAATTGAAGAAAGAGGTGGAAAGCTTAGTCAATTTATCTCGATCTAATCTATAATTTAACTTCTCCCCTACGACGGATTCATCAAGTTAGACTTAGGCTTCACCATACTGGAAGCTGCAAAGACAAGCCTTGAGAAAAGTGATCTCTGGTTAAAAATTGACCAATAACTGTTTTTCTTTATTGGACTGTCTATAGAAAGTTATTTAATTTCAATCGATTAGGGATTATACCAAGTTGGCACTAAAGATGCATTATAAATTTCCATATCCTTTAAAACTTTTAATTGATTTAGTTTATACTTGAAATGGACTCCACCCGTATTAAAATAGAAAAATTGATTTTGGTTGGTCTCTTACCAATCTTTTTTATCTTCCACCTCTCCAGAACATCCGGTGTTGTCATTTTTATTGTTTTGTCCTTAATATTAATTTCAAGTTTACTCTTTGTTAAACATCTCGGAGCGTTTTTCCTTTATTTTCAACGAAAGAAATTTTTCTTAAACAACCTCCTCTTAGTGGTTACTTCTGTCATGCTGTCACTAATTGTCATCGAATCTTTTCTCTGGATTTATCAGTCAAAACCAGAAACCCAGCAAAAGCTTGTCATGCCACAACAATGGAAAAAGAGAAATGTCAATATTCCTGGAGCATTCGAGGCATTCTATTGGCACAACATCCTTCATGTTCATGATAAGAACGGTATGAGGAGAATCGCACCATTTCCACCCAAATCGGATCGTCGGTTCAGAATCATGATCGTTGGAGATTCATTAACATATGGGTATGGTGTTCATGAAGAAGAGACCTACTCGATGCAGCTTGAGGCCACGTTAAAAAGGAATTTCAACGTAGAGGTCCTAAATTTGGGCGTGAATGGAAAGCAGAGTGATGGTATATTGAAAGTTATCAGAAAATACACCCCTATCTTACAACCCAATCTCATTGTTTACGGAGTCTGCCTGAATGATTTTCTTCCTTCCCAGGTGGCTGATTATCAAAATAATATGGCTTATCGGTTCCCCTTTCCAGAGGCTATTAAAGAATTGCTTTCGGAAAGAACTTACCTGGGTCGACTGGTTAGTGATGCTTATAATTCTGTTTTAATGAGATTGGATCTGCGAAATGATTTCTACACAGATATCCTAAAAGATTTCAAGAATTATCAGACACGTTTCGCGCGAGACGTGAGAGATATGAATCATTTCGTGCTCGATAGAGGGTTACCCCCTATTGTTGCCATGGTGTTAAACCAGTTTCCAGATCTAAATTCGAAAGGGTATCAGCTTGCCATGGTTGCTGAGCAACATCTCAAAAATGCAGGAATGACGGTTATTGCAACTGAAGAATTCTATAAGAAATACGATAAACAACTGATGGCGGTGAGCCAATGGGAGGGACATCCCAATGCCGAAGCCCATAAAATTTTTTCGGATTTTTTCGTAATCCATCTCCAAAACCGGAAGGAGCTCGGAAGATACAGAATCACGAAGTGAGAGAAGAAAAAGATGAAAAAACAAAACAGAACAGATCAGGCTCGTGACACGGGACTGGCAATGTGTTTGCTCCTCCTCCTTCTAATTTATTTTGGAAATTATTTTCGGCTCACTCCTGTGGCCATCCTCTTCCTCTTTCTAAGCATGATATGTCCTAATCTATTTAAACCGTTATCCAAATGGTGGTTCATATTTTCATCCGCCGTCAGCGCTACAATGTCCCAAGTAATTTTAACCTTTTTGTTTTTCGGGATCGTCACTCCCATTGGTTTTATAAGGCGACTAACCGGTGCTGACCCGATGCAATTCAAGAAATGGAAAAATGGAAAAAATTCTGTCCTCTGGGTGAGGGATAAAACGATCGAGTCGAAAGATCTGGAACACCCCTATTAATCCACAATCCATTTTAAAGGGGATCATGAAGATGGATACTTTACGAGATCTTTGGGAGTTTATGAAGGTTCGAAAGAAATTTTGGTTACTCCCCATTATCTTAACCCTGCTTTTGTTTGGGGCCCTGATCCTACTGACGAGCGGTTCTGCCATTGCACCTTTTATTTATACCATTTTTTAATGGGGGAGAGGGGAGATGGAAGCCATTCTGGGGCTCTCTGCATTTTATCACGACAGTGCTGCCGCTTTAATGATGGATGGAAAAATTGTTGCTGCTGCTCAAGAGGAGCGGTTTACTCGCAAGAAATTTGACGCCTCCTTTCCGGCCCATGCCGCCCGTTACGTTCTCCAGGAAGCTGGTCTGAACGGGACGGACCTGGAGGCAGTCGCCTTTTACGACAAGCCCTTGATTAAATTTGAGAGACTGATTGAAACCTATCATGGGTTTGCTCCCGATGGGTTAAAGAGTTTCCTTTCGGCCATGCCTGTCTGGATTAAAGAGAAGCTTTTTATGAAGCGCCTTCTCCGAGAAGAAATGACCAAAATAGGGGCTGAAGACAAACCCTTCCTTTTTCCGGAGCATCATGTGTCCCACGCTGCGAGTGCGTTCTATCCCTCACCTTTTTCGGAAGCTGCCATCCTTACACTTGACGGGGTCGGGGAATGGGCGACTACGACGATCGGTCATGGAAAAGGAAAAGACATCTCAATTCTTCGTGAGCTTCATTTTCCCCATTCGTTAGGATTGCTTTACTCCGCCTTTACCTATTATTGTGGATTTAAGGTTAACAGTGGCGAATATAAACTCATGGGTCTCGCTCCCTACGGGAATCCTGATGCCGAGCAAACCCAAAAATGGAAAAAACTCATTTTGGATGAATTGGTGGATTTACGGGAGGATGGTTCGCTCTTGCTCAACATGAAATATTTTGATTTTGCGACTGGATTAACCATGTGCCGTGACGCAGTTTGGGAAAAACTGTTTGGAATACATAAAAGAGAACCTGAGACGGAAATTACCCAGCCATACATGAATATGGCCCTTGCGATCCAAGACATAACAGAAGAAGCGGTTCTCCGATTAGCCAAAACGGCTAAAGACCTCACGGGCTCCGACTATTTGGTGATGGCCGGTGGCGTGGCGCTCAATTGTGTTGCAAATGGGAAACTCCTGCGGAGAGGATTATTCAAGGATTTATGGATCCAGCCAGGAGCTGGGGATGCGGGGGGAGCATTGGGAGCGGCTTTAGCCGCCTGGCATATCTGGAAAGGGCATGAAAGAAAACTCAATTCAGGTCATGATGGTATGGAGGGAGCTTATTTAGGCCCAGATTTTTGCGAAGGTGAAATAAAAAGGACGGCGAAATCATATCGCGCCTCATTTGTTCATTTTGAAAATTTTGATGATCTCTGTAAAGAGGTGGTAGATCGACTCGTCATGGGCCGTGTGGTGGGTTGGTTTCAAGGAAGAATGGAATTTGGACCCAGAGCCCTTGGCAATCGGAGCATCCTGGGTGATCCACGGTGCTCGGATATGCAGAAAAAACTGAATCTTAAGATCAAATATCGAGAAGGGTTCAGGCCTTTCGCCCCTTCGGTTTTGGCTGAGGAATCCCATCATTACTTTGATCTGAAATCGCCCTCTCCCTATATGTTACTGGTCGCTCCTGTAAAGGAAGAAAGGAGAAATTCCTTGCCGCCAGGTTATCATTCCTTACCTCTATATGAGCGTCTGTATCACCTTCGATCGGATATTCCTGCCATCACTCATATCGATTATTCAGCAAGAATTCAAACTGTCCATAAAGAGACGAACCAGCGATATTGGCGTCTGATAAAAGCTTTTAAAGAATGCACAGGGTACGGATTAGTTGTAAATACGAGCTTTAACGTCCGGGGGGAGCCGATTGTGTGTACCCCAGATGACGCTTATCGCTGCTTTATGCGTACGGAAATGGATGATTTGGTCATTGAAAATTTCCTGTTCAAAAAAGAAAAGCAACCTGCATGGAGAGAAGAAGGGAACTGGAGAGAAAAATACGGACTCGATTGATATCTCTAAATGATCTTCGGTGATGCCTGCCAGAGTGGACCGGGTATGTGAAGATGGTGATGACGCCTTCGATTCTTTTTCTGACCAATGCCTATCCTGATTATGATTCATCCTACCGTGGGGTTTTTATTCAAAAGATGGCAGTCCTTCTAAAAAACGAAGGGTATGAAATTTCCGTGGTGACCCCGAAAATTTACAAGAGGAGCCATTATTTTGAAGAGCAGGGCGGAATTAAGGTTTATCGTTTTCCCTTCTTTGCAAGAGATAAACTCTTAATTGAGCATAAAAAGATTCCCTATTTGAGAATGGTTCTTTATTACATCACCGGGTTCTTCTTAACCCTTTATGCTATGTTCAAAAACAAATGTAATGTGATCCATGTACATTGGGCAATTCCGACAGGCCTAATTGGGTCTTGGGTTGGCTCTCTTTTAAAAAAACCTTTTATCGTAACTATCCATGGTTCCGACCTTAGATTGGCTTTAGAAAGATTTGGATTTCTCAGAAAAATATTTGTCTACGTATGCAGAAATGCAACTCACCTCAACTGTGTTTCAGAAGTGCAGGAAAAAGAGATGGAACAACTGGGCATCCTAAGTGAGAAAATCTCAATCATCCCAATGGGTGTGGATGAGGAATTTTTAGAAATGGGAAAGAATAGGAAAATAGAATTAAACAAACGGCCATTCACTATTCTTAGCAATCGGAACCTTTTGCCTATCTACAATGTATCTTTATTGATACGAGCCATTCCAATCATCCTTAAAGAAGAGCCCAGGACAAAATTTCTCATTGCGGGAGATGGGTCAGAGAAAAAAAATTTGGAAAGCGAAGTGGAGAATCTAAATTTGAGTCATTCTGTCCAGTTCCTCGGTCGGGTTCCCCATGACGAGATGCCAAACCTTTTATCTCAAGCAGATATTTATGTCTCAACCTCATTATATGATGGGACTTCAGTATCCCTGCTTGAAGCGATGACCTCTGGAGCATTTCCCATCGTAACCGATATCCCGTCAAACAGGGAATGGATCTCTAATGGCGAAAATGGATTTTTGGTGCCAATAGACAAAGAGAGATTTTTAGCTGAGAAAATCTTGGAAGCGATTCGAAATCAGGATCTACGAGAGGGAAGTAGGGATAAGAATTTTTGTTTGATCAAGGAAAAGGCTTTGTGGCCAGTCACCATAGCGAAGACAAGAGAGATCTACAAGATGGCTTTAAACTCGAAAAGTTGACAATGGCATAGAAATTGCCTATTTTATATTCAATGATGATTAATTTTGTACCTATAATGAATCCTCTTTTGAGAATTTGCTTAATAACTTCAAAAGGTTAAGAGGATTATTATTTTTTTTCATTTTAATGTTCGAGTAATGAACAGATTACGAAAATAGTCCTTTGATTTACAAAAGTTGCCAAACTAAATATGAAACGAGATAATCCGAGCACCTTCAAACCATCAGACGAGATAAGAGATCTTCGACTCCTTGAAGAGTTGGAGAAAAATCCTATTGTTTCCCAACGCGATCTGAGTCACAAATTCGGCATCGCCTTAGGAGTAACGAACGCTTGCCTCAAACGGATGGCTCGGAAGGGATTGATTCGAATCCGAGGTTTCAACCATAGGAAAATCGGATACCATTTAACGCCAAAAGGCTTTGCAGAAAAAGCGAAACTTACCCTCCATCTCATTACTTATATCGTGCAACATTATTCAGAATTGAAGAAAATCATTAGTCAGAGGCTCTTAGAAATGCAACGCGATGGGTTGCAGCGGATTGTTTTTTATGGGGTAAGCGATGAGATGGAAGTTGCCTACATTACCCTTCAGGGAGTGAATCTGAAGTTAGTAGGAATTGTTGAAGATGATGAGAAAATGACACCTCGAATTATCTTTGGCTATGAACTCGAACCTGTGAGCCGTGTTCAGGAACTCAAACCCGATGGCATCTTGATAACCTCTTTAACGGAGAACGAACAGAAAAGGGAGAGACTCGGAGGTATCTTCAAACAAAATTCGATCTGTATAAAAGATATCTGTTCTCGATAAGGAAGCCATGAAAGCAGGAAATAGGAAAAGTAAAGAAATTTTGAATTCTCCGGAGTTCCTTGTTTCCTTATCATGAGGAATCCATGAAGCCAGGAAAGGAATTAGAACATGAGCAGTTAACAGATAAGATTATCGGTTGCGCTATTGAGGTTCATAAGAAATTAGGGCCTGGATTTTTAGAGTCAATCTATGAAAATGCTCTTATCATCGAGTTGCAGAGACAAAATTTCAAAATTGAGCGGCAACGAGAAGTCGTTATCAACTATGATGGTGTTGAAGTTGGGAGACATAGACTCGATCTTATTGTGGACGATACTATCATTGTTGAGTTGAAGGCCGTCAAAAATATTGAAGATGTTCATTTTGCTATCGTGAGGTCTTATCTTAAAGCACTGGGAAAAGAACATGGCCTGATCATAAATTTCTCCAAAAAAGTAATTGAAGTTAAGAGGGTGATCCATAAATAAGTTCCTGGATTCCTGGTTTCCTTATTATGGGGGAGCCATGAAGGCAGGAAAGGGAAGAATAAAGAAATATTTAACTTAAGTCTCCTGAGTTCCTGGTTTCCTTATTATGGAGCCAAGAAGCCATGAATTAGGAAGAAAGGTTTTGAATTTTTCCTGAGTTCCTGGATTCCTTATGATGAAGATCATGACAGCCATGTATACGATTAGAAGAGGGGGGGCTTACGACAGATTCATTATGATGCTCGAGGCCTTTTTGGAGAGAAATTGCGAGACGCATTGTATCTCCCTTACACCCATCCCGATCAACCATTCTTATTTTCATAATCATGTCATGTATCTTCCAATTAAAAAAGTAGAAGGATTTATTGCTAAATTGGCGGTGGTATGTTTATTCCCTTTATGGTCTTTCTGGATCGCCTGGAGGAAGAAGATTGATCTTATCATCGCTTTCGGATCTCTCTATGCCTTTCTGCAAGGTTTTTCTAAGTGGATATTGAAAAGACCCATGGTGACATTCATCAGGGGAAGCTCCTATTTTGGCTTGACAATCCAAAATTCACCCCAATACTTTCTTCATCTCAATAAGATAGTTGAATATCTGGGGCTTCTATTTTCTGACCGGATCATCACCAATAATATAGCTGCCAGGGATGAGATTTTAAAGAGCTTAGGGAAGAGGAAGATCATTGATGTTCAGATTCTGTATAACAATATCCCTCCGATGAACATTCGTGAACCAGAGGATATTTCCAAGACGAGAGGGAAATATGGCATCCCTGAGAATGCAAAAGTTTTGGTGACAGCTGGTATTTTGAACCGAGGGAAGAATATTGAAACCCTTATAGAATGTCTACCGAAAATTGGGATGAAAAACATTTATGTCTTGATCGTAGGAGACAGCTCAACAGAACCCGATTTGCGCTATAAGAATTCATTACAAGGATTGGCAAAAAAATTGGGGGTCGAGAAAGAAGTTATTTTTACAGGCTGGCTTGAGAAAGAAGAACTTTGGAAGATCTATCTTGCCTCTAATCTTTTCATATTGCCCTCATTAAGTGAAGGGATGCCAAATGCAATGTTGGAGGCATTAGGATCTGGGTTACCTTGCACGGGAAGTAATATCCCTGGAATAAAGGATATTCTTCAATATGAAGAATTAATGTTTGATCCTTCAGACGAAAAAGCTATTACCCATAAAATTGAGCGGGCCTTTTCGGATGTTCTATTTTACGAAAAGATGAAAACCTTATGTTTGGAAAGAAAAAAAAGGTTCGATTTTGATTGGAAAGCAGAGATATTTCAAATTCTGACTACAGGATGGAGATGAAAATTTGTCTGGAGAGAGAGTCATTTTGAGTCAGGTAGATTTTCGACAATCTGAAAAACAGGGCTAAATATGCGTCTTGCGGTCTTATTGGGCGGCTTAGCCAGTGGAAATGTCCTACTGGGATTTATTTATCAATGGTATATCGTCACGACGGTAGGTCCAGGGGCAGAAACAGATGCCCTCTACGCTGGGATGGTTGTTCCACAATTGGTTTTAGGGATCATCGCTGGTTCATTAACCCATGTGTTGGTTCCTTTGTTATCAAATCAGAGAGAATTAGGATTTTATAAGGACGCATGGATTTATTTTCAGAGTATTGGACTTCTTTTTAGTGCAATTACATGTATCTTGTTTCTGACCTCAGGCATTTGGGTACCATGGACAGTACCAGGCTTCGATGCCGGTACGAAATCCCTCACTCTTTCGCTGGTAAGAATCCAATTAGTGGGGGTCATTTTTACCGCGCTTACGGCAGTTCTCTGGTCTATTAATTATGCGCGGCAGCGATTCATATGGGTTGAACTGAGTTCAATTATCTCAAATGTGATTGGTTTTGGACTTTTGATCTGGTGGCTATCACGTTTCGGAATAGTCGCTGCTGCCTGGGCGATGATCCTAAAGACATTTTTGCAAACGCTTTTTCTACTCCGCGGGTTGGGCCCCTATAGCAAACCAGACTGGCGTAGCGAATCTTTAAAAGAGGCCTGGCATAGGCTGAAACCGCTACTCTTAGGAAATACTTATTATAAGACTGATCAATTAGTAGATCGCTTTTTGGCCTCTATGGCGCCTGCGGGGGGTCTGACTTTATTGTATATGGCACAACAACTATATGGATCTGGAAATACCATTCTCAATAAGTCTATTGCTACCCCTATGATTCCTGTGATGGCCGAAAAAGCCCACGCTCGCGATTGGCAGGCTTTTCGGCATATTTTCCTCAAGCGACTACTTTTGATGGGAGGGCTCACAGGTTTAGGTTTTCTGGTAGTTTTGATTTTCGGTAAACCATTGCTTACGGTCCTATTTGGTCACAAACGTTTCGGTACTGAGAATGTTGCCACCCTTTGGTGGTTGCTTGTCGCCTTGGTTGGGGCGTGGATAGGAGGAGGCATGGGGGCAATCACGTCAACGACATTTTACGCAAAAGGCGATACGCGTACACCGACCAAATTGGGAATTTGGATTTATACCCTATATGTACCATTAAAGGTCGTATCATTCATCTTATTTAAACTGATGGGATTGGCGATTTCAACAAGTCTCTTTTACATGGCAAATTTTATCTTGCAGCTATATTTTTTAAACAATCTATCTCATGAAAGTTAAAGACGATTTCACGACAAGATCGAAATTAGCTGATATTGGGAGATTCTATGTCAACGATTTTGTCAAAAAAGTTGCCGCGGGTCTTCCACCAGGGACCTCATTACTGGATGCAGGAGCTGGAGAAGGTGTTTATAGAAAATATTTCGCACACTGCAACTATAAGTCCGTTGATTTGGGAATTGGCGAACCTAATTGGAACTATTCCCACCTAGATTATGTCGCTCCCCTATATGAATTGCCAATCGAAGATGAATCCTTCGATGCGATTTTATGTACGCAGGTACTGGAACACTTACAAAAGCCGATCGAGAGCGTTAAAGAGATGTATCGTGTTTTGAGATCTGGAGGTCATTTATTTATGACTGCACCAATGGCGCATAATGAGCATCAAATTCCGTATGATTACTTCCGTTATACATCATTTGGACTAAAACATATATGCGCTGAGGCAGGTTTTCTCGAAATTAAAGTTACTCCAATGGGAGGCATGTTTCTGAGGTGGGCATATGAGTTTCCCAGATTGTTTATTATCTTCCCAGAAACAGGGATCAAACAGGGGAAAATAAATCTCGCCGGAATATTGATTTATCCTGTTAAAGTAGCTTTGCTGGCAATAGTTCGCTTTTTGCAGATGATCTTCATTGCTTTAGACCGGTTTGACAAAATTAAGAACGATCCCTTCGGTTGGAAGTTGATTGCAAGGAAATAGCGAATGTCATCCGAGTATAAAATTAAATTAGAGCATGTATCCTGCCCGTTAGGTTGTCCACCCCGTGATGACATTTTGCTTGTCGGTTTTGACAGATTAAATAATCTTCCTGGTAAATTTCAGGTCGTGCGTTGTCAAACATGTGGGCTTATGCGGACTAACCCCCGTCCAACACTGGATACAATCGGATTTTATTATCCGGATAATTATGGTCCCTATCATGGAACGAAAATAAAAATGGAGGTTATAAAAGGAAAACACCGGTCATTGTGGTGGAAGCGCTTAGCACAAAAGATGTTCCAGTTCAACAATATGCGTCTCCCATTCCTAAAACCAGGAAGAATGCTTGAGATTGGCTGCGCATCTGGAGCATTCATCCATCAAATGGCCCAGAAAGGATGGGCTGTGGCGGGGGTTGAGTTATCAGTGCACGCCGCTGCAAATGCCCGTGCAATGGGCTATCCGGTCCATACTGGACCGCTTGAAACCGCCCCCGACCCCCAACAGCCCTATGATCTAGTCGTGGGTTGGATGGTTCTTGAACATTTACATGATCCAATTTTGGCTCTTAAAAATCTTTGTCGATGGGCCAAACCAGGAGGGTGGTTGATTCTCTCCGTTCCCAACGCAGGATCTTTCGAGTTTTTCTTTTTTAAGAATTATTGGTATGGCTTGCATCTACCGAACCACCTTTTCCATTTTACACCAAGAACAATTCGGAACGTGCTGAGTTATGGAGGATGGGAGATTGTGAAAATCCACCACCAGCGAGTATTATATAATTTATTTCCAAGTATTGGTTATGCCCTTTCAGATGCAGGTTTGAACAATGGTTTTGTAAGGGAACTTATCACCTTTCCTGAAAATGCTGGGAAAAAGCCCTACATTTTATACCCGTTGGCTTATATTTTAGCAAGCATAGGACAGACCGGTAGAATGACTGTTTGGGCGAGAAAAACATAGAATAGAAAAGAAGAAATTGATTTTAGAGGAAATTTGTTTTCGTTAGAACAGTTGCAGCATCTTATTGTTCGCACAAATTATAATGTTTCATTGGTCGAAAAAGGGCGTTAATTGGACGCTCATATCATGATATATAAAAGCGAAGAAAAAATGCATAAAATGGGCCCAATCAGAAAAATACTGTTTCTAATTCCTTCTTCCGATTTGATTCCGAGCGGTAAGGTTAGAGTGCTAAATTATATTCCCTATTTTCGGGAACATTCTATTAGATGTAAGGTTCTAAATTACCATCACCCGGCGATTTTGAAATATTGTGACCGATTAATAATTAATGGAGGCATTTTATCTTTATTAAAACTACTTTTAAAAGGGTTCCTAAGATATGTAAATATATTCTATCATAAATGGGTTGAAATAAACGTATTTGTTTCAGCTCGTAGATATGATGTCATATTGATCCAATGGTTACCCCTTCCAAGGCATTTCATTCAAAAGCTTTTAAGAAAAACCCCAAATTTAGTTTTCGATTATGATGATGCTGTGTTTTTGGGATCGGAAGACAATACGAACTTCATTCTTACTAATTCAAAGATTGTTATTGCTGGTAATCAATACTTGAAAGATTATGCTAATAAGTTTAATAAAAATGTAGTTGTGATTCCAAGCTGTATTCCACTAAATAAATTTGATGTATATAGGGAAGAAAAGCAGAATATTATAAACTCCAAAGTTGTTATAGGATGGATTGGCAGCCAGAGTACATTACACCACATCGAAATCCTTAAGGATGTTTTTAATATCCTCGGAGAAAAATATCCACTGCAATTAAGACTTATTGGAATAGGAAATGCAAAATGTCCAATGGTTGGCGAAGGTAAATTAGAAATCATTACAGTACCTTATTATAATGAAGAAGACATGATAAACTATGTATTTAGTTTCGATATAGGAATTAATCCATTGAAAGAAAATGGGTTTGCACATGGGAAAACATCTCTTAAAACATTAATTTATATGGCTGCAAGTTTACCTGTCATTAGCAGTCCTATTGGAGGAAATCTCGAAGTTGTAGCAGATGGGGTGAATGGTTTCTTCGCAGCTACACCCGAAGAATGGTTGAAAACATTAGCGCTATTAATTGAAGATAGGTCCCTCAGAAAAGAAATGGGGAAGAATGGGCTTTCATTAGTTAGAGAAAAATATACTACAGATCATTGTTTCAAATTATTTAATGAAACACTCATATCATATCTGGTGGGTTAAGAATTAGAACACAATTTTGGTATCATTGTTTAGAATTAAAACAGTTTTTGAAGAATAGGGGCCTCTTCGAAAAATTATGACCAATTTAACGTCATTAAACTGGAAGGTTTTCCTACTAGCTGAAAGGCGACCGTATGGGTGATTTAAGATTAAGGGTTATTAAGCTCTATTGATAAGGCTCTTAAGTTTGAACGTCTTTCAATTCCGGTAGAATCTTCGAAAGGGCAAAACATGAAAAACCATAAGGGCGATATAGCCGAAGGAAGACGGTTTGAATTTGGGAAGAACTGGACCAATTTTCTTTCACGATTGGATGAAACACGTATTCTCGAAGCTGAGAGATCACTTAAACAAATGCTGGAGTTAAAAAGCTTGGAAGGCAAGACCTTCCTCGACATCGGTTCAGGAAGTGGTTTGTTCTCCCTCGCTGCCAGAAGATTGGGTGCAACCGTCCACTCTTTTGATTACGATGCTCTTTG
>Ga0315277_10007962_pt1 | contig 13665 bp, 10 predicted proteins | sample YL17G05_15_MG_FD_203695 | JGI IMG/M metagenome (GOLD analysis project Ga0315277, IMG submission 203695) | Sediment microbial communities from Yellowstone Lake, YNP, Wyoming, USA - YL17G05_15 | ecosystem: Environmental > Aquatic > Freshwater > Lake > Sediment | place: USA: Wyoming | collected...
AAGTCGAATGCCCGGATCGACAATGTGTCGGTCGGCGGCTTGAAGATGACGACGATCGATCTGGCCGGGACTTATGTCGGCGGGATGGGGGGTCCGATGTCGGGGCAGGCGGTGGAGCACCCGGGGTGGCGTCTTTTGGGGGCGATTATCGAGGCGCCGCAGGGCCCGGTGTTCTTCAAGCTCACCGGTCCCGACGCATCGGTGAACGCCGCCCGCGCGGACTTCGACCGGCTGATCGCATCAGTGAAGAAGAAGTAGTCCGCCATGCGAGCCGTGTTCGCAGCCGGCTCCTGATCCTGCACTTGCACCTCAGAGCAGACTCACTGCAGAGCGTTTCTCGTCGAGTGTGGCGCGGGAACGCCTCGATCACCTACAAATGGAAGATCGTCCGCGCGATGATCACCAGATCGCGGCGAAGTGTCCATGTGCGCACGTAATGCCGGCCCAGTTCGATCTTCCGGGGAAGTACTTCCTTCAGGTACGTTTTCTGCGGATCCGCTGCCTGGGATAGAATGGCCTCTTCATCGCGAAACGCGATGCTCGCCTCGTCCGTGATCCCCGGCCGAACGCGCAGAATCTCCTCATAGTCTTGGCGGAACATCTCGACGTACTGCGGCACCTCAGGGCGGGGCCCCACCAGACTCATGTCTCCCCTGATGACATTGATCAGTTGGGGGAGTTCGTCGAGTTTGGTCCGTCGCAGGAACCGTCCCAAGAGAGTGACGCGCTGGTCGCCGCGGACTGTGATCGGCCGCCCCGCGCCCGATCCATCAACCATCGTGCGGAACTTGCAGATGTGGAACCGACGAAAGCTCCTGCCGACCCGTTCCTGGCGAAAGAAGACTGGTCCGGGGCCGGAGAGTCGCACGAGGACCGCGACGATGAGGAACACCGGTGAGAGAAGAATGAGACCGACGATGCTGAAAACGAGATCGAATGCGCGTTTGGCCATGATCATTTCGCGTGGGATCGGCAGACCGCGGTGACGGCGTCGATCACGGATTCCACGTCGGCGTCGGTCATCGAGGGATAGATCGGGAGACTGATGATGCGCCGGTAGACCTCGCGCGCGCGCGGGAAGTCCTCGGGGCGATAGCCGTACGTTTCCCGATAGTATGGATGCATGTGGAGTGGGATGAAATGCACCGAAACGCCAATCCTGGCGGCCTTCAATTCTGTGATGAACTGGTCGCGGTCGACGTTGAGCCGATCGAGGCGTAACTTGATAACGTACAGATGCCACGAATGCTGACTGTCGGCGGGGGCATCCGGCGGCGTCTCCAAGCAGTCCGCGAGCGCTGCAAACGCCTCGGTGTAGCGGCGGGCGATTGCCTGCCGTCGCGCCAGAAATTGATCAGCCTTCTTCAGTTGGGCCAAACCCAGCGCCGCTGCCAGGTCCGTCATGTTGTATTTGAATCCCGGGCTTAGGATCTCGTAGTACCAACTCCCCCCGGCTTCATAGCGCGTCCACGCGTTCTTGCTGATCCCGTGCAGACTCATCATCCGCATGCGCTCGGCGATGGCAGGATCATCCGTAGTCGCCATGCCGCCTTCGCCGGTGGTGATCGTCTTGGTGGAGTAGAATGAGAAGCAGGTGACATCGCCGATCGCACCGATCATGCGGCCCTTGTAGCGCGTGGGGAAGGCGTGCGCCGCATCTTCGATGATCTTCAGACCGTGTTGACGGGCAATCGCCGCGATCGGATCCATGTCGCAAGCCAGACCGGCGACGTGGACGGGGATGATCGCCTTGGGTCTGCGGCAGCGGGTGATCGTGGCTGCCAGCAGTGCGGGGTCGATGCTCATCGTCACCGGGTCGATGTCGACAAAGACCGGCCGGGCGCCGAAGTAGTGGATGACTTCGCCGGTGGCGGCAAACGTCATCGGTGAGGTGATTACCTCATCATCGCGTTTGATCCCCACCGCCTCCAGCGCCAGATGCAGAGCCGCCGTGCAGGAATTGACCGCCACGGCATGTTGGGCGCGGACCCGTGCCGCGAACTCCTCCTCGAATCGCCCCACCTTGGGGCCGGTGGTCAGCCAGCCGCTGCGCAGGGTGTCGACAACCTCGGCGATTTCCTCTTCGCCGATACTGGGGGCCGCAAATGGGAGGAAGGTGGGGCGCATGAGAAGTCCGCTACCTGGCGCCGCTTGCGCGGTGTCAGGCCGTTTAGACCTAAACAGTTTGCGCGGCGAAAGGCAAGGTGTTGTTGGGGCATGAAGCAGGCGGGCCGCCGCTTCACGGGGTTCTCCGAAACCCGAGAGGGCGGGTTCCCTCCCTACGGGCCTATTGAAGAAGCACGCGAAGACAACGGGATTGCTTCGTCGCCCGTCCCGCAAACGGGACGGCCTCCTCGCAATGACACGGGATGTCCTTGTTCCGCATGACGTCTTTGCGAGGAGTGAAGCCCGCCGGAGGCGGGCTAGCGACGAAGCAATCCCGACCCGTGGCGATTTCGTGCCGCAAGGGTTTCTCAACAGGCGCCTTGGGCTGACCTTCGGACTCGAAGTGTCCGTCAGAGTACGGCTGCCTGCGCGAGAGCCGCGGCGCTGGCCCCGCATACCTACGGGATGGCAGCAGGAGCGGCACTGAGACAACGTGGACGCACAGCACGACTCAGAACATGAAGATGAATCTCAATGTGGAATGTGGACCCAGGTCTGAACCAAATGCATGCAGGTCCCAGACATCGCTCGTATATGAGGCACAGCGGCGGCATTCACACCAGTCCCGCAGCGAGTGTCGGTACTCGAGCATCATGCCGAAGCGCGTCTCCAGAACGAAGCGCTGGCGCCAGACAACGGCCGGCCGCAGGCCGAAGCTCGTGTACAGGCCATTAAACGTCGGTCCTTGGTGTCTGAATGCGACAGATGCAAAGGGGCCGATCCGCAGCCAAGTCCCAACATGGGCTTCACGAAAGATCAATGCCCCCACGTAGAGCGGCCCTACCGATACGCCATCCTCCAGTGGAGGCTGCTCGTCATCCCGCACTGATCCTGGTCGCACACCCAAGGCATCAATCCGGAGGCCCAGACCCCAGGAGGAATCGACCATATAGCGAACAGCGAGCCCCTCGTCCCAGCCGACACCCCAGCGGAATAACGTGTGTCTTTCACTGCTGCCCGCATCCGAGGGCACCCAGCAGATCGCCAGCAGGATCAACAGCAGAGCAGCATCCCGTCGGGCGTCAGCTCTTGCGCGCATCACGGCCATCAACTCCGTCAGAAGTAGATCATGAACTGCATCACAGCGCCCGGGCCCAGGTCTCTGCCAAAGACGAAGAATCGTGTGTCGTCATCCACCACCCGCCTCGCGTCCAGCTCACCGTCATAGTAGGAACGTTGTCGGCCCACTGTGTGGCGGTAGATGACACCGAGGCCAAACCGCGATTCAAGGACAAAGTGCTGGTCAAATGTGAATGTCGGTCGCACGCCGACCTCGAAGGTCACTTCATCGACTCTGGAATCCACCCTGTACTGCCTACCGGGGGTTTCGTATTCTCGGATCCAATCACTGTAGCCATAGTAGTACCCCACCTTGGCATAGGGGCCCACACCAAGCCATTTCCCCACGGACACCTGTCGAAATGCCATCGCGCCAATCCGGAAGGCCTGCGACCCCGCATCGATATTCAGCGTGAGATTCTCCCCCGGCGCATCGATGTCGGACATGTCCTCTGACGAGCGGTCATAGATATCGGGCTTGATCTGAAGACCGATACCCCAAGACGGCGAAAACAGATAGCGAAGTCCAAGACCATCATCCCACCCGACGCCCCAGCGGCGGAGTGTGTCGCCCCCCTGGCAACGAGCATCTGAAGCGCAACATGCCACTGCCAGGATAATAAGAGCGGTGAGTGACAGAACCCTTGTGGGTCTCATGTATCCTCCCTCGACCAGCGGACCTCTGCAACCCCCTAGTCTCAAGCAAGCCCCAGAGCAGCAATGAAGTCAAGCAACTTCTGTCACGTGAGACTGGCCAGGCCTCTCCCGCGATAGCGGGGAGACGCTCAGATGAGGAACGCCGCGAGCTACAACCCGTACTCCCTGATCTTCCGGTACAGCGTACGGGTGCCGATGCCGAGGAGGCGGGCGGCCTGAGCGCGGTTGCCGTGGGACTCTTTCAGAGCCAGGGCGATGCGGTCACGTTCGACCTGCTTCATCGAAGCGAAGGCGGCGGAATCCTCCTGCTCACCTGAGGGCAATGACCCCATACGATCAACCTTGCGCTTGAGATAGTCGAGGTCGCGTTTGAGTTCGGAGAGGGCGGCGAAGATCATCTCGCGTTCGACATTCTCGGCGCGGCGGCCGGTGACAACGGGGAGATTGAGCGGCGTGCGCACGGTTTCGAGGAGTGAACCCACGGCGTCGGCATCGAGCGTTCCGGTCGGATTCCGCACCTGCGCGCGTTCGACGAAGTTGCGCAACTCGCGGACATTCCCCGGCCAGTCGTAGTCGATCAATCGGACGAGCGCCGACTCATCCAAACGGTCAATCAGGCGCGCGGGCGGCTTGACCGCAGCAAACTGATGCGCCAACAGCGCGGGGACGTCGCCGGGACGTTCACGTAAGGGCCGCAGGGTCAACTGCACGACCGCCAGCCGATAGTAAAGGTCCTGACGGAAGGCGCCTTCGTTGACGGCGCGTCCCAGGTCGCGATTGGTGGCGGCGACGATGCGGAAATCGACCGGGATCGTCTTGGTGGCGCCGATCGGCCTGACCTGACGCTCCTCGAGCACGCGCAATAGACGCGACTGGAGCGACGGCCTGGTCTCGCCGATTTCATCGAGGAAAATCGTGCCGCCCTCGACGGCCTCGAAGATCCCTTTCTTGCGGCCAAACGCATCGGTGAAGGCGCCCTTCTCATGGCCGAAGAGTTCGCTTTCCAGAAGCGTCTCGGGAAAAGCCGAGCAGTTGAGCGCGAGGAACGCTTTGCCGGCTCGGGCGCTGTTGTGATGCAAGGCGCGCGCGGCCAGTTCCTTGCCGGTCCCCGACTCGCCTTCGATCAGGACGGTTGTCTCCGAGTGTGCGGCCGCCAGCACAAGGTCAGACGCGGCACGGATGGATTTCGACAATCCTATCCACCCGCATCGCGCGGTGCGTTCGCGGTCGTCCAGCAAGGCGCGCACACGGGAACGCAGTTGACCGGGCTCGCACGTGCGGGAAATTGCTGCGGCAATGCCCCAGCGGTCCAGCGCCATGCTTGCCGGCGGCTTCTGCTCATCATCGGCCAGCAGGATGTCGGCGGCGGTGGCGCGATGGCGCAGCTTCACGCCGAGCTGATTGAGGGACAAACCGCTCCCCGCTGGATCAACCAGAATGATGTCAGGTGCACTGTCGGCAAGGCGACGCAGCGCCGTCAGGAGGCCGTCGACCGCGGTGTGTGTCCCACCGAGGGGATCGAGCGCCTCACGCCACGATCGCGCAAGGTCCCGGTCGGCGGTGATGCTGAAGAACTGGGGATGCTGCGTCGGCATGTTTCTGCCCCGGATTGCCACGTACTTCCACATGTATGATAGGCGATGAGGACAGCAATTGGCAAATCGGGAGTTGGTACTCTGCCGTCGGCCTTCGCACCGACCAGGCCGGAACGCCGACGCATTCTCCAACCTTCTCTGTAGGGGCGCTTCGCGAAGCGCCCGCCTGTCCCGCACCACTGAGCGGGCCGCTCGCGAGCGGCCCCTACGCACAGGCCTGTTGAAAGACCCGTTTGGGCAGGCACATAGGGATTGTTGAAGAAGCCCGTATGTGCGGTCGGGTGCCCACACCCGACCGTGATGTCGGAAGGACTTGCGCCGGGTGTGGGCACCCGGCGCCACACGGAAATGGGGTTTTTCAACAGGCCCACATAGGCCTGCCCCTACTGTTGAACCGCAACGTGTTCGTAGGGGCGGCCCCGCGTGGCCGCCCACTTCTTTAACAGTCCCGCACGCGGGGGTATCACCAAGACGGAGATCCTAAGCTGACGCTACCGGCGGCGCGGACGCCCATGAGCGGTCCGCCTGCCGCGGGGCTCGGGGAGAGAATCGGCGAGGACCAGATCGATCTCCCGCTTCTCGGCATCAGTGCGGACTAAACGCACGCAGACCTGATCACCGAGTTGGAAGGTCCGGCCGCGGCGGCGGCCGCGGACACGCCAGCGCTCCTTCTCCCAGGTGTAGTAGTCATCATCGATGCCGGAGAAGCGCACCAAACCATCGGCGCCGATCCCCTCGAGGGTGACGAAGAACCCGAACTCGAGGAAGCCGGAGATGCGACCGGGGAATTCATCCCCCAGACGCGAGGATAGGTACTCCAACTGCTTGATGCGCACCGATTCGCGTTCCGCTTCTTCCGCGAGGCGCTCCCGCTCCGAGGTCTGCTTGCCGATCGCGGGTAGCGCAGCACGCGCCTGATGCTGCCCGGCGGTTTTCCAGGTGCCCGCCTCGATCATCTTCAGGTGCCGGTGAATCCAGAGATCCGGATAGCGGCGGATCGGCGAGGTGAAGTGGGCGTAGTGCGGGAACGCCAGGCCAAAATGGCCGATGTTGTCGGGCTGGTAGACCGCCTTCATCAGAGAGCGCAGCAGAATCTGATGAATCATCTCCCGGCGCGGATCGTCTTTGACCAACTCGAGGAAACGCGCCACCTTCTTGGGCGTGACTCCACCCTCCGCGGAGAAGCGGAAGCCGAGTGTCTCCACGAACCCGGCAAACTCCGCCATCTTCTCCGGCGCCGGCGGTGCATGCACGCGGTACAGGCAGGGCAGATTGCGTCGCAGAAACCGGTGCGCGGCGCACTGATTGGCCAGCAACATGAACTCCTCTATCAACTGGGTCGCTTCATCGGAGTGGCGCAGTTCAATGCGCTCCGGGCGTCCCCGATCATCGAGAAACACCTTCGCTTCCGGAACCTCTAGATCAAGACTCCCCTCGGCAAAACGCCGACGCCGCAGCGTCCGCGACAGAGTGCGCATCAAGTCGAGCGCCTCCGCAGCGGGCGCGACCGTCCGGTTCTTCTTCCCCGTACGGAAGTACTCCATGACCGCATCGTAACTGAGCTTGGCACGCGAGTGAATCACGCTGCTGCAGAAATGGTATTTGATGACCTCACCCGAATCGGCCAGATCGATCATACAACTGACGGCCAGCCGGTCGCGCTGCGGACGCAGACTGCAGAGGTCGTTGGACAGACGCTCCGGCAGCATCGGGATCACGCGATCGACCAGATAGACCGATGTGCCGCGCTCGTAAGCCTCACCGTCCAGGGCACCGGTTTCCTGGACATAGTGGCTGACATCGGCGATGTGCACGCCCAGCCGCCAGTGACGGCCACATCGTTCTATAGAGACCGCATCATCGTGATCCTTGGCGTCGACCGGATCGATCGTGAAGGTGGCCAGGTTGCGGAAATCCTCGCGCCCGCGCAGGTCGGCCGGCGTCAATTCATCGGCGAACGCTCGCGCTTCCGCCAGGACCTTGCCGGGAAACCGACGCGGCAATTGATAGGCGCCGATAATACGTTCGATATCCACACCGGGTTCATCGGGGAAGCCGAGAACGTCGGTGATCCTGCCTGAGGGTGTGGCGTCGGGCGCATCCCAGTCGGTGATCTCCGCCACAACTTGCTGTCCGACCTTTGCACCCTTGGCCGCCGCCGGGGGAACATGAACCTCGCGCAGCGGATGCGGACTGTCAGGCACGACGTACGAAAAGTGGCGGGTCTGATGATAGATGCCGACGATTGGCTTGCCGCCGCGTTCGAGAATCCTGATGATCGCGCCTTCGGCTGAGGGGCCATCGCGGTCGGCGTGACGGCGCACGAGCACCCGGTCACCGTCCAGTGCAGTTGCCCGGTCGTGCGGGCGGATGAAGATATTCTCGGGCAGAGGTTCAGCGGTGTGACCCGGAGGCACATCGACACGGCAGAACAGATGCGAGCCCCGTTTGACGATGACCGTGCCTACCACAAGATTCAACGGGTCGGGCGGCGCCACGCGGCCGCGTTTCAAGAGCACCAGCCGCCCGGAGGCGATCAGGGACTTCACGGTCGCACGGAAAACAGGGTAGTCGCGTTCGGCGATCCCCATCAGCCGTGCCAGTTCGCGCGGCCGTACGGGCCGGCCGGCTTCATCGCTCAGGAAGCGGACGATTCGTTCGCTGTCAGGAGGCGTCTGGGTCATTCGGGATTCCGGCAGGAGTGTCAGGAGCGCGGTTCGGCACAGCTCACCGCAAGCAGGGCTCCTGACCTACTTCCTTTTGTGGGCAATCGACAATCGCAGCCACCGGATGCCGACAGCCGCTCAGTCACGCCGGCTCTTCATCAACACCTTGCTGTAGATCGCCATATTCTCCAGCACGCGCCCCGTGCCGCGCACGACACAGGTCAGGGGGTCATCGGCGACGATGACCGGGAGATTGGTCTCCTGACGCAGGCGCTTATCAAGACCTCTCAGGAGTGCGCCGCCGCCGGTGAGGATGATGCCGCGGTCCAGTATATCAGCGGACAATTCCGGCGGGGTCCGTTCCAGCGACTGGCGGACCGCCTCGATGATCGCATCGACCGGCTCGGAAAGCGCCTCGCGCACCTGAACCGAGGAGAGCTTCATCGTCTTCGGCACGCCGGCGATGAGGTCACGCCCCCTGATTTCCATCGATTCTTCGCGGTCGAGCGCGAAGGCCGAGCCGACGCGTACCTTGATGTCCTCGGCGCTGAGCTCGCCGATGAGGAGATTGTAGTTCTTCTTCAGGTAGAGGACGATCGCCTCATTCATCTCATCGCCGGCGATGCGGATCGAGATGTTGTTGACAATCCCCGAGAGCGCGATCACGGCGATTTCCGAAGTCCCGCCGCCGACGTCGATGATCATGTTCCCCGATGGCTGATCCACCGGCAGCCCCACGCCGATCGCGGCCGCCATGGGTTCTTGCAGCAGGTAGACCTCGCGGGCACCGGCGTTCTCCGCGGAGTCACGCACGGCGCGCTTTTCCACCTCGGTGATGCCGGAAGGAACCGAGACGATCACTTTCGGCTTCATCAAATAACGGTGGCGGACCACCCGGCGGATGAAATCGGAGAGGAGCTTCTCGGTGATTTCGAAGTCGGCGATCACGCCGTCCTTCAGCGGCCGCACGGCGCGAATCGCCTCCGGAGTCCGCCCTATCATCTCCTTGGCGGCGGCGCCGACCGCGAGGATGCGCCCGGTGGACACCTCGGTCGCCACCACCGAGGGTTCATTGAGGACAATCCCCACGCCGCGGACCCACACCAGCGTGTTGGCGGTGCCGAGGTCGATGCCGATGTCACTGGAAATCAGATCAAAGAGTCCCACGGATGATCCCTACGCTTCATCGCCCGCCGCCGCGCGGCGGTGGCCGAAATAGATGTAGCGGCCGATCAGATTGACAAAGTCGCTCCAGTCGCGATCGCCGGTCTTGCCGGCGACGTGCCGCAATGCCCCCATTTTCGAGTCAAGTTCATCGGCGTAGTACAAGACAAACGCTTCCCGCGTCTGCGGCAGAACCGGCGAGCCATTCTCCAATTCCCCCTGATGGGAAACGATCAGGTGGCGCAGCACGCGTTCGAGCCCGCCGGGAAAGCCCTCAATCGACCGGATCGCCGTGGCCACACGGAAGTCGCCGCTGTTGATGTGGCCAACCAGTCGACCCTCATCAGAGTAGTCGATCATCGCGCTCACCGTGTATTGCTCGATCTTCCCGATATCATGCAGAAGTGCGCCCGAGATCAACAGGTCGCAGTCGAGCTCCGGGTATAGCGAGCAGGTGAATTCGCAGATGCGCGCCATGTTCAAGGAATGCTCGGCCAACCCGCCAACGGTGTCGTGATGCCAGAGCTTCCCCGCCGGAGCACTCAGGTACTGCGAGCGCAACGGTTCTTCGCCGAGGAGCTTCCGCAGAAGCGCCTGCAGGTGGGCATTGCTCACGGTCTCAACACGGCGGTCGAGCTCACGCGCCAATTCCGCCGGATCAACAGGTGAGCGCGGGAGGAACTCCTCCGGCCGCACTTCATCGTCTTGCGCCGGACGGATCTTCTCCACGCGAATCTGCGGACGCTCGCGGTAGGTTCCCACTACCCCCCGCACCTTGACCGGCGTGCCGACGGCGAGTGCATCAACGATGCCGTCGAATCCTTCCCACATCACGCCTTCAATGCGCCCGGAGGCATCGCCGAATTCGAGTGCTAGGCGCTCACCGCCCTGGAACTCGCGGCGTTCGACTTTGCGTAACGCGAAAAACCCTTCCACGCGCTCCCCAAAGACGAGATCACGGATGCTCATGGTTCGACTCCGCTCACCATCGTGACCGTCCCATTAAGCTCGCTAACCCCAACGGGTTCCGCCGCCGGGTGCGCAACTTTCCCCCGCGCACCCAGCAAAGTCAAGCGAAAAGGCGCCGGACGGGCTTCCGAAGCTCGTGGCTGTCGTCGCGTCGCGCACGCCCCAGGCGCCCCGGTCGCACTACTTGCGACATCGCGGTATGAACTGTTGAGGATCAGGCTGCCGATCTATATTCCCTTCATGCCGCGGCTCGACCGTTACATCTTGCGCGAACACAATGGACCGTTTTGGTTTGCATTGGTGGTCATCACGCTCGTCCTGGTCGTCGATTTCGTTCCCGACGTCGTGCGCATGGTGGTCACCAAGGGGATTCCCGCCACGGTGATCGTGCAGGTCTTCGTGCTCAATCTCGCCTGGATGTTCGCGCTGTCGGTGCCGATGGCGGTTCTGTCGGGAACACTGATGGCGTTCGGACGCCTCTCGGCCGATTCGGAAACGCTGGCGATGAAGGCCGCCGGGATCTCGCTGTATCGTCTGATCACACCGGTGCTGATCGTTGCCACAATCCTGGGGACGGGACTGGTGCTTTTCAACAACGACGTGCTCCCCAATGCCAATCACGAAGCCCGTCGCCTGATGTCGGACATTCGCCGCAAGCGTCCCACGCTGGACCTCAAGGCGAATGTGATGGAGGACCGGATTCCCGGATACCATCTCTTGATCAAACACCTCGACCAGAAGTCCTCGGACATCGCCGACATCACGATCTTTGATCATAAGGATCGTGCCGCGCCGCGCACCGTGGTCGCCAAGACCGGGACGATGCGCCACTCTCCTGATGGGAGCACCCTGATTTTGGAGCTGCGCGACGGGGAAATCCATGAGCCCGATCCGCAGGATCGGCGGAAGTACCGGCGCACCGAGTTCACCCAGCAGACGTTCTACCTGGGCGGCGTCGGCGATGAATGGACGCGGACCGATTCGGAGTACCGTACCGACCGCGAGAAATCCGCCGCGCAGATGCGTGAAGATGTCGCCGCCTGGCGTTCGTCAATCCTTGCACGTCGCGCCACGATCAACACCGCCTGCTCAAGTGCGGTCACCGCCTTCTTCCTGGCGCTGCCCGACACCCAGGTAGCCGAGGTCAGTCTGCCGAGCGCACACGGGACATTTCGTCCGGCCGCCAACGCCGCCAGCGCGGCTTTGCGTGCCAAGGAACGGGCGCAGCGGCTAGGCCAGCTGATCGAACGCGAAACCGGCGCCGTGGAGAATCAGAACCGGCTGATCGACCAGTACTTGATCGAAATCTACAAGAAGTACTCGATTCCCGCCGCCTGCGTCGTGTTCGCCCTCATCGGCTGTCCGTTAGGCGTGCGCTCGCGGCGCGGCGGCATTGCCACCGGGCTGGGCGTGTCGATCGGCCTGTTTCTGCTCTATTGGGCCTTCCTCATCGGCGGCGAGGATCTGGCCGACCGCGACATCATCTCCCCCTTTGTGGCGATGTGGATCGCCGACATTCTCATCGGCGCGACCGGCTTGCTCCTCTTGTGGTCGGCAACCAACGAAGTGCCGTTGACACCGGGCGCCATTTGGTCGACCCTCGCTCACCGGTGGCGTGAGAGAACTACTCGTGCACTCCCGTCTCGCGCCGGAGCTGATTCATGAACCGCATCGACCGCTATCTGGTCGGGAAGTTCCTGTTCAACTTCGCCTGGTCGCTCTTCGCCTTCTGGGTCGTGTTCATCATTGTTGATCTGGTCGAACAGCTCGACAAGTTCATCGACAAGGGCGTCCCCCTCCAATACATCGCGCTGTACTACGTCTACTTCTCTCCCTATGTGTTGATTCTCGTGGCGCCGATCGGCGTGCTTTTGGCGACACTCTTCGCGGTCGGCTTTCTGGCCAAGCACAATGAGCTTCTGGCGATGCGCGCCGCCGGACTGTCTTTGTGGCGATTGGCGTTCCCGTTCTTGTTCATGGGACTAATGGTCACCGCCGCGGCGTTTGCCGCCGGCGAAACGGTCTATCCGCAAGCCGAGTCGCGGCGCGCCGAACTGCGCAACCGCGTCATCAAGGGGACCGTGCAGCAGGCGCAGATGCTGTTGCAGAACCTGTATGTCGCCGGCGCGGCAGGACGGGTCTACTACTTCCGCAGCTACAACACCGGGCAGAATCTCGGCACCGGCGTGACCGTGCAGACCTTCAATGCCGGGCGTCTGGTCGAATCGGTGGAAATGAAGAGCCTGTGGTATAAGGACTCCGCCTGGGTCGGCGAAAACGGCGACCGGCGTGTCTTCGCCGCGACCGGCGACAGCGTGGTCAGCTTCGAGAGCTTCCAGACCACGATCTTCCCCGCATGGAGCGAGACGCCCGAGGACATCGTGCGCAAACGGATCGATCCGCAGCAGATGACCTATCGTGAACTGAAGGAGGCGGTCGGGCGCATGCGCCGTACCGGCGCAGACCCGGTCGAGGAGGAAACCGAACTGGCGCTCAAACTCGCCTTCCCCCTCATCAACTTCATCGTGGTCCTAATCGGCTTCCCCATCGCCGCCCGCACCAGGCAATCGGGGATGGCGCTCAATTTCGGCATCGCCATGATGATCACCTTCGTCGTGCGCGTCCTCTATGAGATCTTCCGCTCCTTAGGCCACAACGGTGAAATCACACCCCTGCTCGCCGCCTGGGCACCGAATTTGATTTGCATGGCGGCAGGAATCGCGGTGCTGTTCCGGGTGAGGAAGTAGCCGGAACGCCGCGACCCGATCAATCATTCCGCAGCGCTTCGGTGGGATCGACGCGGGCGGCGCGAGTGGCGGGATAAAGGCCGGCGAGCAAGCTCGTGAGGATGCCGACCGACAGGGCGGCGAGGATCAGCCACAGCGGCAGAGCGAAGAGGTCGATCCCTTCGATCCCTTCACGCGCCATGAACGCCTGCCCCACGCCAGAGGCGATGCGGCTGATTACCCACCCCAGCACGATGCCAAAGACCGAGCCGACAAACCCGATGACGACGGATTCAGCGAGAAACAAGACGCTGATGTCGCGCTCGTCGGCGCCGAGCGACTTCAGCACGCCGATCTCTTTACGCCGCTCCAGCACCGACATCACCAGCGTGTTTACGATGCCGAGCGAGGCGGTCACCAGCGCGATGATGCCGATGACGCTGAGCGCCAGATCGAAATAGAAGAAGAACTTCCGGATTTGCTCGAATTCCTCCGCAAGACTGAACGGCCGGAACCCCAAAGCACGGATCGAATCGGCCAACACCTTGTGGTCGGCTGAGGCGTCGAGGTCGAGGGTCACGTGCGGATAGCTCTTGGCGTCGCGTTCACCGTCCAGCGACAACAGTTGTCCCGAGTTCAGGGCGGATATGAGCGCGGTGGGGT
>Ga0315277_10007963_pt1 | contig 13664 bp, 10 predicted proteins | sample YL17G05_15_MG_FD_203695 | JGI IMG/M metagenome (GOLD analysis project Ga0315277, IMG submission 203695) | Sediment microbial communities from Yellowstone Lake, YNP, Wyoming, USA - YL17G05_15 | ecosystem: Environmental > Aquatic > Freshwater > Lake > Sediment | place: USA: Wyoming | collected...
CGAATCGCCGATTCGGCTCACGGTACAACCGAAGCGCGTTACGGACATTGAGGCTCGGGCGTTCCCTGCGTTGGATGCGCCGCTTCGCCGCTTCCTCGATTCCGCCAGCGTGCAGGCCCTGGAGCCCGCGGACCGCGACCTGGCGGGACTGCAGGGCGCCGCGCTGTACGACAAGCTGGGACCGCTGCGAAAGGCGTGCCTGCTGAACATCTTCGCCAAGGCCAGCCATGCATCCGCGGACCGCTGCTTCGGCTTCCTGCGCTCGCTCGTCACGCTTCACCAGGATCGCTGCTTCTGCTCGGCCGATCCCGGCATGCCGGAGTTCCTGCGCCGGTCCGAGAAGTTCAAGTCCGCGCCGAAAACGCTTCACAAACCTTTGAGCGGATATTGCCTGGAAGACAGCTTTAAGAGCAAGGACGCCCATGCGAACCTCCAGGTGACCTTCATGCGCCACAAGCTAACCAGCGAGTTGGCCGCCGACGTCGACATCGACGAGTCGAGCGGCGTCGAACACGGTTTCGAGGTCATCCGCAACGCGGTGACGCAAGGCCGCACCAATCCGTACGTGATTCGCGAGCTGTTGCTGCTGTTCGACCCGGTCGAAAAGGTGCTCGACCCGCGATATCGTTTCGTTTTCAGTTAGGTGACACAGCCTAAAGGCTGTACTACTATTGCGCGGTTGGCGTTGAGCGTCAGACCTTCGTCCAGCGTAAGGGCGGCGTTCGCGCCTTCCTTGACCGCCGACAGCAGGTTCCGCACCTGCTTCAGGTCGCCGATCCTGACGGCGACGACTCCTGCCTCGATGAGCTGGCCGTACAGGCTCTCCTCCGGCTCGACCGAGGCTAAAACGACGTTGTCGACCTGGAGCGTCGACTTGCGGAAGGCGTTGTCCATCAGCGTCACCTCGCCCGAGTCCTTGATCTCCACCACGGTTGTAGCGGGGATCACGGTCACGGCCTTCGCGAAGGTCCTGCCGGTGAGCCCTTCGCCGTTCGAGCCGGCAAAGCGCTTCATCAGCACGTCGCGGTGGCAGGGCTCCATCCACTGGGCGAACTCGCGGTTCTCGGTGACGACATACACCTTTCTGCCTTCGGCCGCGAGTTTCTCCGCGGCGTCGGCCGCGCCGTAATGATCGCCCCAGATCAGGACGGTCTCGCCGCAGTCGAGCGGCGGCTCGCGGTCTTCCGGATAGAACTCGCAGCTCGTGGCCGTGCAGCGCAGCACATCGGTGAAGGTAATCACGAGATCGGCGTCGATGCCGGGGATGGCGGGCCGGGCGATCCTTCCTCCCGTGGCCAGAATCACGGCGTCGAAATTCTTCAGGTCCTCGACGCCGGGCCTGGCGTGGTACTGGACGTCAACCTTGAGTTTGGCCACCTGGCGGCGCAGCCAGTCGGCGTACCAGCGCATCTTGTTCTTGCCCGGCAGCATGCAGCAATACAGAAGCGCGCCGCCGAGCTCGCCGCTTTTCTCGAACAGCGTCACCGCGTGGCCGCGCAGCGAGGCGATGCGCGCGGCTTCCATCCCGCCCGGGCCGCCGCCGACAACCGCGACGTTCAGCTTCCGCGCAGCCGGCTGGATGTGGATGAATCGCTCGTCTCCCACCGCCGGGTTGATGGCGCAACGCATGTGCCGCCGCACCATCAGCGACTCCTGCCAGCAGCCGACCAGGCAGGAGATGCACTTGCGGATCTCATCCGGCTGGCGCGCATGGGCCTTGTTCGCCCAATCCGGGTCGGCGATCATCTGCCGCGAAAGCCCGACCAGGTCGGTCTTGCCGGCGGCGAGAATTTTCTCGCAGTAAGCCGGGTCGCGAAGCGTGTGGCTGGTGATGACGGGGATGGAGACGCGCTTCTTCACCTCATCCGCCGTGTAGGTGTTCCAGCCCTGCGGATAGTACATCGGGTCCATCACCGCCGCGGGGGCCTCGAAGATGCCGGCGCTGATATCGACGAATGCCGCGCCCTGCTGCTCGAGCAGTTGGGCGACCTGGACGCTCTCGGCGATGACGCGCCCGCCGGGCACCCACTCTTCGCCCGAGTAGCGCACGCCGATCGGGAAGTCCCGGCCGCACTTGTGCCGAATGCGGGCCATGATCTCGAGCACAATCCTCATGCGGTTGATGAAACTGCCGCCAAACCGGTCGTTGCGCCGGTTCACGTAGGGGCTCATGAACTGGGCGAGCAGGTAGCCGTGCGCGGCGTGGAGTTCGACCGCGTCGAAACCGGCCTGCTGGACGCGCCATGCGCCCTCGGCGAACTTCTCGGCCAGCTCGTAAATCTCCTCGACCGTCATGGCGCGGATCGACTTGCCCTTGGCCGCCGCCTCGGCGTAAACCACTTCGTGGCCGGCCGAGCCGGGCAACTCGACGACCTGGTCTGTCGCGGAGATGAGGTCCTTTCTGGGCCAGGCCGCCTGGCGGCCGGGATGCTGAATCTGGACCGCGCACCGGGCGCCGTGCCGGTGCATCGCCTCGGCCAGTTCCGCAAGGCCTGGGATGAGCGGGTCTTCATCCACCGCGATGCAGGTGACCGTGGGCCGGCCGGTGGCCCGGTCCGGCGTCGAAGCGCCCACGATGATGAGCCCGCAGCCGCCTTTGGCGATCTGCTCGTGGTAAGTGATCACGCGCTGGTTCACCGAACCGTCCGCGTTGGCCGAGCTGATGTCGGTGGGCACGTGGCAGATCCGGTTGGCCGTTTCGAAGTTCCCGATGCGGATCGGGCTGAACAGGTGGGGGTAGTCGGGGTGGGTCATTTTCGTTTTCCTCGTCGCCGGGCAGTCATTCTATGATATAGGATCGGATCTCAATGATCGGGAGTTGCGCGATGAAGAAACTCTTGTGGGTTTTCCTTGCGCTGCCGCTATTGGCGGCAGAGCCGCTCTTGGTCCCGTTTAAGATCGACGGGCCGCGCCACGATCCGGCCAACCACACCTTCTGGTACGGGCCGTTTTCCGAGTGCGCTTCGGTGCTGGACGTGAATGGCGACGGGAAGCTGGATATCGCCGCTGGGCGCAACTGGTACGAAGCGCCCAACTGGATCAAGCACGAGAATTTCCGCGACGGCGCCGAGACAAACGGCCCCGAAACGGACGTCAACAGCGAATTCGCCATGGACGTCAACGGCGACGGGCGCATCGATATCGTCGCCTCGGGCTGGATGAAGGTGAAAGGCGCGTTCTGGTACGAGAACCCCGGCAAACCGGGCGTGAAGTGGGTGGCCCGCCGGATTCACTCGGCGCAGTCGATGGAGGGCGTCATCCACGGAGATATCGACGGAGACGGCGACGAAGACATCCTGGTGAACCACTGGAGCCTCGTGCCCGGACAGGGAATGACCTGGCTCGAGCACGTCAACAGAGAGCCCTGGTTCGTCGAGCACGTCATCGGAACCGAGGGCGAGACACACGGCAACGGACTGGGCGACATCAATGGCGACGGCCGCATGGACATCGTCACGCCGGTGGGCTGGTGGGAAGCGCCCCCGAAACCGGCCGTCGAGAAGTGGACCTTCCACGCGGACTACAAGTTCCAGGGCCCCGCCTCCCATCCGATTCTGGTCTATGACTTCAACGGCGACGGGCTGAACGACATCCTCATCGGCGCCGCCCACAACTATGGCCTGGTCTGGCTGGAGCAGAAGAAGGACCCCGGCGGAAAGCGCAGCTTCGTCGAGCACTGGATCGAGCGGGACTTCGGCGGCTTCCACACCATGGCGCTCGGCGACATCGACGGCGACGGAAAGCCGGAGCTGGTCACCGGCAAACGCCTGTTCCCGCACCACGGGCGCGACATCGGCGAGTTTGATCCGCTGTTCGCCTTCTGGTACAAGATCGACGGCGGCAAGTTCGAGCGGCACATTCTGTTCTACAACCACCTGCCCTGGTACCCGGACCAGAAGAACGTCAACTCGCCGCCGAACTACGCCATCGGCGTGGGCATGAAGCTGAATATCGCGGACCTGGACGGCGACGGAAAAAAGGACATCGTGTGCGCGGGCAAGAGCGGGCTGTACGTTTTCTACAACCGCGGCGCGACGCCCTCGCCCAGAGGCAAGAATCTGCTGTCGCCCGAGACCACTTACCCATCCTGGTTCGATTGGTCGAAGAAGTAATGGGAAAAGGAGGACCCGAGTAGGAATGCACATGCTGAGCGTTGTCCTGGCCGCCTCGGCCTACACACTTGCGCCCGTTACCGACGGCGTCGAGCTTAAGACGCCGGACGGCCGCACCGTGTTTCAGTACCTGACCCGCAAGCCGGAGAACACGCGGCTGTTGGCCGCCAGCGCCTGCTATTTTCACCCGCTCAACACGCCGTCGGGCGAGCGGGTGACGGATGTGGCGCCCGGCGACCATCGCCACCACCGCGGCGTCTTTCTGGCCTGGCACTCGATGGAGTTCCGCCAAAAGGCGGACTTCTCCGCCTTCGGCCCCACCGGCCCCACGCGCGGCTTCAGCATCAACCGCGGCGATTTCTGGGGCTGGGGCCAATTCGCGCCCACACAGGGCCGCATGATTAAGAGCCGGGACGTCCGGCTCGCCAGAGCCGACGCGAAACGGGCGGTGGTCGAGATCCTCAACGATTGGACGATCGACGACAAGAAGATGATGGACGAAGCCACTTCGGTCGAGGTGCGCGAGCGCGACGGCGTCTATATGGTGGACCTGACTTACAAGCTGACGCCGTCCGAGGATCTGTTGCTGAACCACACCGCCTTCGGCGGATTCTGTGTCCGCGCGCGCAACGACGGCGAATCGTACTACGCCAACGCGAGCGGCAAGGTCGGCCTGCCCGATCCGCACTACTCCGTGCCCGAGCTGAACTGGCCGGCGGGGGACTGGTACGACTACACCATCAAGCTGGCCAACGGCAAGACCGTCGGCGCGGCCGTCGTCGACCACCCGAAAAACCCGCCTGCGACCTGGCACAACCCGCGCTATGTGTGGATGATCAACCCATGCATCGTCGCCCAGGGACCGGTGACGGTGAAAGAGGGAGCGCCGCTGACGCTGCGCTACCGCGTGGTGGTTCACGACGGCGCCACGCCCACAGCCTTGCTCGACACGCTCGCAAAGGAGTGGAGAAGGCCCTGAATGGTGGCACGGCCTTCAGGCTGTGAAAAGTGGCACAACCTTCAGGCTGTGAAAAGTGGCACGGCCTTCAGGCTGTGAAAAGTGGCACAGCCTTCAGGCTGTGAAAAGTGGCTCGGCCTTCAGGCCGTGGAGCTTGGGACCAGCGCAAGCGCCAGCCGATCCCCGCCACACACAAGATCAGTCCTGACGCCGCGCGGCTTGTTTTCGACGATCCGTCCGCCGTAAGCATGCAGGACCGGACTGTTCAGGCGAGCGACGCTGGCAGACCAACGGGGATGACTGGACGAGAGGCTCGATCCTCCTATCGAAAGCGATCTCGACCACCTCGACGTGCCCGGTCTTGCCGCTGCATGCCTCGCGGTAAGTTGGCTCCGGCTTGGAGCCGCCCATGTAACCGGACACAACCGACACCACGCCCGCCATCTGGCCGTACACGGCTTCAAGGCGCCAGAAACAGCCCCCGCCTAGAGTCACCGTTTCGATCGTCGGCATGTGTTGATTCCAGCTTACGGCATCGTTCGGCGAGAGAGAGTGCTGTGCCCAACGCGGACCGGAGATCGACCTGTCGCGCGTGATTTGCGATCCTGCTACCCTGGTTCCATCATGGAACAGATCCGCGTGGTCTACGAAGAGATGAAAGTCCTGGGCCAGGACTTGGTGGACAAGGTGGGCCAGTTGATCCACGCCGGGAACGTGCGCCGGATCATCGTCAAGGATGAAAAGGGGAACACGTTCATGGAAATCCCGCTGACGGTGGCGACGGTGGGCGCGATTGCCGTGCCAGTGCTGGCGGGGCTAGGCGCAATCGCCGCGCTGATCGCCAACTTCACCATCGGCGTGGAGAAGGTTAAGGAGGATGCGGCTGAGCCGGGGACTGAAGGTGAGGGGCCCGGCACGTGAGGTGGTTCACGGCCTCTCTTGGGTAGCGAGTTGGCGCCGCTGTTGATCCGCACCCGCGCCGCACCTGTCATCGCCGCTCTGATCATCCAATTCACGGTCCGAACTTGAGAGTACCGAGTTCCAGCCCATCGGGTCGCCTTGGGTTCCGCAATCCGCTTGGTCGGGGCCTCCTTCAGATTCTCTCCGTCACGGCCCCTAAGCTGGCCTGGTCGTTCTTCGGCTCCTGGATCAGGACCGTTCGGCAAGGACTGACCCCTTCCGAACAGGCCGTCGCCGTCGCGCTCCGGAAAACCCCCGGAATTTCTCGCAACTGCCGCCAAAGCCTCAGTTCTGGTGAAATTCATCCGGGACCGGCGTGAGCCGCCCGCCCTCATCTCCCAGTACTCCCACGTATTATTCATTACCGCTCCGGCGGCCAAACTATGGAAATCCCCCGCCGCATTCGCTATAATCCCGCTAATCCCCGTATGGAGCGATTGGGATCCTATCAGATCGAGGCGGAAGTCGGGCGCGGTGGAATGGGTGTTGTCTATCGCGCCGTGGACCCGATCCTTCAACGCCCCGTGGCCCTGAAAGTCATTCGCCTGCAAGACATAGTCGATCCCGCAGAGCGGGCCTCCCACCGTGAACGGCTCTACCGGGAGGCGCGTTCGGCCGGGATGCTCTCCCATCCGGCCATCGTCACCGTCTACCAGGTGGGCGAGGAGAACGACATCGCCTATATCGCCATGGAGTTCGTCAACGGTCCGACCCTGGACCACTTGCTGACAATCCAGCCGCGCCCCAAGCAGAAACACATCTTCGCCGTGCTGCGGCCGGTGGCGGCCGGCCTCGACTACGCCCACAGCCGGGGAGTGATCCATCGGGACATCAAGCCCACCAACATCATGGTCGGGGAAGGAGGGGCGGTCAAGATCACCGACTTCGGAATCGCCAAGATCTCATCGACCGCCGTGACGCGCACCGGGATGCGCGTGGGCACGCCGTTCTACATGTCGCCGGAACAGGTCCAGGGAAAGCCGGTGGACGGGCGCACGGACCAATATTCGCTGGCCATTGTGGCCTATCAGATGTTCGTCGGCGAGCGGCCCTACAAAGCGGACACCCTACCCACGCTCATCTACAAAATCCTCTCCGCGCAGCCCGAGGTATCGGCGACCCTCGCGCGGAACGTGGGCGAAGAGATTGGAAGTGTGCTCTGCAAGGCCCTTTCCAAGGCCCCCGAAGCGCGCTACCCTACCTGCGTCGAGTTCATTAATGCGCTGGAAAGGGCCGCCATCGCCAGCCTGACGCAGCGGACTTAGCGCCCTGACCGCTGCTTCCGCTCCCCGCCCCGCCCCGCCCCGCCCAGAGGGCACCCGGCACCCGGCACCCGGCACCAGGTCAGCCGTGAGTGCTCGATACTCTGGTCGATCCACACTTCCACCAGACGTTTGAACCGCCTATGGGGCATGACCTGGCGGCGACAGTATCCACTTCTTGGTCCGAACTTGAGAGTACCGAGTTCCAGCCCATCGGGTTGCAAGTACATCAGCTCAAGCTCCAAGGTCCGTGTGGCTGCTTGTCTATCGGCGCCGGGCGCAGGCTACTTCACAAAGGAGGTAATACCTTCAACATGCGCTTGAATTGGATTCCGGCATTGCTCATCGCCGCGTGGCCGTGCGTGGGAGCGGAGACCGTCATTACGGAAGGGGACGGACGTTTCAGCGACGAGCCCTCCATGGCGCGAGCCTCCGACGGCAGCCTGTACCTGGCCTGGAACGGTTTTCGCGACGGCGCCGATGCGCTGATGATTGCCCGGTATCAGTTCGCCAACGGAGAGTTCCGCAAGCTGGGCGCATGGGAGGCTCCCGGCGGGCGCGGCACTTCGGTCCTGGGGCCGAAGGTGGTGGCCGCCGGCGCCGAGGTCTTCGTGCTCTACGCGGCGGAGCGGAACCGCGCCTGGGATATCTTCGCGCTGCCATGCGGCGCCGAGGGTCCGGGGCGTGCGGTGGCGGTGACCAACGACGCGGCAGTGGACATCAAACCCGGTGGGGTGTGGCACAACGGCACGCTTTGGGTGGTTTGGGAGAGCAACCGGGAGAACGCGCGCGGCATCCGCCTGGCGTCGGTGCGCGGGACCCGCGTCTCGCAACCGGAAGCCGTGAACGCGGCGGGGCGCTCCAACTACGGGCCGTCCATGGTAGTGGAGTCGAATGGCACGTTGGACGTGGCGTGGCACAGTTTCCGGAACGACAACTACGAGATTTTCATGCGGCGGCGCCTGCCTTCCGGCGAATAGACGCCCGGGCGGCGCATCAGCGTCGCGCCCGCCATGGACCGCCACGCCGCGCTGGCGCTGTACAAAGACGGCGTGTGGGTACTCTGGGAGAATTCGCAGTTCAAAAGCTACCGCACGGGCAACTCGGTGGAGCGGAAGATCGTGGCCGCGAAGGTGACGCCGCGGGGGCTGGAGAGCCCGCGCAATTTCGGCGAAGCCGGCAAGCGAGGGGAATCCGCGGCGCCGGTGTTCGACTCCGCCGGGCGGCTGTGGCTGGCCTATCTCAGCCCGCGGCAACCGAACGTGGGCTGGGAAGTGTGGCTCACCGGCTTCAATGGGGAAAGCTGGGCGCCCGCCGCGGCCGTGTCCCCGAAACGAAAAGGCATGGACCGTCAACCGGCGCTGGTAGTGGACGGCGACACTGCGCTGCTGGCCTTCCAAACCGACAACAACGTGGGGCGGCCGTCCTCGCTGGCCGAGGCGGCCAAGGTCCAGAGCGGCATTCTGCTCACCAGCGTGGATCTGAAGGCCATGCCGAAGGCGGCGCCGTCGGTGGCGCTGGAGCCGCTGGTGGAATCGGCCGAGCCGTTCGAGGCCGGGCAGTTGCGCGTGCAGTACGGGGAGGACTCGACGTCGCCGGCCATCGACTACGACAAACGGAAGCTGCGGCTGCTGTACGGAGACCTCCACACCCACTCCGACATTTCGGTGTGCCAGCGCTGCACCAACCATAGCGTGGACGAGAATTACCAGGTGCGGCGCGACCTTCACCGTCTGGATTTCGCGTGTATGACCGACCACGGTTACAACCAGACGGCGTACCTGTGGAACGACACGGCGAAGATGGCGCGGGTCAACGAAGACCCCGGACGCCTGATGACGTTCCTGGCGCAGGAGTGGACCTCCGAGTTTAAGAAAGACAAGAAGGAGCAGTATCCATACGGCTATTACGGCCACCGCAATCTGATCCTGGCGGACCCGTTCTTCCCGCGCTGGTGGAACGCCCACGGGGGTGGAACACCGGCCGAACTGTGGGCCCAGTTGCGCGAGACGAACGCCAACTTCGTCAACATCCCGCACCAGATTGCGGACACCGGCAACGTGCCGACGGCCTGGGAGTTCAACGACGAAAAGAGCCAGCCGGTGGCGGAGATCTTCCAGGCGCGCGGCTCCTACGAGTATCTCGACGCACCGCGGCAGGCGCAGCGGGCGGTGCCCAAGCCGGGATGGTACATCCAGGACGCCTGGGCGCGCGGCATCGTCATCGGGGTGATTGCCAGCCCCGACCACGCGGGCGGACTTGGCAAGGCGTGCGTGTGGGCGCCGGCGCTGACGCGGGAAGCCATCCTGGACGCCACTCGCGCGCGCCGCACCTACGGCTCCACGGCGGCCAGGATCGCGCTCGAAGTGCGCGTCAACGGACACCTGATGGGCGACAAGATCGCCGCCCCCGACGGGCGGCCGGTGGAGGTGAAGGTGCGGGCGCAATGCCCGGGAGACATCGACCGCATCGAGATCTGCCGCAACAACCAGTTCGTGTACACCCAGCAGCCGTCGGGCCGCAAGGCGGACATCACGTTCGTCGATACGGCGCCTGTAAAGGGCTTCAGCTACTACTACGCGCGCGTGATGCAGAAGGACCGGGAGATCGCCTGGAGCAGCCCGGTGTGGTTGAACGCAAATTAACAGATGCACCCCGCACGGTCAATTCATCAAGCCGCCCTGGAATAGCGTTTGAACAAACCGCCGAGGCGGTCGCGACAGCGAACGGTGGCGGGGCCGCGGGCTGTTCTTGTGGCCGGATCGGGGGACATCGCCCAGCGCCCGGCGTAAGGCGGCTTCGCCAAACAGAATCAGTCTGGACCGACATTCCTGTTTGACCGAGCGGGGAGGGAAGCGGTCCCGCCCGGCCTCGGGCGGTCCGTGACTGGGACGGCGACTGGGCATTCCGCCCAGCCATCGCCAACGGCTTGCGATGGGCCAGGAACCCGTCGCAGAGGGCCGCCGGCGAGCGCGAGGCCAGATCAGGGGCATGGAATGGGCGTTAACATAGGCCGGTTCGCAGGACGATCAACAACTGGGGGGATGGAGACTTCGCAACCGGTATCGGGTACGGCCGTCGACTGTGCGCTTTGGGCGTGTACCGCCACGTGCCCTGCTGACCTCCCGGAAGGCCGTTTGGGGCAGTTTCCGACTTGGCGACTATGCGTCCAGTGGACCAGGTCCTAACCGCTGCAGCGTTTTCGCGGGTAACACTGCACGAAGTGTCGGGGAGGCCCACTTCTGCGAACGGCGCGTTCACGAACCGGGGCCACCAAAAGGGCACGGGCAAAGGCAGAAGAGCGCCTGCCTAATCAATGACCGGCGATGGCGCTGATGAGGTCGATGGAATCGAGGATGATGCGCGTCCTGCGGTCGTACACAATAGCGACACCATCAATATAGCCGCGCTCACAATTCGGAGGAGGAGGAGGAAGTACGCGAACCAGCTCAGGAGGGAATGGCCGAATCTTTTTCTGCCACCCCGGCGGCAATTTGCCCGTTCGATAGTATTTCTTGCGCAAGCCCGGAGGAAGATCGCGGGGGCCGCTGTAATAGCGCTGAACAGCGCCAAAGTCCTCGCGCCGGAAGTAGCGAGAATTCTGGTCGCCGCCCTGGTCATTGTCCTTCTGATTCTGCTTGTTCTTCTTGCCTTTGCCCTTACCGTTGTCGTGGTCTTTGGCAAGGAGGTAAACGGTCGACAGCGGACAAACCCCAAACAGGGCAATCAAGAGCTTGCGCCGATCCATGTCTCAATATCCTCCAACTGATGGTACCGCACGATCTTCGGCGATGCAGACACTGCTTGACAGGTGCGAATCGGCAGGTCCCGTGCTCATCCATGAACGTTCAGTTCAGACGCACATCCACTTCTCCTAGGTGCCGGCCGCGCTAGCGTAGAGCTTCGCACAGCCACGAGGACGTATTACGCCCTTCCCGGAAAGTGCGGGGATGGCGGCCGAAGTAGGGCTTTCGGAAACCAGCCGGCGCTGGACGCCTCCGGGCGTCCGCCCGGCGTTCAACGAAGGTTCGTCAGGGGAATGTTGAGGCTGCCGACCGCGCCGGTCGAGGCGTCGCGGACCACCAGGCGCAACTCGGCCGCGCCGGCCAGCCGCTGGATGTTCTTGGCCAGGTAGATGCCCTTTTGCATTACCGTCCGGTAGGTCTCCGGATTCAGTTTCAGGTCGAGCGTGTCGTGGAAGGCGCTGACCCTGGGCGCGGCGCCGCCCTGCTGGACGAACAGCAGGTCCAGCTTGCCGGTCCAGCGTCCGTCCTTCTCCTCCAGATTCACGTTGCGGGAATCGATGCCGATGGTGACGCGCAGCATATCGGGCTGGGGCTGGCTGACGGCGCGCACATTGACGGTCAGGCCGATCGACGTGGCCTCGAGCGTGCTCCAGAGCGCCTCCTGCAACGCGGTTTTGCGGTCGCGTTCGGTGACCGGCCGGTCGGCGAGGGCGTGATAGCCGCGGCGATAGGCCACGTTGACTCGCGGGCGATTGACCTTAACCTTGATTTCACGCCACTCGCCGTCCCACTGGTTGTGCGAAGGATGGTAGCCGACAACGTAGGTCACGCGCGAGTCGTCGATGGCTCTGCGGACGGCGCCCTTGATGTCGTTCGAGTTATAGAACGCTTTGCCGCCGGTGCGCTCGGCCAGGATCTCCATGGTGTCGTGCGTGCGCTGGATCTGTTGCAGCGCCTTGCTGCCGCCCTTTAGGTCAGCCTTACGGTTGGAGGCGCTGAACTCGGGGATGCCCACCAGGCCGCGCGCGTCCACCGGATAGATGGCCAGGCTGGCGCTGTTCAGCGCGCGCCCGGTGATCTCCATTTCGTCGGAAAAAGTGGTGCGCTCGCCCGTGCCGGGACTCATGTTGTCGAGTCCCATCGAGAAGGGAAACCCGCCCGACACCCAGATCAGGTTCTTGCGTCCCGGAATGCGGGCCATGTGCTGCGCGATGGCTTGCAGCGCGTCGAGCGTGGTGCGCACGCGGTTGCGCGTGTAGAACTCGGCCATGTTCTGGTTGATCTCGTTGAGCCAGGCGTCCAACTCCTCGACGCCGGTGTCGGAATCGGCGGGTTCGGAAGCGTCCAGATCGGCGGCGTGTTCGCCGCGCTGGCGCGCCAGCGCGCGCAGCAGGGAACTGGCGTCGGAGGTGAAGTCGTGCAGCACGCGGATGTTCCGGCCGAGCGTGTAGAGGGCCACGCGGTCGGAGGGCTGCACTTGCGTGGTCAGGAACTTGACCAGTTGCTGCCGGGCGTAGGCCTGGTCTTCAAAGCGCGTGTTCAGGCCGTCCAGCAGGATCGCCGTCACGGCCGCCGGAGCGCTGTCCCGCAGCTCAGGGCGATTGGTGAAGGTCGAAGGCGGCAGTTTCGGCGCGGGCTTGGCCGAGGGCTTGGGCGCCAGCGCGGATTCCACCGAGAAGTGGGTGATCTTCTGCGGCTGCCCCTGGTCGAGGATCACGAAATCGTCTTTCGTGAGGTCGGCGACCGGCTGGCCTTTGCGATCGTGGACGATCACGTTGATCTCGACCAGGCGGGTGGTGACGCGGACGACCGGCGGCGCCGGCGGCGGCTGTTGCGCGGTAAGAGAAAGAGCGGCAAGTGCGATGAGTGCGGGCCGCAAGGATGGGGTCTCCCTATTAATGGTAACCCTACCTGTCCCAGCGGCGGACGGCGCGCAGCCGCGCCACCTCCTCCAACGCCATTTCCGACAGCTTCACGTAGTCGATCTTGGCCGTGCGGTTCAGTGGCATCCGGCCGGGATCGAGGATCACGTAGTGCGACGGGCGCATGAAAGCAGCCATGTTGCGCGCCTGCTTTTTCAGTTCGGCGACGCTCAGCTCGACGCCGGGCTTCTTTTCGACGAACGCCACGATGGCCTCGACGCGCACCTCGTGCGGGGCGCCCACCACGCCGCAGGAGGCGACTTTGGCGTCCAGCGCGCAGATCGCTTTTTCGACTTCGCCCGGGAAGACCTGGTAGCCGGCGGGCTTGATGACCCACTTGGCGCGCCCGGCAAAGTGCAGGCCCTTCGAGTCCACCGAGCCCAGATCGCCGGTGTACAGATACCCGTCCGAAGAGATCGTGCGCCGGGTGGCCTCGGGATCGTTGACGTAGCCCAGGAAGGTCTGCGGGCCGCGGAAGCATACGTGACCCATCTCGCCGCCGGGCAACTCGCCGCCCGCGCTTCCGTCCTCGCGCATGGGTTGACGAATGGTCATCGGATAGAGCGGCATCGGGTAGCCGAGGCTGTCGGCAAGCTGGTCCGCCGACCAATCCAGCGGCGTGTAAGTGCAGAAGCCCGAGGCTTCGGTCAACCCCAGCCCGGTGGCAACCGCGGGCGCCATCGCCGCCAGCTTCTCGAGGAAGG
>Ga0315277_10007966_pt1 | contig 13661 bp, 7 predicted proteins | sample YL17G05_15_MG_FD_203695 | JGI IMG/M metagenome (GOLD analysis project Ga0315277, IMG submission 203695) | Sediment microbial communities from Yellowstone Lake, YNP, Wyoming, USA - YL17G05_15 | ecosystem: Environmental > Aquatic > Freshwater > Lake > Sediment | place: USA: Wyoming | collected...
GATTGTTGCGCGAACACGGGCGCGTTGCTCCAGAAGTGGGTGCGCACGACATCGAAAGCCGGCGGGTCCACCAACGGATCCGCGATCCCATCCTCACCGAGGGCCGTATAACGAAGCACCGTATAGCCCGGCGACGACGACTGGAAAGTTTTCGTGTTGGGTTCGACCGTGGCCGCGCTGCCGGCAGTGTATTCGATGTTTTGGAAGCGATAGCCAAAGGGCACCCCTTGCGGCTCGACCTCGACCGGCGTGGTGGCCACGTAACGCGTCGGCACCCGCGGCCAGACGGTCGCGCCCACGACGACCAACCGGTTGGTGTTGGCGATGAAGTTCGTGCCGACCTGGGTCACATCCTGGAAGGACGTGAACCACTTGAACCGCGCCTTGACCGGCCGGATGGCGTATTCCTTTTGATCCGGTTGGCTCCACGAAAAGGAGTTATTCTCGTTGTCCAAGCCGCGGTTGCCGAGCAATTCAATCTGCGGCGGGCGCGGCACCGCGCCTTCGGGCCGTGCGATCTGCCGGCCAATCACCCACGCGGGCACCGCCAGATAGGCCCGCAACTGGCCGTTGGTGTTCCGGCCATACCCGGTGATCCACCCGCTCTGATTGATCGCGCGGGCGTCATACAACGTCCATCCGCTGTCCTCGGGCAGCAGATCGTTCAAGTCATACAGTTTGTCCGCGCTATAGAAGAACGGGCGCGTCTCGTTGCCGGGCAAGGTGGCCGTGCCGACCACCTGCCCGAAGTCGTTCAACGAACGCGCCGCCATGCCGAGGGCATTTGTGATCAGGCCGAGGTTGCGGGTGCCTAGATTGTCGCGCAAAAACGCCCGGGGCAATCCGCCCGCGCTGGTCGCGGAGAAACCGCGACATGCCCCAACCCATTGATCGCCAGCGCGCGGCTTTGCGCGTCGTTGGGCAAAGTCTGGACGCTGATGACGGTATTGTTGGAAAAGACGCAGGCCTGCTCGGCACCTCCCGTCTTGGTGCTAAAGCCCGCCACCAGGCCCAGATCGTTCAGGGCGAAGGCTTCGCTGCGATTGCCGCCGGACAGGAAGCCGAGGCTGGAGGCGGCGTTCGCCGGCGTCCAGAGCGCGGCCACCGGCTGCCCGTTCAGCCAGGCCACCCCGGCCACCGCGCCGTCGCTGTTGATGGCTCGGCCTTCGCTGTTGGTCGTGGCCGTGCCACTGACGAGCGTGTTGAGGGCCGTCAGGGCCAGCGTGGCCGGATCCCAGCGCGCCGCGCGGGGACCGGAGCCAGGGGTTTGGGACATGCCCGCCATCAGGCCCGAATTGTTGATGGCGAGTGCGCGGGTCGTGGCGCCGCCCAGAGTGCCGAGTGCGAGGGCCGATTCTTCGGTTTCAAAGCCCCGATACAGAAATGCCGCCGGCCCGGGCAGACTGGTGGTGTCCGCGTGCGCCACCGCCCAGCCGGAATCGTTGAGCGCGTTCCCATAACTTTCCAGCCGCGAGGACACCGTGCCGAGATCGAACACGGCGTAGGCCGGCTTCGGCACGACCCGGACCGGGAACGTGATCGTCGCCAGCCCGGGAGCGCCGGGATAGGTGTCCACCACATTGATGGTGATTTGCGCTTCACCAATCTGTCCCCGCTGCGGCACGATCTGGATGAAACGGTTGGTGCCGCTGCCCGAGAAGACCACTCCGCCCTTGTTCGGATCAATGAGGTTCAGATCGGAACTGATCGCGGAAACGGTCAAGAGATTGGCCGGCGTCTCCGCGTCGCTCACCGTGAGGGGTAGGAGCGGCGAACTGGTGTCTTCCTCGACCACCAGCGGTGACAGGCTGGAGATGTTCGGCAAGTCGTTCGCATCCAGCACCACGAGATACTGCGTGACGATCAGCGAAACCGCGTTGCTGGGGTCAGTCAGCCGGTAGGTGAAGGAATCCGGGCCGTTGTAATTCGTGGCGGGCAGATACTTGACCGGGTTGTCCGGCAGCGGCGTGCGGAGGGGATTCCACTGCCCGCTGGTCCGATCCAGCGTGCCGTGCTGCGGCAACGTGAGAATCGAATACGTGAGGTTCGTCCAGGTTTCCACGTCGTAGCCCGGCAGGAACACATCCGTCAACGTGTCTTCGTTGACCAGGTTGGTGCGATAGAGCGCTTCCGCAAACACGCCGGGACCATAAGTGAATTGCGGCGCGCCAACGGGCGTTCCGTCGCTCACCCCGCCGTTGGCGGGGCCATAGGACGAATCCGCGGCCACCGCTCCGCTGGCCTCGTCAAACCGCCAGTACAGCATCAGCCCGGTTTCCTTGCCGGTGAGGCTGCGGCGGTAGTTCTGGGCTATCTCCGGGCCCGAGACGGCACGGTTCCACACCCGGACTTCGTCCACCCGGCCGCGGAAGCCCGTCTCTCCCGCGAGCGCTTCGCCAATCTTGAGCGGCGTGCCGCTAAAACTGAAGCCGTTGGTCATCGTAATCGTGCGCGCCGCCAGACCGTTGACGTAGAGCGTGTAATTCGTCGATGCCGGATCCCAGGTGGTCGCCAGATGTGTCCATTGGTTGGTCGCGATCTCCACGTCATTAACCTGCGGATTCCAACCCCAACTGCCAAACTGGAGCTTCGCCTTCCCACTGCTCCCCTGATTCAACAGCCAGTGGTGCGCGCCGGTATTGTATTGCCCCAAAACCAGCAACGCCTGGCGGGTGGTGGGAGTGGTCGCCGGTCTTACCCAAGCTTCGATTGTATGGGCGACGATGCCGGGATTCAAACCGTTCACGGCGGCTGTGGCTGCCCGGGCCCCGCCACTCGACAAGTCCAGAGCCGTCAATGCGCCCGCCACCGGGGCGTCGTTCAACGGCCGGACCGTCAGCAGGAACGTGTCTTGCGCCGTCTGACCGTCGCCATCCGTGACCGTCACGGTAATCGTCGTCGAACCGACGGCATTGGGCCGGGGTTGCAACGTCAGCGAGCGCGTGCCGCCGGAGCCGCCGAAACTAAACATGTCGGTTGAGGCGACGCTCGGATCGGAACTTTGCACCGTGAGTTGGAGACTGCCCAGAGCCGTGTTCCAGTCAAAGATGTTGAAGTTTACAGTCACGGACGTGTCTTCATTGATGGTCTGGTCCGTGATGTCGGTGATGGTGGGCGGCGATTTGGTAAGGTTGATGTTGACCCCAGACTGCGGCGTTACCGGCTGGGTCAGGACGGAGGAAAAAACGTAGTTTGTGAATTCCGCCCGCACATTCCACGGTCTGGTGGGCACATTGTTGAATGTGTAATTGCCGTTCGCGTCCGAGGTGGTGACCATGAGGCGATTGAGGTCGTAATAGTAAGCGGTCCACCCTCCTTGCGGTGCGATGAACTGCTTGGGGAAGGGGGTTCCCTGAGTACCCTCCCACTGCGCGGCGAGTACGGCTCCGCCACTATTCTCGTAGAAACGCACTTCGAGTTGATGGGTGGCGGGGGCCCCACGTAGATTACTGGTGCCGTTAAGTTCGAAAGGGGAATGGTTCCCGTCGTTATTGACGGTCAACTGGCCGTCGGCGTAGAGGCGGCTGCCATCGTCACTTCTAAGATAGTAAGTTTGTTGCCCATCGTAGGTCGTTCCGGTGGTGTTGAAGAAAGTGGTGCCCTTGAAGATCGCCCCGAACAAATCGGTCGGGCCGCCAGTCCACAACGGGCCAGTACTATCCACATAGTTCAACGTGCCTGGCCTTCCTGTCGTCGTTGGGGTGATGGCCGGATAAGGAATGTCGTCCACCGACGAGATTGAAGGCAACGACAAGATGACCGGAATGTTGGGCACGGGCAGGCCACCCGGCGTCTGCACCCGGCCGCTGATCGTGTCGAGGGTGGATTGGGAGTAGAGGTTGGCGATTTCGCCCGGGGTCAGGACACGGTTCCAGGTGGCGAGTTCGTCAAGGGAGGCGTTGAGGAGGTCGGTGCCGTTGTCGCGGCGGCCGATAAAGGCGCGGGGCAAGGGGACGGTGGTGGCGACCTGGCCTTGATAGACGCCGTTGATGTAAAGTTTGGTGGTGCTGGCTTCGGCGGTCATCACCATGTGAACCCATTGACCGGCGGGCAGGGGGTAGTTGAAGGAGTAATCTTGGACGCCGAATCTGGTGAAGCCGACTTTGCGGGTGGTGTTGGCTTGTTCGATTTTGATGCCGCTGCTGGCGTCGGCCATTAGGGCGGCGGAGCCGCCGGGGGCGTCGGCGCGGTTGATCCAGCAGGAGAGGGTCCAGGGCACTGGGAGGGCGGCGGAGTTGAGGGTGGTGTAGCCGTTGGCGGGGTAGTTGATGCTGGTGGTGATTTTGGGGGCGCCAACGTAGAGGGTGCCGTAAACGCCGAGGCCGTTGCCGGTGGCCATGTCATAGACGCCCAAGTTGCCGTTGAGGCGTACGAGATTGACGATGCCGGGGGTGGCGGGGGCGATTTTGGCGGCGAGTTGGGGGAAGTCGCCAATTTCCACTCCGTTTATGTTGGGAACAGTCGTCTGCGTGGTGACATCCAATTGGGCGGGTTGCGAAAAGAAATGCCCGTCCGCCGAAAACCGCACTTGGTAGTAGCAGTGGTTAGTATTCCCGAAGGATTCGATGGAAAGGCTGTAATTGCCGCTGGCGTCGGTGTCGCCCTGGTTCTTGACATTTCCGAAAAACACGCCCGAGGAAGAGCCAACAAAGACAATGTCCACCCGAACTCCGGGATAGGCTGAGCCGTTTAAGTGCGTGACTTTTCCGCTGATGGTAACCAAGGCGTTCCCTTGAGCATCCAGCGCTCCGAACGAGGCTACCGCCAGGGTCACCAGTACCTGCCGCCAGGTCCTTCGTAGAATTTTCGTGATGTTCATGAAAAATCCTTGTGATTACTGGTTCAAAACTCCGACGCGCGAGACGCGCACCAGCGAAACCGAGCCGGTGGCGATGATGTTGGTTTTGTGCAGGCCGGTGACGATTTCCTGATACGCGCCATCGAGTCGTTGGTCCCCGTAGTCCGGCGGCGCGTTGGTCGGCGGTGGCAGAAGCTGCAGCGTGATGGCGCGGGTCACGTCGTAGGAATCGCGCGTCTGATGATCCGGGTGATAGCGATGCCGGAAGGGATTCGTCGGCCAGTCGGCGGCCATCGTGTTGGTGACGTTCAACGACTGGTTCACCGCGAAGACGCCGGACAAATCCAGCGATTGGCCGGGAAAATCATACGCCACGGTGCTGTAGCGGCGGCCCACGCCTACGCCATCCCGCAAGGCCACGCCTTGATACTGCGGCACCAGCGCCGGGTCCGTCAGCAACACATACCGTCCAGGCGTGGCGTCGGCGAGGTTGCCATTGGCGTCGTTGGTGTGGGTGCCGGCCTTGAACATCTGGATGACCTCTTTCAACAGACGCGCGGTGCCGTTGGTGCTGACATGCACGAGCAGGCGCAGTTCGGCGGGGGCGCCCACGGGCCGGGGCGTCGGATTAAACCCCACCCGCTCGATCACGAGCGGACGGCCTTGCGAATCGAAGCCATTCGTGACCAGCGTCCCGGAATGCGCCTCGCTGACGCCCGTGATGCTCACTGACCCGATCCACAATCCGGCGTGGCCCTGGGCCTGAACCTCGGGCGGGCTGTTGCTCGTCACTGTAGCCGCCAGCGCGCTCTTGGTCGCCGTCACGGGCAACAGAATGCGGGTGCCGGCGCCGTTGTTGATCGAAAGGACGGTTCCGTAACTGGTACCGCTAAACGCCGTGCGGCGAATGGCCAGCCGAAGGGGCAAATTGGTTCCCGCCAGGGCGGAGAACGTGAGCGGCGTGGGAAAATTCGGCCACGTGGCGCCAATGGCCGGATCAAAGCTGTAATAGGCCACCGGATTCTGGGCCGGCGCGACGACGTCGCGCAGGGTGAACGTCACGGGACCGGGCGCGCTGTTTTTCAGCCCGAGGGTAACGGTGTCCAGGCTGTCGCTGTATTCCAATGCCTCCCCGGCCAGACCGGTGAGGCTCAAGGGGCCTTGGAAATCCGAACCGCCTTTGGAGTAAACCCAATACGCCTCACCACTCTTCATTGGCGTGTCGGGCGTGACCAAGGTCCAAACGCCGGCGCCGGACAGCCGGTAGATGGATTGAAGCTGCAAAGTCGCGGTGTTGTAATGCGCCGGCGACGGGCGGAAGAAAGTCCGGAAAGTTGGCGGCGCCGCCGAGTCGAGCGGGAAGCCACGCAGGTTGAAAGCATCCGGCGCCCAGGTGATGACTTTGACCGCCGGCTGGCCCGTGACCGTCCACGTGGCGGCGCTGGTGAGCTTCAGCAAGTACGGCTTGTGGCCGAGGATGGCGAAGAGCCGGTTGCCGACGGATTCCAGCCGGTTGGTGGGAACATAGAACGCCCAACGCTGGACGTTCCACAGCGCCTCATGCACGTCCTGGATGTAATCCACCGAGGACAGGGTTTCCTGCACGGCCCAGGCGCTATCGAGCGGCAGGTTCTGGAAAAGCAACTCCGGCGCGGTATTGGTGGGCGTCACTTCCAGGTAGATCGCGTTCCAGCCGGACTGCAGCGCGAGAGTTTGCGTGTAGAGCGGGTCGGCAGCCGCCGCGCGGAAACCAACCCACGTGGCGGCGGCCACGGTCAGCAGGCGGAGCACGAAACATGGAACGCGGAACACGGAAAATGGAACGGCGGTGATAGTCTTCATCTCATTGGTTTTTGGCTAAGTTAACGGCGCGGCACGGGCGGCGGACCGGCGAGTTCGGGCGCCGCGGTTTTGGCTTGGGCAACCAACCGGGCCAATGCCTCCCGGTTTACCACAATGTTCACCCCTGCTTTCTGATGGTCGTAAAAATCCTGCTGGCGCATCTCCGCCGACTGCGCGCGGAGTTGCCAGGCAATCCGCTCCCGCACCCGCTCCAGCGGCAGCGCCTCGGGTGCGCGCGCCTCCACGAGCTTGACGAGATACAATCCTTCCGCCGCCCGCACCACAGAGCTGATGTCTCCCGGTTGCGCGAGCGAAAACATCGCGTCCACGACCGGTCGCGGCCACGCCGCGTCCGTCTCGCTGCGGCTCACCCACCCGCAATCGCCGCCCTGATAGCGCGTGGCGGCGTGGTCGGAGTGTTGCCGCGCCAGATCGCCGAACGTGGGCTGCCTCGTGCGCTCGCTTAACGCCTGCTCGCGCCAGGACTCCATCCGCTTCATGGCCTCGGCTTGTTTTTCCGCCGTGGCTTTGCTGGAAACTCTTTGAAACAAGACCACCGCCCGCACTTTCGCAGGTTGGAGGAATTCCTCACGGTGCCCTTGATAGAAAGCGGCGATGTCCGCTTCCTTCGGCATCGGTTCCTTGTCCCGCTCCGGCAAACGGTCCTCCTGATACTTCGCCACGATCATACGGCGGAACCGCTGCTGCATCTCGGGATTGCGGTCGTAACCCGCGTCCTGCGCGCGCGCAAATAGCGTCTCAAAGCGGACCATCTCCTCGAGCAACGATTCCATTTCCTCGGCGCTCCGGAACCGCTTCCCGGTGGTCTGTTCCCGACGAAGGATCTCCCCTTGGAACGACTCCACGGTGATGACGTTGGTGCCGACGCGCGCCAGAACTCCCTCCATGCCGCCGGATTGCGGCCCGGAAGCCACCCCGGACCGTTCCCGACAACCGCTGGAGATCAGTGCAAATATCACCCCCAAGAACAGTGCGAGACAACAGTTCTTACGTTCTGACCAATGGTTCGGTTTCACAATACTGAGCTACGCGGCGAAAGATGTACTCAAAGTTTGCGGTCGTCAAAAATAATAATTAACACCATTCCATCGCTTAATTATCACCTTGTACCGATTGGGCCTCCGACCTAGTGCTGGGCCGAAAGGCCCGTTGGCGACTGGAACGCTCGATGCCTCGCGGCGCAGACGCTCTTCGCTTCAGCGCCATGGGTAACGCACCGCTCGGCCAGGACGTGCTCTTCGATGAAAACGACATCGAACTGGGCACCAACTTCTGCCACGAGCTCTGGATCGCCTGCGGCTTCCGGCAAATGGTTGGACGGACTTTCAGCCTCTCTTTGGCGTCGGGCGGAACCAAGGAGCCAAAGACGGAACTGAAGGGCTGATGATCCGAGGACGCGCCACGCTGCTCGGCATATTGGAGATTAGCCGCGAGGCTTGCGTCGGCGCCTAGGTTGCCTTGGGTACGACCCGTTTCGCTCTGTTTCGGCGGCGGCACCAGGTTTCCTGAAGCATCAGTGAAGTGCGGTTTGAGAGCCGCGCCTTCTTGCTTCCCCCGGCCGAGCGCCCGAAGTCCAGCACGCAGGCAGTGCGCTCTGCCCTGCGACGGCGGTTGCCAGCGGGTGGCGATGCGGGCACAATCGCACTGCGATGAAACTCGCCAGTGCATGCTTGATCTGCCTCGCGTTGTGTCACACCGGGCTCGCACAATCGGACATCATCCTCGAAGTCAGCCGCCTGGAGGTGGAGGGAAGGTTCAAGCAGGCCGCCGCCTTGCTGACGCGAGTTCTTGTCTCCCCTTCGCTGCGCTCCGAGGAACGCCGGCAACTCGAATTCGAGCATGACCGCCTCGAGCGCATCAAAAAGGATTTCTCGTACTCCAAACAGGCGTTGTTCCGCGACCTGCGCAAGGCGGTACGCGCGCTCACGCGGGCCGAGTTCAAGCAATGGATTTCGGCGGGCTGGTTCGACCTGCGCGAAGTTGACGGTGAGCAGCGCTTCATGAGTTCGAGCGTCAGCAATTTGTTTTTCCGTCATCCGGAACTGGAATCGCGCCGCATCCCGCCGCGGGACTCCGCCGCGTTTGATCATGCCGTGTTGGACACGGTGACCACCATCCAACACGCCGCGCAACAGGAAGGCAAAGCTTACGTCTTGCCCAGGCATTTCCGGATGCGGATGTGCGTTACCGCTAAGGCCGGCACCGCGCCGGCTGGTCAAGTCATCCACGCCTGGCTGCCCATGCCGCGTGCCTACCCGTTCCAGACGGATTTCAAAGTGCTCGCATCCTCGTCGCCGATTCTCCAACTCGCGCCCGACAACAGCTCCATCCGGTCGGCCTATCTCGAACAGGTCGCACTGAAAAACAAACCCACGGCGTTCTGGGTGGAGTACCGCTACACGACTTACGGCGCGCGCTTCGACGTGAAACCCGACGCCGTGCGACCGTGCGATCCAAACGACCCGATGCTCAAGCCGTGGCTGGCCGAAGCACCACACATCGTCTTCACGCCGGAAATGCGCGCCTTGTCCCAACAGATTGCCGGCAACGAATCCAACCCCTGCCTCATCGCGAAGAAATTCCACGACTGGATTGCCGAGCACATCCAATACAGCTACGCCATCGAGTATTCCACCATCCGCAACATCGGCGACTATTGCCGCGCCCACGGCTACGGCGATTGCGGACAGGAGGCGCTGCTGTTCATGACGCTCTGCCGGCTCAACGGCATCCCCGCCCGCTGGCAATCCGGCTGGAACACTTTCCCCGGCGGCAAGACGATTCACGACTGGTGCGAAATCCACTTCGCGCCGTACGGCTGGGTGCCCGTGGACGCCTACATGGGCATCTGGGCCATGCGCTACGCCACGACGCTCACGCCGGAGCAACGCCGTATCGTGCGCGACTTCTACTTCGGCGGTTTGGACCAATACCGCATATCCGCCAACCGCGATCACTGCCAAGAACTCACGCCCCCCAAGCAATCCCTGCGCTCGGACACGGTGGACTTCCAACGCGGCGAACTTGAATGGGGCGAGCACAACATTTACTACGACCGGTATTCCTGGAAGCTCGACGTGAACGGCGATGACTCTGCCAAATCGCCCGCCACCGGTGCCGTGAAGCGATGACGCCTGCCACTTTCCGGGCAACCCGCTTCCGGCTTGCGAACGCGGCGCTGCTCCTTGGCTTGTTGTTGGCCGGCGGTGTGTTTGTCTCCGCCGACATGCCGGCGGGCAAGCGTTTGCAGGTTTGCAATGCTGCTCTCCAAGTCGGCGTGGACAGCGCCACCGGGCAAATCGTCGAGTTGATTGACCGCAGGTCGAAACAGAACCTCGCTGGCGCAACCACAGACTTCGGTGGACTTTGGGAGGCGGACTTCGCCGGGCTTCCTCCGCTCATGCCGGCGGGAGCGCGATCCTTTGCCGCCTCCCCGGCGAGTTCCGGATTGAACCTCACTTGGACCGGATTCCATCTGGCCCAAGCGCCGGAGTTGAAGGTCGAGGTGACGGCGCGGCTCGATGCGAAGCTGGCATTAAGCCGCTGGCAAATCGCGTTGCGCAACACCGGCTCGCTCGAACTGACGCTGATTCACTTTCCCCGCTTGCTCAACCTACCGCCGAGGCCGGACGAACGCCTCGCGGTGCCCGTTTGGATGGGACAGCAAGCAGCAAACACGCGGACCCTGCTGCGCGACAAAGAAGGCAAACCCAAGCGGCTCGAATGGTCGTACCCGGGCCAGCTCTCCGCGCAATGCCTTGCGCTCACAAGCGCGGGCGTTGGGTTCTACGCCTCCTGCGACGACACCGCGGGCTACCTGAAGGACTTCGCCGTGTTTGGCGACGACAGCGGAGGCTTGAACTTCGAAGTCGTGCATGAGCCGCAAAGCGAAGGCACAGGCCGAACTCAGTACCTCCTGCCCTACTCCGTCGTACTCGGTGCGATTCACGGCGGTTGGTACGACGCCGCGGCGCTCTACCGCTCATGGGCTACCAATCAACCTTGGGCGCGGGAGAGCCGGCTGAAACGCGGCCTCGTGCCGCCGTGGGTCACGAACACGGCGCTGTGGGTGTGGAATCGCGGCCCGTCGCCCGGTGTGCTGGACCCCGCCATTGCGCTGCAACGGGAACTCAGCCTGCCCGTCAGCGTGTTCTGGCACTGGTGGCACGGCTGTGCTTACGACGTCGGCTTCCCGGAGTATCTGCCGCCGCGCGAGGGCGAGACGGCGTTCAAAGCCGCGCTTCAGCGTGCTCACGAACATGATGTTCGCGCCATCGTTTACATGAACCAGCGGTTGTGGGGCATGACCACCGCCACTTGGACAAACGAAAACGCCGTGCGATTTGCGGTGAAGGCTGCCGATGGGCTGGTGAAGCCGGAGGTTTACAACACGTTCACGAAGTCGCCCTGTGCCGCGATGTGCGTGGGCACGGAATTCTGGCGCGCCAAATACGCCGGTTTGGCGGCCCATGCGCTGAACTCGCTCGGCGTGGACGGAGTTTACATGGACCAAGCGTGCTTAAGCCTTGCGTGTTTCGACTCTGCACATGGACATCCCATCGGCGGCGGGACGTATTGGCTGGCTGGCTTCAAATCCCTGGCGGCGGACATCCGCAGACGTTGTGAAGCGCCCGGCGGGCCGGCGCTGGCCGGCGAGGGCTGCGGCGAAAACTGGCTGCCGTATCTCGACCTCATGCTGTCGCTTCAGGTCAGTCGCGAGCGTTACGGCGGGCCGGGCGCTTGGGAAACGATCCCGTTCTTTCATGCAATCTATCATGGCTACGGCTTGTTCTACGGCAATTACTCCTCCCTCACGCTGCCACCTTACGACGAGTTATGGCCCACGGAATTCGCGCCGAAAGAACCGCTCAAGCTCCTCGGCCGGAAATTCTCGCGGCAGTTTTATCTCGAGCAGGCACGGGCTTTCATCTGGGGTCAACAGCCAACGCTCGCGAACTTTTTGCCGTCGCAACTGCATGAGCGCTCTGAGGAAATCGCTTTTGTCATGCGCCTGGCGCGATTGCGAAGGCTTGCCCTCAAGTATTTGCAGGACGGCGTGATGCTCCCACAACCGGTCGTCGAAGTCGCGGTCGAGGAGATTCCGATGTCGCGTCTCTCGATCTACGCCGGCCAACAGGGCGGGCTTACGGAGTTTCGGAAGACCGTTCCGCGGGTTTTGGCAGCCGCCTGGGGGGCGCAGGACGGAAACGCAGCCATTGCAGTGGTCAACGCCAGCGATGCTTCAGTGAAGCCTGTGCTGCGCTTCGACGCCGCTGTCGCAGGGTTGTCCGGGCGGCACCGCGTCTGCCGGATTGACGAGCACGGGCGAACACCGCTCGGCAGCGTTCGCGGAAAAACCTTGCGCTTGCAGCCGGAAATGGCGCCGCTGGAGGCGTGCGTGCTGGAACTGGCGCGCGACTGATTTTGCAATCAAAGATGAATCGCAAAGAACTCGAGTCTGCATTGCGATGCGCCGTCCGTGCCGCCAAGGCCGCTGGCCGGCTGATGCGCCAAAACCTGCTTTCGGCCAAGGTGGTCAACGAGGCCAGCCGCCATGACATCAAGCTCGAACTCGATGTTCGCTGCCAGCAGCTGATCGAGCGGCACCTTCGCAAGGCGTTCCCTGCGTTCTCCGTGCTCGGCGAGGAAGGATCGTCCGGCCCGGCGGATGCCCCCGCGCGCTGGGTGGTGGATCCGATTGACGGCACGGTGAACTTCGCGCACGACGTGCCACACGCGTGCGTGTGTGTGGCGTTGCAAGTCAGGAGTGACGAGTGCCGGGTGGCGAGTGACAGGAGTGAGACACGGAAGAGCAAACCGCACCACGTCACACGTCAGGTGTCACACGTCACGCTGCTCGGTGCCGTTTACGATCCGTTTTGTGACGAGTTGTGGACCGCCATCAAAGGCCAGCCGGCGCGGATGAACGGGCGGGTGATTCACGTAAGCCGGCGCGCCAGACTCGCGGAAGCGATGGTTTGTGTCGGTCTCTCGAAGTCGCAACAGACGCTTCGGAAGACACTGCCGTATTTCGGTTGGGTGGCCCGCCGAACGCGCAAGATTCGCCTGATGGGTGCGGCGGGTTTGGGCTTGAGCTACGTGGCATGCGGACGCTTCGATGCGTACGTCGAACGCCGCGTGAGCCTTTGGGACATCGCCGCCGGCGGGCTGATTGTTGAATGCGCCGGTGGCAAGTTCTGGTCCGAGCGGGCCCAAGGTTACGAGAAATACCGTCTGGTCGCAAGCAATGGCCGGCTGCACAAGCAACTTCCGGTTCTTCGTTAATCCCACTCTTGCCAATCGTATCTTTGATTCGCCGCGCCATGAAACGCTTCCTCCCTTGTTGTGCGACATTCGTGGCTTTCACAGCCGCAGCGCCAATCCTGGCTGCACCGGTGATTGACCCGATTCCCCCGAACGTCAGCCTCCCAGCCGGCAAGTCCCGCATTCTGCCGGTCACCGCCAGTTCGCCCAATGGCCGTCCGCTCACTTTCACCGCCACGAGCAGCACGAACCGCATCACCGTGGAGGTGCACACCAACAACCCATTTTGGAAAATGTCCGTCGTGCAGGTCGCACCGTCGAACGCGCCGGGCGCTTACCTCACTCCGTTTCGCGGCGGGCTGGCGATGGTCACGAACATGGGCGACATGACCTTCATGCTGTTCAAGGACATCGCCCCGCGCGCCGCGGATGTCATTTCGGGTCTGACGTGTTCAGGTTTTTACAGCAGCAACACGATCTTTCATCGCGTCGTGTCCGGCTTTGTGATTCAGGGCGGCGACCCGAATACGAACGGCAGCGGCGGACCAATCTTCCGTTTTGATGACGACCTTCATCCGCGTGCGCTGTTCAGCGGCAACGGCCAGTTGGGCGTGGCGAATTCCGGCAAGGACACGGACGGATCGCAGTTCTTCATCACCGTCGGGCCACAACGGTTTCTCGACCTGAGTTACCCGCTATTCGGCCAGTTGCTCCGTGGATTCAACGTGATGAGCAA
>Ga0315277_10007967_pt1 | contig 13661 bp, 13 predicted proteins | sample YL17G05_15_MG_FD_203695 | JGI IMG/M metagenome (GOLD analysis project Ga0315277, IMG submission 203695) | Sediment microbial communities from Yellowstone Lake, YNP, Wyoming, USA - YL17G05_15 | ecosystem: Environmental > Aquatic > Freshwater > Lake > Sediment | place: USA: Wyoming | collected...
GGGCAGGACGCGTCGGCCCCGGTGGTCGGCCCGGACGGGAGCATCTTCATCGGCGGCGGCGGTAGACTGACCAAGTTCAGTCCCGATGACGACAGGTTGTGGACGTTTGCCCCGCCGATGAGCGGAGTCGTATCGACGCCCGCGATCACAGTCGACGGCTATCTCTACGTGCTGGTCGTGGCGGGCAAGAAGCGACTCGCGCTGCAGGCTGCGGACTCGCTCTATGCGGTCAACCCGGACGGCACGCGGCGTTGGGCCTGCGGCCTCGGCGAAGGTCTGTCCGACCCGGAGTACCCGCTCTCCGCACCCAAGCTTGACGCGAGCGGCCTCATCTACGTGGGCGACGGCTATCGGGCATGGTGCGTGGCCGGTGTGAGCGCTCCGGCCCAGTCGATCTGGCCGACGTTCCAGCACGACGCCCAGAACACGGGCCGGGCAAGATAGGCAGCAGACAGAGCAGAATTCGGAATGCAGAAACCAGAGTTCAGAATGTCCGGACTGCCCTGCTTTCTGACTTCTGCATTCTGCCTTCTGATTTCTGACTTGTCCTGATGTTCTCACAAGTTCCTCGCCAGCCCGACCACCGGGAAATCGAGCCGCGCATCCTCAAGTTCTGGGAAGACCGCGGCATCTTCGACAAGCTCGTCGAGCGCAACAAGGGCAAGCCGAAGTTCAAGTTCCTCGATGGCCCGATTACCGCCAACAACCCGATGGGCGTGCACCACGCCTGGGGCAGGACTTACAAAGACCTTTTCCAGCGCTACCACGCCATGCTCGGCCAGGACCAGCGGTACCAGAACGGGTTCGACTGCCAGGGGCTCTGGGTCGAAGTGGAGGTCGAGAAGGAGCTGGGCTTCAAGTCGAAGCGCGACATCGAGAAGTTCGGCATCGACCGGTTCGTCGAGAAGTGCAGGGAAAGGGTGCTGAAGTACTCGGACGTCCAGACCCGGCAGTCCATGCGGCTGGGCCAGTGGATGGACTGGGAGAACTCTTACTTCACGATGTCCGAGGAGAACAACTACTCCATCTGGCACTTCCTGAAGAAGTGCCACGAGCGCGGCCTGGTCTACGAAGGCACCGACGTGATGCCGTGGTGCGCGCGCTGCGGGACCGCCATCTCCGACCAGGAAATCGCGACCGAGGGGTATCGCGAGCTTACCCACAAGGCGGTCTTCTTCCGGCTTCCCATCATCGGCCGCCAGAATGAGTACCTGCTCGTCTGGACGACAACGCCCTGGACCCTTACGTCCAACGTCGCCGCTGCCATCCACCCCGAGCTCGAGTACGTTCGCGCGCACAAAGACGGCGACGTCTACGTCCTGGCAAAGCCCCTCCTCCACGTCCTCGGCAAAGGGACGGAGGTCGTCGAAGAGCTCACGGGCGAGAAACTCGTCGGCCTGCACTACAAAGGGCCGTTTGACGAGCTCGCACCCCAGCAGGGCGTCGAGCACCGCGTGATTCCATGGGATGAGGTAAGCGCAGCCGAAGGGACCGGCATCGTTCACATCGCGCCGGGCTGTGGCAAGGAGGACTTCCTCCTCGGCAAGGAATTCGACCTCGCGGTCATCGCGCCCCTGAACGAGGCCGGGACGTTCACGGACGCCTACGACTGGCTCAGCGGAATGGACGCACAGACCGCGGCCCAGCCCGTGTTCGACCGCCTCGAGAAGAAAGGCCTCCTGTTCAAGGTCGAGGACTACACGCACCGCTATCCGGTTTGCTGGCGCTGCGGCCAGGAGCTCGTCTTCCGGCTGGTCGATGAGTGGTTCATTTCCATGAACTCCTTGCGCGAAGAGGTCAAGGAATCGGCACGGCAGGTGCGATGGATTCCCGACTTCGGCCTGGCGCGGGAGCTCGACTGGCTGAGCAACATGTCCGACTGGTGCATCTCGAAGAAGCGCTACTGGGGACTCGCCCTCCCCATTTTCCGCTGCGAGTGCGGCTGGTTCGACGTTATCGGCTCACGTGAAGAGCTGAGGTCAAAGGCCGTGTCCGGCTGGGAGGAATTCGATGGCCACTCGCCCCACCGCCCCTGGGTCGACGAAATCCGGGTCACGTGCGGCAAGTGCGGCAAGCCGGCAGCCCGCGTCAAGGACGTCGGCAACCCCTGGCTCGATGCGGGCATCGTTCCGTTCTCGACGACGCACTACCTCACCAACCACGCCTACTGGCAGGAGTGGTTCCCGTTCGAGTTCATCTGCGAGAGCTTCCCGGGCCAGTTCCGCAACTGGTTCTACGCCATCCTGACGATGAGCACCGTGCTTGAGAAGCGCTCGCCGTTCAAGACCATACTCGGTTACGCGTTGATGAAGGGCGAGGACGGACGCGAGATGCACAAGTCCTGGGGCAACGCCGTCGACACCGACGAGGCCTTCGAGAAGATGGGCGCGGACGTGATGCGCTGGGTCTTCTGCCGCCAAAACCCGGTCCAGAACCTGAACTTCGGCTTCGCCCTTGGCGACGAGGTCCGCCGCAAGTTCCTGACCCTCTGGAACGTGTATAGCTTCTTCGTCACCTATGCCAACATCGACGGGGTAAGCCCGGCGTCGCTCGCGGCCAAGCCTGAGGGGCTGTCGCACCTCGACCGCTGGATTCTGTCACGCCTCAACTCACTGGTGAAGCTGGCCCGCGAGCGGCTCGACGACTACGACCCGGCTTCGACCCCGCGCGCGGTCGAGGAGTTCATCGACGACCTGTCAGTCTGGTACGTGCGCCGCAGCCGGCGCCGGTTCTGGAAGTCGGCGTCGGATACCGACAAGCAGGCTGCATACTGCACCCTGTACGACTGCCTCGTGACCTTGGCGAAGCTCATCGCACCCTTCATGCCGTTCGTTGCCGAGGAGCTGTACCAGAACCTCGTCCGGCCGGCCGAAACCGGCGCTCCAGAGTCGGTCCATCTCACCGCCTATCCGGAACCGGAGACCTCTCTCATCGACCTTGCTCTGGAAAAAGAGGTGGGCCTCGTCCGCGCCGTTGTGTCGCTGGGCCGGGCCGCGCGCGAGAAATCGAAGCTGAAGGTTCGCCAGCCGCTGCAGTCGGTCCTTGTCCGCCTGAGCGAACCGGGCGAGAAAGACGCCCTGCTCCGCCACGCCGACACGATCAGGGAAGAACTGAACGTCCACGACCTGCTGTTCAGCGACAAGGACGCGCAGTTCCCGACCGATTACGCGGTCGAGGAAGACCCGGACCACGCGGCCGGCATCTGCACGAAGCTGACGGCGGAACTGGAGAACGAGGGCCTCGCCCGGGAACTCGTGCACAAGGTCCAGAACCTGCGCAAGTCGGCCGGGTTCGAAGTCACCGACCGCATCCGGCTCCACTATCAGGTGTCGCCGCGCCTGGCCGCGGCCGTGCGGGCATTCGAGGATTACATAAGGCGCGAGACCCTGGCGGTAGTCGTAACCGATGAACCGCTGGCTGAACCGGACGCACGGGAGAGCGCAAAGATCAACCGCGAACCGGCCGAACTGGCGGTCAAGAGAGTGAGGGAGTGATGAACAAACGCGAGATGCACAAGTACGAACGGGCGCTGCTGGCCGAGAAGCAGCGGATGCTGAAACAGGGGCGGGCCACCGACGAAGTGATGGACGCCGCCTGCCCGGACGTGACCGGCGACCTTTCCACCCACCGGACGCACACCGCCGACCAGGGCACCGAGAACTACCAACGCGAAATGGCCTCGCGCTTCAAGACCATCGAAACCGAGACCCTGCGCCAGATTGAAGACGCACTGAAGCGGATTGCGAACGGCACATACGGCATTTGCGTTTCCTGCGGCGGGGCAGTGCCCAAGGCTCGGCTCGGAGTCGTGCCCCACGCCCGGTTCTGCATGAAGTGCCTGAAGAAACACCAACGCTGACCGCGCCCTGCCCTCGCCCCGGCAGTTGTTCGGCCTGGGCGCTACCTGACAACAACTGACTCCTGTGCGCAACCTGAAACTGACCCTCGAGTTCGACGGCACGAGGTATGCGGGCTGGCAGTACCAGCCCCGTCATCAGACCATTCAGGGCGCGATTGAGTCTGCGGTCGGCAAGATCCTCCGGAAGAAGGCTACGGTCTACGGGTGCGGCCGCACCGATGCCGGAGTTTCAGCCCGAGCCTACGTCGCGAACGTCCACATCGACTCGCCGCTCAGCATCGAGCGCCTGAAACTGGCGGTCAACCACTTCCTGCCCGAAGACATCTTGGTCACGTCGGTCGAAGAGGCGAAGCCCGGATTCCATTCCCGCCACAGCGCTCTGGGCAAGACCTATGTCTATCGAATCGTACGCCGGAAGTCTCCCCTGCGACGCAGACACGCCTGGGAGTTCTGGTTCAAGCTGGACGTCGAGAAGATCCGCAGGGCCGCCCCGCTGTTCGAGGGACGGAAGGACTTCCGGCCATTCTGCCAGACCCGCGATGCGGACGGGACTTGCACGGTGGAGGCAGTGACGGTCGAGGCGATCGGGGACGAAGTGGCCGTGACAGTGCGCGGCGACCGTTTCCTCTACAAGATGGTACGGAGAATTGTGGGTGCGCTCGTCGCCTGCGGCTCAGGCCGGCTCACTCAGAAGGACATCCGTGCGGCACTCGCGGGCAGACCATTCCTACCCTTCCAGACCGCGCCCGCCCACGGACTGCTGCTCGACTCGGTCGAATACTAGCCTCGACCCTCAGTTCCCTCCTGCCTCATATCTCGCGGCCGCGTCATCCAATGCCTGCTTTGGAGTCTTCGCCCCGAGCATCGCCTGTTCAAGTTCCTCGACCAGCGCCTTCCGACCGGCAAGCCACTTCAGCCCGCGCGGCTCGAACACGGCGCAGTCCATCTGGGCATAGGCAGCCCGCAGCCCCGGAGTCTTGGCCAAACGCTCTACCATCCGCGGGTCCTCGAGTGACCGTCGGTGTATCGGCACGTACCAGGTGCCAAGCGACCATTCGACCTGCTGCTCCGGGCTCGTGAACCACTTGATGAATCTCCACGCCGCGGCCTTCTGTTCCGGGGTCGCCCGACGGAACATGCCGATGTTCGTGCCGTAGACGATTGCCGCCGGCTTGTCCCATGTCGGCACCGGCGCCATGCCCACCGGGAACGACTCCTTGTCCACAACCGGCGCGCGCCAGGTCGAACTCCCGGTCAGGGTCGCCATCCTGCCCACCAGGAAATCGTCCATCGGAGTCCGGCCCACGTCGGTGTTCTGCACCCTGTCCTTCAGCACCATGTCGACTTGGAACTGGAGCGCCTCGACGCCTTCCTTGCCGTTGAACAATGGCCGGCCGTCCTCCTGTTCGAGGAACCGGCTTCCCCGCTGGTATAGCATCGAGCCGAATATCCAGATGTCGGTCCCGCCGGCCGCGCCCCACGTCTCGACGTTGCTGGCCGCGTCGCGTTTGGTCAGGCGGTTGGCAGCAGTCTTGAACTCCGTCCACGTCTTCGGGAACTCGGGAAAGCCGGCAGCCGCGAACATCGGGACGTTGTAGTAGTAGACTGGTACGCTCTTGTTGAACGGCAGTGTCAGCAGCTTGCCGTCCCACGAGTTGTTCCCGAGCAGAGCCGGGTAGATATCGGCCAGGTCCTCAGCACTCAGGCCGTCCGGGCCGTGAACGAAGCTGTCGAGATAGACCAGCTCGCCGCCGGCGTGCAGTTGGGTGGTCCAGTTCTCGTACATCTGAGCGATGACGGGAGGGTTCTTTGCCGCGACTGCACCCATCAGCTTTTGGGACAGTGCGTCGTAGTTGCCCATTCCGACCAGCTCGATGTGGATACTCGAGTGCGTGCTCTCGAACCGGTCAACCATCGTCTTCAGGGTCTTCTGCGACTCCCCGCCCATCGCGTGCCAGAACGTGACGGTCGTCCTTGAAGAGGTTCTGCTGCACCCGCCGACGAGAGTCATCGCGAGAACCAGTGCCGTACACGCCTTTCCGCTCATTGTTCTATTCTAGAACCATCGCCCTGTCAGTCAATGCCGCGGCTGGGACTGGCAAGAACAGGCGAGGGCCGGGATGGCCCTCGCCTTGTACTGTCGAAGCCGCTAGCGCTGCTTGAGAACCGAAACCTTGGCGTGCGCGACCTGTGAGCCAGCGTTCAGCTCGTACAGGTACAGGCCGTTACCGACCGGCCTGCCCGCGTTGTCCTGCAGGTTCCAGTTGGCCGTGTTCGCGCCCGCCGGCGTCTGCCCGTTGCACAACGTCCGCACCAGCGCGCCCGACGTCGAGTAGACGCGCAGGGTGACGTTCGCCGCTTTGGGCAGGTTGAACCGGACCGCGCTGTGCCTGACCACCGGGTTCGCGCCGACGGCTGTGAACTCCATCGACGGCGTCGCCGGAGCCTCCTCCACGCCGGCCAGGTACGGCCCGATCCAGCTGCGGATTGTGTCTTCGTCAAACAGCTCCATGCTGTTGACAACCAGTCCGACCGTGTCGATCACGTAGTTGACCGGGATGGAGGCGGTGCCCATCCTGTAAAGGTTCCACGCTGCGTAGTTGGTATCGCGCAGGAACGAGAAGGAGTACTGGCGGGCGAAGGACTTGACCGTCTCGACGCCTTCCCCGAGGTCGATAGCGAGAAGCTCGTACCCCCGGTCATGGTAGGCGTCGTACATCGACTGGACTCGCGGCAACTCCGCGAGGCAGCCGGTTCAGGTCGATTGCCAGAAGAGAAGGTGCAGGACGTGGCCGGCGTAGTCCCCGGGGACCGCATGCGACACGTCTGCCGTATCCGGCAACGTGACGCTCGGCGCCGGGTCTCCCGGCTGCGGCCACGCCATTACCATGGCGGGCATGGCGGCCAGGACGACGAGTGCCAACAGTATCTTACGCATGGGTAGAATTGTATGATGCATCCCGCTGACTGTCAATGCACGCACGAAAGCGGCGAGGGCCGAATGGCCCTCGCCTTGGACTATCGAAACCGCTAGCGCTACTTGAGAACCGAAACCTTGGCGTGCGCGACCTGTAAGCCGGTGTTCAGCTCGTACAGGTACAGGCCGTTGCCGACCGGCTTGCCCGCGTTGTCCTGCAGGTTCCAGTTGACCGTGTTCGCGCCCGCCGGCATCTGCCCGTTGACGAGCGTCCGCACCAGCGCGCCCGACGTCGAATAGACGCGCAGAGTGACGTTCGCCGCCTTGGGCAGACTGAACCGGACCGCGCTATGCCCGACTACGGGGTTAGCGCCGACTGCCGAGAACTCAATCGGCTGAACCGCCGGAGCCTCTTCCACGCCGGTCAGGTACTGCTCGACGTAGCTACGGATGAGCGCCTCGTTCCACCCCACCGCGCCGTATCTCACTGTGTCGGCCGGGTCAACGACGTAGTTCAGCGGTATGTAGCCACTGATGTTATACAGGTTCCACGCGGCGAGACTCGCATCGTTCAAGACGACGGTACCAGGATACTGAGCGGCGTATTGCTTCAGTATCGCCGCCGATTGCTGAAGGCCGATGGCGAGTGCCACGTAGTTCTCACCGTAGTCCAGTGTCATCTGCTGCACAAGCGGAAACTCCGCTCGGCAGGTCGGTCAGGTCGACTGCCAGAAGAAGAGCTGAGCTACCTTGCCCGCGTAGTCCGTGAGCGAGTGGTTCACGCCCGCCGTGTCGGGCAGCGTGAAATTCGGCGCCGGGTCGCCGACCGCCGGGTACGCCATCATTAGGGCGGGCACGGCAGCCAGGACAACGAGTGCCAACAGTAACTTACGCATAAACGAACACCTCCTATGTACCGGCATCCCGGCACAAGTCATGACTTAGGAGCCTTGCCTAAATTGTAGACCCCTCCCTGTGGGAGTCAAGTCACACCGCGCCAGCACCTCCGGTATGGGTTACGTCGTCCAGACTGGCGACCCGAGCCGGAGCGAAAAGCGTCCATCCGCGCCGCGGATGGGTACGGCCTGGCGATGGACTTCACCGGCCTCGGCCGCCTGCTCCACTGACAGGGACATGACCGAAACCCGGGTCAGCTTCCAGATGCTCGGTGCGGGAAAACGCTTCACACTTTCATTGATTCTTGCGTCGGCAATCCGAGACCAGCTTCGACGGGAATAATGAAAAGGCTTCTGGCCCTCTCCGGACGCAGACCCGATGTGGAGGTGACGGTGTTCGGAATCGGGAAACGGAAGCCGACATGTCACCGGGGATTGTCACCAGGCAGAGCGATTGCTCTGAGCTGCCCGAGCCAGGAATCCCTCTCCAAACCGGCAGGAGGCGGCTTGTGCCGCCTCCTGCTCGTCTCGATACTCTACTTGATTACTTTGCCACTACGACCTTGGTGACCTTGCTCGACGTCTCGTCCGAGAGTCGGACGAAGTACGCACCGGCTTCGACCCCGGCAAGGTTCCAGGTAGCGCGGCCTGCTCCGGTCAGGCGATTTGCGATCTCGCAGACCAACCTGCCGTTCACGTCAAACGTGGCGAGCCGCGCGCTTCGCCCGACCGGAACCGCGTAGGCGATGGCAGCGGTGCGGAACGCGGGACTCCGGACTTCAAGCTTCGCGCTCCGGACCTCTGAACCGGTCGCCGGTTCGGCCACGCCCGCCTGGTAAGGCTCGCACAGGAAGTCGTCGACGTACCAGCCCTCGGCCGTCCCGCTGTAGCCGGACAGGAACCGGAGCCGGGTCCGGATCGTCTGTCCCGACCGATCCGTGAGCGGGTAGGCCCTTTGCTCCCAGTCGCCGCTCGCGCCGTTGTAGTACTCCAGCAGGTCCCAGAACTTGGAGCCGTTGTTCACTTCCACCATGCAGTAGTCGCCGGATGCGACTCCGCGGCACTGGCCGAACGAGAGCTGGGCCGAGTCGCCGGACGTGAAGTAGGGCGTCACCAGCCGGACGTCGTTCTGATTCGTGTACTGCCACGTACCCTCGACGCCGCAGTACCAGCTGTTCGCGGGCGACTGGCTCCGGTTCGCGGTCTGGTGCCAGTTGTCGCTGACGCCCGAATGGGTCCAGCCGTTCTCGCCCCCTTCCATGTCATCCGCGAACCCGTGGCCGGTGGTGATGTTGAGCGGGAAGCTGAGATTGGCAGTGTATCCGCCCGCGCCGGTGACCGCCAGGTCCATCGTCGCCAGGTAGCCGTCCGGACACGCGGAGTCCACGTGAATCGCGAACGGCGTCTGCGAGTAGACATCCTGGGCAATGGCGACGCTGCCGAAGTTCGCAGCCGGAGTGGTCACGCTGACGTACAGGTCGCTGGTCGACAGCGTGCCGCTGACGGTCGCGGCGTCGCCGGAACCGAGGTTGCGCAGCCCCACGGTCAGGTTTGCGTCTCCGCCCGGCGCCGGGAACGCGCTTGCGTACCCGCGATACTCGAGCTGCGGCGTCTGGTACACGCCGATGCTCGCGCCCTGGTATATCTCCTTGCTCGAGGTGTTCTGGACGAACGCGACCAGGTCGCAATGCCTCGCTACCCAGGCCGTGTCGACCGAGAAATCGCGGGCCCGGGTGATCGAGTCATTGGCCGGGACCGTGACCGCCTCGCCCGCCGCGTCGGGCAGCATGCTCCGCTCGACGTGCTGCACACTGTCGAGGTTTTTCCAGACATAGTAGATGTGGCTCTCGCACAAGGCGACCTGCAACTGGCCGCTCACGTCGCTGCCGGTCGTGTTCTTCAGCTTGATGTCGAGATGGCCGAGCCTGGCCACGGAGTCGTACGTACAGGCAAGGTCGATTTCGAGCGGGCTGGGAACGGTCTTACGCTGGTCGAAGTACGACCGGTAATCCAGGTACTTGTTGCCGGTCTGCATACCGCCGACGAGTGAGTAGCTGCCGTCCAGCCTCACGTGCGGCGTACCGGACACGCTGTAGTAGCTGGACCGGTCACTGGCAGACTGATTGGCAAAGACATCACCGCCGTGATAGCTGACGGTCAGGACCGAATCAAAAGCTGCAAACTGCAGCTCCCACAGCCCACGGGCTGTGCCTGGGCAGTAGGGTCACCACGTGCCGGTGAACTCTTCATTCACCATGACGCGCTGAGTACCCAGCACCATCGCCGGTACCAGCAGCGCCAGCAGGAACAGACTCTTCACTATGCCTCCTAGGTAAGAAGTGCTTCCGGCTGAACGGTGGGTCGGCAGCGCAGGGGCTGCCCTCGCATCGTTTCACCCTGCATAAAGTCTAGTGCGGTCTACTCCGGCTGTCAACCACCCGCCCGGAGCCACACCGCGCCTCTTGCCGACCGGCTATTGGTGTCGATACGGTGGTCTGCTAGTGTGGTGTAAACGAAGTACCCTGACAGCATAGCATGACAGGTTGGTGTCGCTCGAGCACGTCATTCTGAACGAAGTGAAGAATCGTCGGCTCCGAAGACTCTTCGCCTTATGGCTCAGAGTGACAAACCCACAGAGTGTGGCCGCGTGTAAAGAACCGTTAGCTACAGGACACTAGGTTGACCCCTCGGCCATACTGCGCGGCAGAGATCCCGCCGGTTTGGAACGACTTCCGGTCGATTCGGCTAGTGCGCGGCGCCGCCGCCGGGTTCTGCGCAGCCCAGTTCGTAGAGGCGGTCGCGGAAGGCGACGTAGCGGACCAGCTCGCCCATCTCGAACACGATGTGCGGGTGCGTCAGGTATCCCATGCCCGCTCGAACCTGCATCCCGTCGGGAACCACAATCGCCGGCTCGGCGCCGGTCGTGAAGTTCGCCAGGAAGCCATCGTCGGACAGCCGCTCGTACGGGTAGTACTGCACGCAGAACTTCCGCTCCATGTCGTGATAGAGAAAGTCGATGTCGAGCATCGACTCGTACCGGCACTTCGGGCACTGGAACACGTTCACCGAACCACCCAAGAGCAGCTCTTTGGCGTCCGGGTCCTCGGTCACGTTCATCGAACGCCAGACCGTGGTCGATGACTCTTCTCCGCAGGACGGGCACTTGGCCTCGACCGTCTCCCTCAACGACATGGCGAACTCCCGGCTCCCGGATTCAACCACAAAGACACCAAGACACCAAGGCTCGGACACGCAGGATCATACCGGCTCATGTGCCCCCTTCGTGTCTTTGTGCCTTGGTGGTTAATTCCGCTCCTGCCTTCATCCTTCCGCCCTTACCCTTCTTCTCCTGACCCAGCGCAGCTTCGCGGTCAGCACGCGGTCGGTGCTGAACAGCCGCGCCGCGGTGAAGATGCAGGCGGCGGCAAACAGCGCCATGTAGCCGAACCCGGCAAAGACCAGTCCGTAGTTGCCGAACATGATCGCCTTCGGCATCAAGAACGGGTAGCTAAAGGGTATCGCGTACATCAGTATCTTGAGGGGCAGCGACGCTGCATCGATGTTGAGAAAGATGCAGAGAAAGTAGGGAATCATCACAAGCATCATCAGGGGCGTTACCGACACCTGCGCGCTTTTCGCGTCGTCGGCGAATATCGCGAGCAGGGTGGCCAGCGACAGCCCGCACAGCACGGCCAGGAAGAGCCCCACTGCCAACAGCACGTACGATTGGGGCCCGAGGCTCAGCCCGAGTTGGGAAAGCGCGGACGTGTCGGCCGCTCCGGCCGGCGCGCTCGTCTCCCCGCCAAATGACCCGGTCCAATAGACCATCGCGACCATGAATATGCCGGAAACTACAAGGGCCACCAGCGCCGCGCCGACCATCTTGCCGATGACGATGCTCGTCCGGTTGATCGGCACGGTCAGCAGAGTCTCGAGCGTCTTGTTCTCCTTCTCCTGCCCGATCGACGCGGCAATCATCTGGCTGGAGTAGATGAGAACCATCAGCAGCACGATGGGAATCATGAACGTCTGTGACATCACCAGCCCGCTCAGCACGTCGGCATTGCCCCTGACCACCTTGTCCCTCACCACCACGAAGTCGGAAGTCCGGAGCGGGTTCTGAATATTCTCCGGGCTGGCCCCGGGATATGCCTGGGCAAGATGGGCCTGAGCGAGCCGCTCATTCGCCTTGTCGAAGAGAGACTTGAGCCTGACGCTCTTCTCCATCTGGGTGATTGAGAAACCACTGACAATGTTGTAGACCTGCAAGTCCACGGTCTCAAACGCCTGTATTCGATGCTCCAGGCTCTCCGGTATCACCACAATCCAGGTAACACCGGCGGTCCGAGCCAGGGCCAGCAGCTCGTCGAGGTTACCCTCGGCCGGGATGACCGTCGTCTGGTCGCTCTGGAGTGCTTCCAGCACGCTCTGCGACAAGGCCGTCCGGTCGTTGTCGGCGACGATGACGGTCTGGGGCCGTGACGACTTCGCCCGCTCGCCCCTGATTGCCCGGCCGATGAACACAAACACCACCATTATTGCGACAAACGGCGCGAGCATCTGCGGGGTCAGAAGCTCCTTCGCCTCTTTGAGGATGATGTTGATGACTACGCGCATGGAAAGTTACCAGGTACCAGGTACCAGTCATCCGAGCCGCGGTACGTATCGATGGTCCGCAAACTGGTCACTGGTAACTGGACACTGGTCATCTTGCTTCCACCTTCAGGAATACCTCCTCAAGGTTCCGGCACCCGTGCTTCTGCTTCAGTTCCTCCGGCGCGCCGGTCTCGATTATCTCGCCCTGCTTGATGAGAGCGACCCGGTCGGACAGGAACTCGACCTCAAGCATGTTGTGCGACGAAAGTAATACGGTCGTCCCCTGCCGAGCATACTCCCGCACCCGGTTCCGGATTCCCATCGAATTCGAGACGTCCAGGCCCGAGGTCGGCTCATCCAGAATCGCGAGCCTCGGCTTCATCATCAGGGCGCGCGCCAGCAGCAGCTTCCGCGCCATGCCCTTGGAATAGGTCTTGACCCGATTCCTGATGCGCTGGCCCAGTTCGGCAAGCTCCATCCCCTGCTCGACCATTGCGTCCCGGTCGCGGTTGTCAGTGGTATAGAACGTGGCCATGAACCGCAGGTAGTCGAGCCCGGACAGGCTCTTATAAGCACCGGCATCCTCGGGCAGGTAGCTGAGCATGCGCCGCACCTCGCCCGGCCTCTCCGCCACGTCGATTCCGAACACGCTCACCTTGCCGGACGACGGCCGGAGCAGGGTTGAGACGATGCGCAGGGTCGTGGTCTTGCCCGACCCATTCGGCCCGATGAGGCCGAACACCTCGCCCGGCTTGATGTCAAACGAGATGCCGCCGAGCGCCCGCAAGCCGCCGAAGTTCCGGACAAGGTCGCGCACCGAGCAGGCAAATTCCATCGCCTGCAATTATATGGCGATTTCCGGAACGTCAAAGGTCTGCGTGAGGCGAAGCCTCTTTGGACTGCGGGAGCGCAGCTCCCGCCTTTCCGCCTTCATCCTTCCGCCTTCATCCCTCTCGTCATTGCTCCTCTGAAAGCTCTCTGGAAAGCTCGCCGGAAAGCTCCTCAGAAGGTTCACCAGAAAACTCGCCGGAGAACGCCTTGTGTCTCTCGAAGTATATCGCGGTGTACGTCCGGACGTATGCTGGATTGTGTCGCGCGCTGCGTCGGCACGTGCGTCAGCAGCTGTATCTCGACCTTAACCTCAACCTGAATTCTAGGCTGTATCCGGCGCTGAATCGAGCGTCGTTTCAGAAGTCGTTTGAGAAGCCGAACCCGACGTTGTTTCACCAGTTGTATGGCTTCAAGTATCGGTCGTTGTTCGACTTGGTGAATCTCGCGCCGTATCGCGAGACATAGCCCCCGGGGCGGCCCCTGGGTCGATGAGTGGACGGGAAAATGAAGATTCTTGAGCAAATCGGGGGTTGGCGGATACATAACTATATGAGGGCGGGCG
>Ga0315277_10007968_pt1 | contig 13659 bp, 10 predicted proteins | sample YL17G05_15_MG_FD_203695 | JGI IMG/M metagenome (GOLD analysis project Ga0315277, IMG submission 203695) | Sediment microbial communities from Yellowstone Lake, YNP, Wyoming, USA - YL17G05_15 | ecosystem: Environmental > Aquatic > Freshwater > Lake > Sediment | place: USA: Wyoming | collected...
ACTCAAGGCCATCTATGGCGATTTTTCGGAATCAGCCCTCGATTCCGGTTCAAAAGAATTCATAGTCCACTGTATACGTTAGCGTGCCGACAGGGAATGAGAAGGATCAGATGGTCGGATCCCCAAGGGTCAAGGAGGCATACGTGAAAGGACTTAGGATTATTGGGCTATTCATCTCTTCGCTTCTCCTCGTCTCCATTGTCCTGCCTCAGGCGGAGGATGAGATCCCGGTCGAAGTCGTCCGTCTGAGCGAAAGGGTCCTTGTCCTCAAGGAAGATGTCATGGCCAACAACATAACGGCCATCGCTTCGAAGAAGGGCCTCATCGTCGTGGACAACTCCGGCTTTCCCAGCACGGCCCGGAAAGTGCGCGGGATCATCGAGAAGGAGTTCAACCGGAAAGATTTCGCTCTCGTCATCGACACCCATTTTCACTGGGACCATGCCTGGGGAAACCAGGTCTTTCCCGAGGCCACGATCATCGGTCATGCGGATTGTCCGTCGCTGATGGAAACGGACAAGGAGTATGTTGCCGTTCGAGTCCAGAATATGAGGAAGAGGCTTGAAGAGCAGAAAACCAAGCTGGGCCGGGCCGACCCGAATTCAGCGGAGGCGCAGAACATCCGCCGCTCTATTAAACAAATGGAACGGGATATCAAGGACCATTCCGAGGGTTTCGTTATAACGCCGCCTCAGATCACCTTCAGCGACCGGATGGCCTGGGATCTGGGGGACCTGACGCTTAAGATGTACTTTTTCGGCCGGGCTCACTCCGGCACGGATATCTTCATCCACATTCCGGAGGAAGGGATCCTGCTCACCGGGGACATCTTCCTCGACCGCAGGTGGCTGCCGCTCTTTGCCGGACAGCCCGAACTCGACATCCCCAAATGGATCGAAGTGCTTCATACGGTCCTGGACGGCCCGGACAAACTGACCCAAGTCATTCCCGGCCATCTGGACCCTTGGACTCCGGAGAAGCTCGACCTGTGGCGGGATTATATCGTCGACCTCTGGGGCGGCCTGCAAAAGGCCCGGGCGGAGGGCCTCGCCTTTGAGGCGGCGGCCGCCCAGCTCCCGCTGGGCGAAAGATTCAATTACCTGAGGGAAAACGGGCACAGCGACGCCCGCATCCAGGAATTTCATCGCGGCAACCTGGAGGCCTTCTGGTCGCACCTCGTTGAATCCGCAGCCCGGCTGGTGCAGGAAGCCGCGACGGCCGGAGGGACGGAGGCCGGGCTGAAGAAGTTCGCCGAGCTCAAATCCCAAAAAGACCGCTACTATTTCAACGAAAGGCAGTTCAACCTCGCCGGCTACAGCTTCCTTAACTCGGGCCGGATCGACGAGGCCATCGCCGTCTTCAAGATGAACGTGGAGCTCTTTCCCGGGTCCTGGAATGTCTACGACAGCCTGGCCGAAGCCTATGCTGACAAGGGGGAAACGCAACTGGCGATCCGGAATTACGAGCGGTCCATCGAGCTCAATCCGGACAACCAAAACGCCAAGGACCAGCTGAAGAACTTGAAAAAAGACCAGACCGACCAGCCGGAGAAATCTCGGGTCGCCCAGAGGATAGAAAATGTGGAGAATGGACTGCTCGAATTCAACCCAGGCGCTCCTCCCAGTCAAAAGAAATGGACGCTCGCGGAGCGCATGACGTTACACAAAGTCCCCGGCGTAAGCATCGCGCTGATTGACAATACCAAGGTCGATTGGGTCAAGGCGGTGGGCGTGCTCAAAGCGGGGAGCGACGCGAAAGTGACTCCCGAATCCATTTTTCAAGCGGCCTCGACCACTAAAATGGTGACGGCCGCGCTGGTTCTTTATTTTGTTGAAAAGGGAAGGCTTGATCTGGACAGAGATGTGAACACCTATTTGAAATCCTGGCAGGTGCCCGAGAACGATTTCACCAAAAAGAATAAAGTTACCCTGCGCTTCCTGCTCACCCACCAGTCCGGCTTCCCGGCGACGAATTTTCCCCAGGATGAGAAGGCCGGCCCTCCCACCCTGGTTCAGGTGCTCAAGGGAGAGTTTCCTGCGCAGAACAAACCGGCCGTCGTGGCCTATCTTCCAGGGAGCCAATGGCAATATTCGAATATAGGGTACGTGGTGCTCCAGCAGATTCTCGAAGATGTCTCGGGTAAGCCGTTCACACAGCTGGCGAGGGAGATAGTTTTCGAGCCTCTGGGAATGACATCCAGCACCTTGGTCTATCCGCTTGATGGCAAAATGCGGGCCAGAGAAGCGATGCCGCACGATGAGAAGGGGCAGGTGGGAGAACCGGGCCTGCCTCCTTCTGCCCTGGCCCAGGGAGGCCTGCTGACCACTCCCTCGGACCTGGCGCGGCTGACCCTCGAGTTGATTGGTGCCTATCAAGGCCGGTCCTCGCGCCTGCTCTCGCAGAAAGCCGTCCGCCGGATGTTTCAAAAGGAAGCGGACATCGACCCGAAAATATTCGGGTTTCCGGTGGGGCAGGGCTTGGGAGTCATGCTCATGGGAAAAGGAAAGGGCTTTTCCTTTGCCCACCCCGGCAGCAACTATCCGGGCACGACCTGCTGGCTGGTGGGCTACCCCGAACTGGGCAAGGGCGCGGTCATCATGGCCAACGGGGTCAAAGGCGACCTGCTTTCCCTGGAGATCCTGCCGGCTATCTCGAACGTATACGGCTGGCCCCGGAACGAATAAACCACTTTCCAGCTCCTAATAATGGAGATGATGTAAGGCGGAGGCATGAAGAAAATTCTTTTACCGATTCTGCTGACGGTCCTTTCGGTTTCTCTCTTTCCCGAAGTCCATAACAGGGATAAGCCCCTCAATGGGGAATGGAGTTTCCGCCTGGAGAAGGTCTGGGAAATCGACAAGGCCGGTGGGGATGTTTTCGGCCGGCCGTTCACATTGACGGTGGCTGAAGATGAGCGTCTTTATGTCTTCGACTCGAAGAACGGACAGAACTATATCCTGGATAAAGACGGTGCTTTCATCGCCGCATTCGGTCGGAGCGGGCAGGGGCCGGGCGAGCTCACCGGCCAGGAACGGACCTGCTTTATCGACGGCCAGCTGGCCATCATTGACAGGATCGGGATTAAGTATTTTTCCCGGGATGGCGTGTATCTAAAAACGTCCGGGCAGGAGAAGATCCGCCGGCCGCCCCAGATCGTTATCGGTGAAGACGAATTCATCTCCTTCCCCATGACTGCCATCGGTTCCCAGGAGGGGAGGTGTGAGATTTTTTACGGCAACCTGGACACCGGGGTGGAGCGGAAGATCGCCGAGTTCTCCCTGACTCAGGCTGGAATAGGGCATGCCGATGACACCGTTATGGACATCATCGTCGTCGGTCTTTCGCCATTGCTTGCGGCCGGCTATGGGCAGGGCCGCTTGTACTGGGGGATCAGCCATTCGTACGAGATCCATATCTCCGACCTGGAGGGGAGAGCCCTGGGCGGATTCTCGATCGCCCGGAAAACAAAGAGAATCTCTAAATCCTTCAAAAGGAAATACCTCGAGGCGATGAATATACCACCGGAAATGGTGGCTTCGATCGCCGCGAGCTTTTCTGCCAGGCTGACCCATTTCCACCAGATCGAGGTTCACGACGGACTCGTTTATGTGTATGTCCCCGGGCTTGACTTGGACCAGGGAATGGCCCGGATCACCCAAATCGATATCTTTTCTCCGGAAGGGAGGTACTTGTACCGGGCGCACCTCGATTTCGGAAAAGGCCTGACCCATCTGTTCTCGCCCTTGAGCAACCTCTGTTTCAAGAACGGATACCTGTATGCGATCTGTGTCCGCGAGGACGATACTGTGGTCCTTGTGAAGTACAAGGCCGCGCTTCCCAAGGGCTAGCGCATATGCGCATCGGAAGGGGGTACAAATGGATCATGATCAGGGTACAATAACCAGGCCTCGGGTTGATATCACCAGGTTGAAAAAGACGGCCGCCGTGAGGCTCGTCTTCGTTCCCCTCGTCCTGGGGCTTATGTTTTTCTGGCCGGCGGGGACCTTCCGTTACTGGCAGGCCTGGATTTATATCGCCATTCTGTTCATCCCCATGCTGGGCGTTTTTGTCTACTTGATCAGGAAGGATCCCGAGCTTCTGGAACGCAGGTTGAAGGCCAAGGAGAAAGAGCGTCAACAAAAATACATTCAAATGATAGGCTCGCTGTTCTTCCTGGGGATTTACATCCTTCCCGGTTTTGACCGGCGCTACGGTTGGTCATCGGTCCCGGTCGTCGTCGTCATCGCCGCCGATATCCTTGTTTTGGGGGGATATGGGCTTTTTGTGCGGGTTCTTGAAGAGAACAGCTACGCTTCGCGGATCGTCGAGGTCGAGAAAAACCAGAAAGTCATTACGACCGGACCGTACGCGGTGGTCCGCCATCCCATGTACCTGGCGGTTCTGATCATGTATATTTTCAGTCCTTTGGCCCTGGGGTCATATTGGGCTGTGCTTCCGGCCCTGTCCTTGATCCTTATCCTGGCCGCCAGGATCGGGAATGAAGAAAAGGTGTTGCTCGACAAGCTGGCCGGATACAAGGAATATGCACAGAGCGTCAGATTCCGCCTGATCCCGGGGATCTGGTGACGATTGTCCCGGGCACGATTGGTGAAAAATGGAAGCCTAATTTAATAAAAGGGAATTGCCCATGATAAGGAATATGATCATTTTGGCCGGGGTGGCGTTAACTGTCGGCTTGGCGGGTGCCCAAACCAGCGCCGTTCACGAGGCCGCGAGGAAGGGGGACATCGACGCCCTCAGCGTTCTCCTGAAAAGGAATCCGGGGCTGATCAATTCCCGTGGTGATTACAACCGTACGCCGCTCCTCGAAGCCTTGCTCGCCCAGCAGGTAGCGGCGGCCAAGTTCTTGCTGGAGCGTGGCGCGGACGTGCAGCTAACAGATCAAGAGGGAATGGGGCCCTTGGGTTTCGCTGTCTTTAACGGAGATCCCGACCTGGTTGGTCGGATCATCAACCGGGGTGCCGATGTGAACGGCCAGGATAATGTCCTCGGCTGGGCGCCGCTTCATGTTGCCGCCCGCGGTTGTCATCCCGACGTCGCCCGCTTGCTGATCGAAAAGGGCGCCCGCCCGGATCCTCGGGACGCCGAGGGGAATACTCCACTCGCCGTGGCGGTCGACAGCAACTGCGAGGCTTGTCTCAAGCTGTTGGCTGATAAGGGCGCGGATATCAACAACAAGAATGCGTCAGGGGATACCCCACTGCACATGGCGGCGCTACGCGGCGCCAAGCCGATAGTTGAGTTCCTGATCGTCCGGGGGGCCCGCCCTTCCGGCCGTAACGGCTATGGAAACACGCCCGTCCAGATCGCCCTGCGCGAGGGTCATAAAGAGATCGTCGCCCTTTTTGTAGCCAGGGGGATCCAATCGCCGGTCATAGAGTTCCCCAAACTCAAAGGTCTTTACCTCGGACAGAAGGCGCCCGGATTCGAGCCCGCGCTCTTCGCTCCGGGAGTCGTCTCCACCGAGAAGGACGAACTCAACTCGGTTTTCACTCCGGACGGCCGGGAGTTCTATTTCGCCGTTTCGACCGGCCGCATGAAGTGGAAGTTCATGGTCATGAAGCAGGGGAAAGAGGGCTGGGGCCGGCCTCAGGAGGCGTCTTTTTCCGGCCGCTGGAGCGACGTCGACCTCTTCATCTCACCCGGCGGACGGAAGCTCTATTTCAGCTCGAACCGTCCTCTCGAAGGTCAGGGCGACGCCAGGAAGGATTTCGATGTCTGGGTGGCCGAGCGTTCGGCTGACGGCTGGTCCGAACCAGTTAACCTCGGCCCGCCGGTCAATTCCAGCAAGGACGAATTCTACCCGGCCGTGGATAAGGACGGCACGATCTTTTTCCAGTCCGAGCGTGACGACTGCCGCGGCGCCCGTGATATCTACTTTGCCAAGCTCGAAGAGGGCCGCTACCGGGAGGTGAGAAACGTCGGGGACGGTGTGAACGGACCGGATTTTGAGAGCGATGCCTATGTCGCACCGGACGGCCGTTTTCTCATTTTTTCCTCCAGCCGGCCCGGCAGCCGGGGCCGAGGCGACCTCTATATCAGCTTTCGCCAAGACGATGGCTCCTGGACACAGGCGGTGAACATGGGACCCTCCATTAACACCCAACATCATGAGAACTGCCCCATGCTCAGCCCGGACGGCCGCTTTCTCTTCTTTACAAGAAACGGCGACATTTACTGGCTGGATGCCGGGATCAGTGAAGACATGAGACGCAAGACACTTATCAGCGCCGTCGTTTTTTGATATGGTTATCAGGAAAGTCAATCTTTGATAAGAAAGAGGTCAAGATGAAAAGACGAGATTTTTTGGGAAGATCGGGCTGCGGTATGGCCGCTTTCCTGGCAGCCCAGGGCCTGCCCAATCCCCTCGAGGGCGGCCAGGAGCAACAGAAACAGGCGCCGCCGCCGCCCCCGAAACGGAGGAGATACAAGCTCGAGATCGAGATCTACGAAGCCCGGCCGGATACGTGGTGCCACAAAAAAGGGGATACATTCGCTTATCCCCAGGACATCGGGAAGATCTGCCCCTGGCTCCTGGCCAGTCTGCATGATTTTCTGCGCCTTCTCGAGCAAGGCGTGACCCTGCCCTGGAGGTATGAGGGAACTCCATACGAGAAGGTGATCGATCCCGAAGGCATCACGACTGAGTACGTCCGCTGCCCCGACCCGACTTCCAACCTGGTGGCCAAGATTACGCGGACCGCCATAGCCTGAGGGTTAGGGAAATAGGGAGCTGATAAATAACAAGAATAAAAAGGATGAAAGAACAGCCAAAGACGCAGCGTTAACAAATAGAATACCCGGAGGATCTGGATGCATCTGAAGGGAAAATGACATGATTCGCCTGCTCGTAGCTTCTAGTTCGGGGATACACCGGTGACGAATAGAGTCGAGATCATCGATGTTAATGCCTCCAACGTGTCGGAGACTGGCTTCTTTTGCTTTATGAGCAAAAGGAAATCAGAAGGTTTCCGGCGGAAGCTTGATTGGGTTAGCGCGCGGTTCGACGAGGGGATGAGGATCAAGATGCTGAAGCTCCCGGAGCGGGGGTTCATCGAATACCTCCCGGGTGAATATGCCTGGCGCCCTGTCAACGCCAAAGGTTTCATGTTCATCCATTGTCTTTGGGTAGTTGGAAGAAGCAAAGGCAAGGGCTTCGGCGCGATGCTGCTCGACGAGTGTGTCCGAGACGCAAAAAGAGCGGGGCTGGCCGGAGTGGCTATGGTGACGAGCGAGGGCACCTGGCTGGCCGGGAAAAGGCTCCTGCTCAAACTGGGCTTTGAAGCCGTCGCTGAGGCGCCGCCGTCGTTCAACCTAGTGGTTAAGAAATTCAAATCCAGTCCTTCGCCTTCTTTCCCCAAGGACTGGGAGGCGAGGGCCAAGCGATTCGGCAAGGGATTGACTGTCCTGCGGTCGGATCAGTGCCCCTATCTTGAGGATGCAACGGCCACTCTCCTGGAGGCGGCTGCTGAAAAAGGTATAAAAAGCCGTGTTATCGAAATCAAAACTGCCACAGAAGCCCAAAGCCTGTCGCCTTCTCCCTACGGAGTTTTCAACGTCGTCCTGGACGGGCGCTTCTTAAGCTACCGCTATTTGTTGAAGGAAGAGTTCTTTCAGCTGCTCGAAAGGAGATAGGTACGACTACCTTTTCTCGGCTCTTGACACGGGATAGCCCTCCAACATAAGTAATGGGGGATGAGGGCATCCACGACCTCTGCCGCAGCCCCCGCCACTCTGAGCCTGGCGCTCGCTCTTTTCTTTCTCACCCTAACCGCCGGAGCCGCCGACTCCCGCCTCGACCTTTCCGGTACCTGGCGGTTTCAAACCGACCCCGCCGACAGCGGCATCAACGCGAAGTGGTATCTCCGCGCGCTTCCCGACGTTGTCCGGCTTCCGGGTTCGATGGCCGAGAACGGAAAAGGAGATGACATCGGCGTCGAGACCCAATGGACCGGTGAGATCGTCGACGGCTCCTGGTATACGGCCGAGGAATACGAACCATACCGGCGTCCGGGGAACGTCAAAGTCCCTTTCTGGCTGAACCCGGTCAAACATTATGTGGGCGTGGCCTGGTACCAGAAGGACGTCTCCATTCCCGCGAGCTGGCAGGGCCGGCACATCGTCCTGGCGCTCGAGCGGCCTCATTGGAAATCGCGGCTGTGGGTGGACGGCCGAGAGGCGGGGATGGGGGATAGCCTGGCGGCGCCGCACGTGTTTGAACTTACGGATTTGTTGACGCCCGGCGAACACACGCTGACCCTGCGGATCGATAACCGTATCCGGGAGGTCGATGTCGGGGTCAATGCCCACAGCGTCTCCGACCACACCCAGACGAACTGGAACGGCGTTGTCGGCCGGATAGAGCTCATCGCCGGTTCGCCGGTCTATCTTGATGATATCCGGGTCTATCCCGACGTGGCTTCGAAATCGGCCCGGGTAGTCATCTTCATCCGAAACCAGAGCGGTCGGGCCCGGAGGGGAACTGTCAGGCTCTCGGCCGAGACCAAGAACACCAATCCGATCATCTTCCTGCCGCCCCTGACCGTCGATTTCTCAGCCGCGGGGGAGAAGGCTCGGCTGCAGGCAACCTATGACTTAGGTGATCAGATATTCCCCTGGGACGAGTTTTCGCCCAGCCTCTATGCTCTGCGCGTCGAGCTCAAAGACCAGGCGGAAAAGTCCATCCACGAATTGAAATTCGTCCAGTTCGGCGTGAGGGAATTCAAACCGTCCGGTACTCGCTTCACCGTCAATGGCCGGCCCGTTTTTCTCCGGGGAACTCTGGAGTGCTGCATTTTTCCGAAGACGGGCTATCCGGCCATGGAACCGGCCGAGTGGAAGCGGATCTTCGCGGTCTGTAAATCCCATGGCCTCAACCACATGCGCTTCCATTCCTGGTGCCCACCGGAGGCGGCGTTTGCCGCCGCCGACGAAATGGGGGTTTACCTCTATATCGAATGCGGGGCCTGGTGCAGTGTCGGAGATGGAACGCCCTTCGACCGCTGGCTCTATCGGGAGAGCGAGAGCATCGTCCGGGCCTTCGGCAACCATCCCTCTTTCTGCTTGATGTCCTACGGGAACGAGCCCGGAGGGACGAACCAGAGCCAGTTCCTCGGAGACTTTGTCTCGTACTGGAGAGCCAAGGACCAGCGCCGCGTCTATACGAGTGCCGCCGGCTGGCCACTCATTGCCCAGAATGATTTTCATCTGACACCGGAGCCGAGGATTCAGCACTGGGGTGAAGGGCTGGACAGCGTGATCAACAAGAGACCTCCCCAGACGCTCTTCGATTTCCGGGAGATCATCGGCCGGTTCGACAAGCCTGTAGTCAGTCACGAAATCGGCCAGTGGTGTGTCTACCCCAACTTCCATGAGATCGATAAATATACGGGCGTTCTCAAGGCGCGGAATTTCGAGATCTTCCGGGACTCGCTCAGCGCGGCGGGGATGGGCGGCTTGGCCGACGATTTCCTGATGGCTTCGGGGAAGCTCCAGGCCCTGTGCTACAAGGCCGATATCGAAGCCGCCCTGCGAACGCCAGGGTTCGCCGGGTTTGAGCTTCTTGATCTCCACGATTTCCCGGGGCAGGGGACAGCGCTGGTTGGTGTCCTCGACCCGTTCTGGGAGGGGAAGGGATACATTTCGCCCAGCGAGTTCCGCCGCTTTTGCGCCGAGACCGTTCCTCTCGCCCGCCTGGCCAAAATGTCCTTCACGACCGATGAGGTCTTTTCGGCCGCAGTTGAAGCGGCCCATTTCGGCCCTTCGCCGCTCCGGGAGGTTGTGCCCGAATGGGGAATCACCGACGCCTCCGGAGCCATTGTCCGGGAGGGCAAATTCGCGCCGCGTGACCTCCCCTGGGGAAACGGCATCCCCCTTGGGATGATCGGCGTTGAGCTCTCCGGCTTTGCGGCTCCGGCTCAATATCGCCTGTCTGTCAAGATTGATGCTTCCGAGAACGGCTGGGACTTCTGGGTCTATCCCTCGGTCCTCGACGAATTTGGTCTGGAGGCAGTGCGGGTTGTCCGGCGGCTCGACGGAGAGACCATCGATTTCCTGGAGTCCGGCGGACGAGCCATCTTAACCCTCGAGAAAGGAGCTGTCCGGCCGGATAAAGGGGGAGACGTGGCGGTCGGATTCTCGAGTATCTTCTGGAACACGGCCTGGACCCGCAGGCAACCACCCCATACTCTCGGGATCCTTTGCGATCCCGGACATCCGGCGCTGGCCGATTTCCCGACGGACTCCTACAGCAACTTCCAATGGTGGGACGCCCTGAGCCATGGCCAGGCGATCCTGCTCTCCGATTTTGATCCTCAGCCAACTCCCATTGTCCGGCTGATCGACGACTGGTTCACCAACCGGCCTCTGGGCCTGATTTTCGAAGCCGGCCTGGGCAAAGGACGGCTTATCGTTTCAGGCGTCGACCTCCTGACCGATCTGGACACACGTCTCGAGGCCCGCCAACTGCTTTATTCTCTGACGAAATATATTTCTGGAGACAGACTGGAGCCGGCTCCTGAAGTCGAAGCCGATCGTCTCCAGGGACTGTTTGTGGCAAAATGAAAGGAAGGTTATCATGAGCCGAACCCGCACCTCCGCTTCCGGAAAGATTCAGCCGCACTGCTGTCCGGGAGAATCTCCAGCCAGGGGATTGAACCAGGCGTTTAGCCGCCGGGCATTTCTCAAGGGGATGGGAGCAACTGCCTTAACGGGAATGGCCTTAGGTAAGCTTTCCTGGCCACTCGCGTTGACCGAGGAGACAGGGCTTGATGCGGGCCTGATCCGGCGGCCCCTCAAGGTTAAGCCGATCCTCGTCTACGACATCCCCTCCCGAAGGCCCCAGACCAGCTGGAGGAGCTGGGGCGGTATCCAAACCAAGGCGGCCGTCGCCGAGGAGTCCGGTCGGATCCGGGGCGAGCTCGAAAAACTTCGCTCCGGGGCCGACTTTCCCGTCGATTTTTTGCCCGTGTCGGGTGTCAGCAAAGCGGCCGACCTTGACTCTGTAGCCGACCTCTCAGGGTCTGATGCGATCCTCCTCTACGCGGCGGGCGGCTGGATGGATGTCCTCGATACCGTGGGAGCGATGGGGAAGGACCTGATCATCTTTTGCCGCCACCGGTCCGGTCCTGTCTATCTCTGGTACGAGATCGTCAGCCCCAGATACCTCCGCCAACATACGGATGCTCCGGCCGTCAAGGGCGTTACTGACGAGGATGTCGTCATCGACAGCCAGGACGAGATTCTCTGGCGATTGAGGGGGCTGGCCGGCCTGCGCAACACGCTGGATACCCGGATTCTGGCCATCGGCGGCCCCGACGCCTGGGCTCAGCCGGCGGGAGTCGTGCCCAAGCTTGTGACGGACATCTGGAAATTCGACATCCGGACCATCCCCTATGAAGAGCTGGGCAAACTGATCCAGGCGGCGCGAGCCGACCGGGAAGCCATGAAAAAAGCACGCGAGCAGGCGGCGGCCTACCTGGACATTCCGGGAACGACTCTTGAGACCGAACGGTCGTTCGTCGAAAACGCCTTTCTGCTCGAGCAGGTTTTCCGCGGCTTGATGAAACAGGCGGACTGCCGGGCCATTACCATCAATGGGTGCATGGGGACGATCATGCCCCTGGCCGAGACTTCGGCTTGCCTTACGTTGAGCCTCCTCAACGATGCCGGCTATCTCGCCTTCTGCGAGTCCGACTTCGTGGTCATCCCGTCGGGCATACTGCTGGCCAATATCTCGGGCCGGCCCGTTTTCCTCAACGACCCGACCTACCCGCACGAGGGCGTCATCACCCTGGCCCACTGCACGGCCCCCCGGAAAATGGACGGCCGGAGGCGCGAGCCGGCCAGGATCCTGACCCATTTCGAGTCCGACTACGGAGCGGCGCCCAAGGTGGAAATGGGCCAAGGACAGGTCTTGACCAATATTGTCCCGGACTTTGCCTCGAAGCGTTGGGCGGGCTTGAAAGGGGAGATCATCGCTGCTCCGTTCCTTCCCATCTGCCGCTCCCAGATCGATATCCGGTTCGCCTGCGACAGCCTCACCCTGGCTCAACGTATGCCCGGGTTCCACTGGATGACTAGCTATGGGGATTATCTTCGCGAGACCGGCTATGCCCTCCGGCGGGTGAATATCGCCTGGGAGAACCTGGGGTAAAGTGTTGACAGGTGTCTTTGAAAAATGATAGACATACTTCCCTTCGCCGGTTGTCTTCCCCCGGCCGCTTTGGTATCATGAATAAGAACTCCATGACCGCAAATAAGGCCCAGGGCAGCTGCCGGCATCGGTGGATGATGACCAATATCCGCAACGGATACCTGGTGGTCGAAGGGTGTTTCCACTGCCGCCACCGGACGTCTTTTTTCTCCGACGAGCCTGTCCCGCCCCAGGACGACTATCGCGAGGGAGACCACTTCTGGAGCTATCTCGGGAGTTCCCAGGCTTCGAAGTTCGACCTCAAATGCGAGGAGTGCTGCCGGGAAGTCCCCATGAAGGACGTCATGGCCTTGATGCTGTGCATGAGATGCGACCCCGAATGCGGCGTCTACAAAGCCGGGTCGAGCGAGAAGGTAAATAAGACCTGGGTCTATGTGGCCCTCTGCGCCAATACATCGCATGCCTCCGGGAGATGCGTCACTAAGCCGGGGATCAAGGCTCTGAACGAGTATTTCAACCGCGGTATCCAGGACCCGCACAAGAAGATCATCGTCGTCTCCTGCGAATCGCGTAAGAGCGTCGATACCTGCGAAGGGATCGTGCTCGCGGACGTGGGCCTGACAGAAATATATTGAGGCACAAAGGAAAGATCGAACAATGAGAGTTTCCGAACTGGTGAAACAAGGCGTGTTCAAGACTTTTAATGAGCCCGGCGACAAGGAGATTAAGGGAGTCTACATCTCCGACATGGTGAGCGATATCATCGGCATCGGCCCGGGAAACCTGCTCGTTACCCTGCAAACCCACAAAAACCTGATCGCGGCGGCCAATCTGGTCGATGTCGCGGCCGTCGTGTTCTCGCGGGGCAAGACGCCGACGGATGATGTGGTCGCCCTGGCCAACAAGGCCGGGATCGGGCTGCTGGGATTCGACGGAGACACCTGGACCCTGGCCAAGAAGCTTTATGAACTCGGCGTGAGGTAGCGGCGGCCCCGGACGTTTCGTCTCGCGGTTGTGATCCTGAACGTGGATTGAGATGAAGGGACGTGATTCTATATCCGACGGCGGCCTGTCCGAGCTGAGGCGGGAGTTCAAGGGCGAACACGGAGACTTGATCCCCGTCCTGCAGAGGGTCCAGGACATCCAAGGCTACCTGCGGCCGGAGGCCATCCGGATCGTCTCCCGCTGGCTCAAGATCTCGGAGAATGAGATCTTCGGAGTAGCGACCTTTTACGCCCAGTTCCGTTTCCATCCCCCGGGCCGGCATCATCTCCGCGTCTGCCTGGGAACGGCCTGCCATGTCCGAGGCGGAGAGCAGATCCTCCTGACCGCCCAGCAGCGCCTCGGCGTCGATACAGGCGAAACCACCCCCGACGGGGAATACGACCTCGACCGGGTGGCCTGTCTGGGGTGCTGCGCCCTGGCCCCGGTCGTCGCTTTCGACGAAAAAGTCTACAGCCAGATGTCGGTCCTGAAAATCCAAA
>Ga0315277_10007971_pt1 | contig 13659 bp, 11 predicted proteins | sample YL17G05_15_MG_FD_203695 | JGI IMG/M metagenome (GOLD analysis project Ga0315277, IMG submission 203695) | Sediment microbial communities from Yellowstone Lake, YNP, Wyoming, USA - YL17G05_15 | ecosystem: Environmental > Aquatic > Freshwater > Lake > Sediment | place: USA: Wyoming | collected...
AAAAATCGAGGATCTGACGCACGAGCGTTGCGCCCAGAATCTCCTCGACCCGCGTGTAGAGTTCAAGTGACTTGCGACTGATGCTGGAAAGAGGAGACTGCTCGAACCATTTATATGTTCTTCCTACCAGCCGAACGACCGGGATCGAAACGAGATTCGCAAACAGCTCCGGCCTGTCCAGGAATTCGAAAGCATGCCGAGAAGGAGCCGTGTCGATGAATAGATACTCAAAGCCGTCCCGGAGGGCCTGGTCGATGCGCTCTATCGCCATGAGTTCCTGCATTCCCGCGAGGGAGGCAATGAGAATCTGGTAAATCGGATGTTTGAGGACCGTTTCCACTTGGTCCGGCTTGCCATACAACTGAACCGATCGGTCCAGCGTGCCTTTCACATCGAGCAGCCCAGCCCACAGCTCGCCCTTTCCTGAGAGACTCTCGATGAGCACTTTTTCCTGCAGAATGCCGGGGTCGAGATAAGGATTGGGTCCAGGGAGTCATTTCACCCGGGGGATTAATTAGACATCAATCCACTCGATTAATTGGGTTCTCAAGTTAGATCATCCCGCCATCAACGGGCAGGACTTGTCCGGTGATGTAACTCGAACCCTCCCCTGCCAGGAACGCCACAACCTGTGCCACCTGTTTCGGTGACCCGGGGGATCCCAGAGGAATCTGGGCGAACATGCTTTTGCGCGCCGCCTCCGGCATGTCCGCCAGCATGTCGGTTTCAATGAAACCAGGGGCCACGGCGTTGACCCGAATTTGGAATCGTGCAACTTCCTTGGCGAGCGCTTTGGTGAATCCGATGACGCCGGCCTTGGACGCCGAGTAATTAGTCTGTCCGGCCAGGCCCAGCATGCCGCTCACACTCGCGATGTTGATGATAACTCCGGAGCTTCGCTTCATCATGCCGAGAAGCACGTTCTTGCTGTAATTGAAGGTTCCACCTAGGTTGATATCAATCACCTCCTTCCACTTATCGGGATTCATGCGAAAGAGAGCGGAGTCCCGTTTGATGCCTGCATTGTTGACCAGAAGGTTGATCGGCCCGAAGTCCCGCTCAACTTGCGCGACAACTTCTGCGGCCCTTGAAAATTCGCGCACATCGGCCTTGTAGGCCGCAACCACTAAATCCTGCTGCCGCAACTCCGCAACGACGCTGTTTGCAGCCTCCTCGCTGCTGGAATAGGTGAAGCCAACCTTCCAGTTGGCGTGGGCCAGCTCTTCGACAATTGCCCGGCCGATGCCCCGGCTTCCGCCGGTCACCAGCGCAACTCTACCGTGATGAGTATCCATTCGCGCTCTCGCGGAGATGCAGTTCTTGGTATAACAGTTAGGATATTTCAATAGTTCAGAAGAATAGAATGATACTGGAAAGGTCACTGAGGCTCTAGTCAAATCTGCTGGCAGGTGTATTCGGTTAGTCTCCGGGGGAAACCAGGTCGTTCTTTTCTGGTTACGTGGAATGTGTCAGATATTGGGAAAAAACAGGCCACGAATCTCACGAATTGAACGAAAGAAGCGGGCCACTAATTTCACGAATTACACCAACCGCTTGGGTGAGGCCCGGCTCGGCAAGATACGCTCCCGCTCACCCCACATCGGCGGCCTCCGGCCACCGTCCTTGCCCGCGTGTTGTGGGAAAACGCGCCAGACACATACTTGAACGAGACATTCTTCTTTCTTCTTTTGTCAGCGCGCTTTCCCACAACACGCGGGCAAGGACGGTGGTAGCGCGAAGCGCTGGCCGATGTGGGGTGAGCGGGAGCGTATCTTGCCGAGCCTTCGTGTAATTCGTGCAATTCGTGGCAGATTATCCCCTAGCAAGTACGAGGATCATCACGAATTCCCCCCAAGACTAACGGGCTACTGGCAGGTCAGTGTTCTGAATCTCTTCAACCAGAACTTCGTGCTTCTGGTCGACCCGCTGGCACTCGAGCCAAGTATCCTACGGAGACAGATCTCGGGAAGCATTCGGTTCAATTTGTAGAAAGGAACTCAGTAATCAGCGGCCAGTGGCCAGCAGTATCTTTGATATTAAAACGACACCTAGATTTCTGACCACTGATCACTGACCACTGTTTTTTGGGGGGTGTAATACATTAAAGGAGAATTATGAAATTGTCATTGCAGCCGGCGGAGGGTAGGTTACGGGCATGAGGGATGCAAAATCCAAAAGGAAACTGGTCAAGATTGTCTCAACCGTGCTGGTCTTTATTGCCGGCATCTTGCTCGTACTGATCCTGGGATTATTTACACCCTGGCTCTGGCAGCTCGAGAATGCCACCTATGATTTCGTTTTCCGCGTGCGGCCACGTCTCAGCCCGCCAGCTGATATCGCGATCGTCAGCTTGGACGAGAGCTCCATTAAAGAGCTGGGCCCAATGCCCTGGAATCGCAGGGTCCACGCAGAGCTGCTGAAAAAGCTGAAAGCCGGCGGCGCTAAGATGGTCGTATTTGATGTTCTTTTCGACCTTCCCTCGGAGAAATACCCGGAAGGGGATGTGGAATTCACACAGGCCATTGCGCTTTTTGGCAAGAAGGTCATACTAGGCAAGGACCTTTCCACGACCTCGGACCCGCAGTTCGCTCTTGAACAGCCCATCGAGCCGCTCCCTGCTTTCACCGAGGCGGGTGCCGCAACGGGGTTCGTCTCCACACTTCCTGACGCGGACACGAAGATCCGGAGATCTTCGTGGCTGGTAAAGGAACAGACCACCCTTGCCACTCAGGCATACTCCGAATTGACGGGACAGAAGATCACGCTGCGCAACAACCAGGTTTATGTCGGAGACCACCCCGTCCCAACGGAGTGGGTTACCCAATATCCCGGCTTCATGATCCACTACGTCGGCCCGTCTCACACGATTCCAACGCGGTCCATATACCAGGTGCTTGATGGGACGATTCCGCCCGGTTTCGTCAAGGACAAGATTGTCTTTGTAGGGGCGGACCTGGCCGCGGAAAACAAGACGGGCGGTCCCGGCGTGGACCGTTTTCCCACGCCAGTAGACGAAGACACGCTCATGCCGGGGGTGGAAATCCACGCCAATGCCCTTAACACCATACTCTCAGGCGCATTCATCCGCACTGCGGGTCCTGGAGTGATCTGGCTTCTGCTTCTCATCTTTGGAATTCTGACGAGCATTTACTGCGGCGCACTCAAGCCTGTCGCCGCCGGAGTCGCAACTTTCGTCACCATTCTTGTTGCCGGAGTTGCGGTTTACCTGATTTTTGCCAACTACAATTACTGGCTCCCCTCGGTGAGTCCAACCTTCCTGATCGTGTTCGTCTACAGCGGTAACACGATGGTCCAATACCGCCTGGCTTATCGCGAGCGTGCCCAGATCCAGAGCGCGTTCAAGCACTACGTCTCAGCTGAGGTTCTCGGCGAGTTGATGAAGAATCCCGAAAACCTGGGTTTAGGCGGCCGCGAGGTCGAAGCAACGGTTCTATTCACAGACATCGCGGGTTTCTCGAAGATCTCAGAAAAGATCACGCCCACGGAACTCACTCAGATGCTCAACCAGTACTTCGAGCTGCTGGCGTCGGTGATTATGAAGGAAGGGGGCATGGTCAACAAGTTCATCGGCGACGCCGTAATGGCCATCTGGGGTGTGCCACTTGAAAACCCGAGCCACGCCATCCAGGCCTGCCGCGCAGCCCTGCAGATGCACAGTGCCATGCTCGTAATGGATCCCGTAAAGTGCCGAATCGGCCTCAACACCGGCAAGATGATCGCAGGCAACATGGGATCAAAGGAGCGATTCGAGTACACGGTCATCGGAGATGCCGTCAACCTGGCGTCGCGCCTCGAAGGTGTCAACAAGCCATACCACACGGACATCATGATTTCCGAGATGACGGAAGAGAAAGTGCGCGGCCATTTCCTGCTGCGAGAGGTGGACAGCATTCGCGTGGTAGGGAAGTTGAAGCCGGTCCGCATTTACCAGTTACTGGATACGATTGCGAACGAAGGCGCTCCTGAGCACGACCGCTGGAAGCAGATGATCGATTCCTTCATGCCCAGTTTAGAGGCCTATCGCGAAACATCCTGGGAGAGGGCTACGCAGCTCTTTGAGACTCACGTTAAGATTTTCCCGGAAGATCCAGTCGGGAAAATCTATCTGGATAGATGTCGTGCCTTCACGGCCGCTCCGCCGGTGGCCGACTGGGACGGGGTCTATCAAATGGAGACGAAGTAACCAATCGCTCTGGCGATCGCGACGGCATGCTTCCCCGGCCGAGCCTATGCGAACACCTCTAACCATGGCATTCCTACGATACAGCCGCAGGTGACGCCAAGGCCAGCCGCCGGACCGACGATTGCGTTCGCGGGGAAGCTGCTTCGGGGGCAGAAAGAGAGTAACCGAGCCAGCCAGCCAATTGACCGAGAGTATTGGCGGCGTACTTTCCCAGAACGCCATTTCTGGACCGCATACCAGTCTCGGGCAGCAGACTTTGCGGGAACTGACAACCAGCGGAATGCCTGTCACCGTGGAAAACCCGGAAAGGGATGGCGAGGCAGACAAATCCCTCGGCCGTCCTATGACAACGGCAGGTCCCATTGCTCCCGTTCGTCTACAGCGGGAGCAATCGGGGCATATGCGTGGCTGGACGCAAGAATCTTACCTGTTGACACCTTACCGGTAGGAATCATAACATAAAGCTGTAGGAAATCAACATGTCTAAAAACAAAACCGATGTTCCTCACGGAACGCTGGATCTGCTGATTCTTCGAACACTGGAAACCATGGGGACGATGCACGGCTACCGCATCGCAAGGCGAATAGAGCAGGTATCTGAGAACCTCTTGCGCTTGAACCAGGGGTCCATCTATCCAGCTCTTATGCGGCTGGAGCAAGAAGGGTGGATCTCGACGCAGTGGGGAGTTTCGGAGACCAAGCGCAAGGTCAAGTTCTATTCCCTGACCGAAGCCGGGGTGAGGCAACTCCGCATCGAGATCGCAAACTGGGAGAATACAACCGCCCTGGTAGCCCGCTTCCTGGGGGCGGCATCATGAAGCTACGCTCCTCTATGCTTCGTTTGTACGGCCTGATGCGGAAACGGCGTCTCGATCTGGAGTTGGACAACGAGATCCTCGCTCACCTGGAATTGGCGGAAAGAGATGCCATCGCTGCGGGTATGTCACCAGAAGGGGCCCGCCACGCGGCTCGACGCAGTTTTGGAGGAATCGAGCAAATGAAGGAAGAACATCGCGATTCCCGCAGCGTTCTATGGATCGAAAACCTGCTGAAAGACGTTCGATACGGGCTGGCCTCCCTGTGGCGGAATCCCTCGTTCACCGCCGTCGCCGTCGGCGTGCTGGCGCTCGGCATCGGCGCCAACACAGCCATGTTCAGCTTGGTGGATGGTGTCATTTTGCGCCCGTTGCCCTTCAATCAATCCGAGCAACTCGTCCAGCTCTGGGAAGGCGCCCCGGGGACCGAAATGCGCGCCTCCGGCCCGACGTTTGCCGACTGGAGCGAAGCGGACACGGCGCTCGAAAATCTGGCCGCGTATTCGCCGACCGCGCTGAATCTGAGCGATAAAAGTATGCCCGAACGGTTACGGGGACTCCGGGTCTCCGCGGAGTACCTGGAGGTTTTCCGTTTGCGCCCCATGCTTGGTCGTGGCTTTCGATCCGAGGAAGACCAACCGGGAAACGATAAAGTTGTCATTCTGACCTCCGGGCTTTGGCAACGGAGCTTTGGAGGCGCCACTGATCTGGTCGGTCGCACGATTCAACTCGGCGGCGAGGCACGAACCGTTATCGGAATATTGCCTGCCGAGCCCGTTCTCTTGGTCGAATATGAGTTTCTCGTTCCACTGGTATTGGCTGGCGACGCCCGCGCTCGGAATTCTGACACTCATTGGCTGAGGGTAGTGGCGCGGCTGAAGCCAGGGGTCACCTTCGAACAAGCCCGCACCGCCTTGAGCACCGTGATGGAAAACAAGGTTCGAACGAATCCCCAGTCGCGCGCCAATGCGGCCATAAGCGTTGTACCTCTGAACGTTCAGATGACCGGCGAATTCCGCCCCAAACTATGGATCTTGTCATGCGCCGTGGGATTCGTGCTGCTGATCGCTTGCGCCAATGTCGCCGGGCTGTTGCTGGCGAGAGGCACAGCTCGGCAGAAAGAAATTGCGATTCGCGCGGCGCTCGGAGCCAGCCGCTGGCGTATCGTAAGGCAATTGCTGACGGAAAACCTGCTGCTTTCGTTGTTCGGCGGCGTGATCGGCACGCTGCTGGCGTCTTGGGGCACTGAGGCATTGGTTCACGGAATTGCGATCGAACTGCCCCGTGCCGCAGAAATTGGGGTCGATTCCCGGGCGCTGCTGTTCGCGCTCGCGACGTCGCTGGTCACGGGCGTCTTCTTTGGCCTCGTGCCGGCCTGGCAGACAGGTCGGGCGGATCTGCGCGGCGTGATCACCAAGGGGGCGGCGGCTTCGCGCGTGACTTCCGTCTTCGGACTTCGCGGCGGCTTGATCGTCGGCGAGATTGGACTCGCGCTGATGCTTTTGACGGGCGCGGGGCTCATGGTGAGAAGTCTATGGCAACTCACGACGACGTCACCGGGATTTGATGCGAAAGATACGCTGGGGATGTCCGTTTCGTTGGACGGCACAAAGTATCCTGATCACGAACGCCGCGTTCTTTTCTGGGATGAACTTGCCCAGCGCCTGGAATCCCTGCCTGGCGTGGAGTCAGTCGGCATGGCCGGCGGGCTGCCCATGAATGAGTGGAACAACACCACCATCCGCGTCGGCGAAAGCGCGGGTGAATCCGAGTCCCAGCACAGCGTTGATTACGAGTATATCGGGGGAAGTTACTTTCACGTGCTTCGCATCCCGGTGTTGCATGGCCGTGCTTTCGGACGGGGCGACAACTCGCGGCGCTCGCCCCGCACGGCCATTTTGAGCGCATCCCTGGCCCGAAAAGCTTTCCCCGACAACGACGCCGTGGGGCAGCACGTAACGGTCTTCGGGGAAAGCTGGGAGGTCATTGGTGTGGCCGGTGATGTTCGACAACACGGAATCGATCAAGGAGTCCGGGACTGCATCTATCTGCCACAGGCCTTCTCCGACGTGGGCAGCCGGCGTGTCATGATGCGGACAGAGGTTCCGCCTCTTACGCTCGCCAACACCGTTCGCAACGAGGTCCTTTCCCTCGATCCGAACCAGCCGGTTTCGAACCTCCGCACCTTGGAGCAAGTAGTGCGAGGTTCTTTCGCTGATCGCCGCTTGATGCTCACTCTTCTCGGTCTGTTTGCCGGGGCGGCCTTGTTGTTGGCCGCGATCGGACTCTACGGCATGATGGCTTTTGCCGTCCTGCAACGCACACGCGAGATCGGCATCCGTATGGCGCTGGGCGCACAACATGGCGATGTGGTTATCCAGATCATCCGGAAGGGCATGACACTGGCGTTTCTGGGAGTGACTCTGGGAATTGCGGGCGCCTTTGTTCTGACACGCCTCATGGCGCATCTACTGTTTGGGGTCGCTCCTACGGATCCCGCAACCTTTGCGGGAGCCGCTCTTCTCCTAATGATCGTTGCCCTGCTCGCCTGCTGGCTGCCCGCCCGCCGCGCGACGAAAGTCGATCCCATGATCGCGCTTCGCGCGGAGTGACGATCCAGGAGCGAGCATATTAACCCGCATATCGGAAGCCCCGAGGCGTCACGGCCGGCAGCAGAAGGAGGGTGTGGCGACGCGCAATCGACGCGGTTTCGATTTCAGTTGCGCTTTACGGATAGGAAGGACGAGCCGCGTTTCCCATCGAGGTCCCCGCCATGGCGTCCGCTCGTCTGCCCTCCTCCCGAGTCCTGAGGTTCCCATCTGGGGCGTCAGGGATCTTCACTGCCCCCGAAGTCCCGTTCGAGAAAGCCTCCCGGCGCGGCACAGAGGGGAAATAGGGGACGCTACCCTATTTAGGCCAGAAGAAATAGGGCAGCGTCCCCTATTTCAGGACGAGCGTTTCATGGTCCTTACCGGCAGCAAGCGCCAGAACGTGTCCGAGCAGGCCGCCACCGAGATTGGAGTACTCGAACTCGGTGCCGATATCCCGGGGCAGCTTGTAGCTTGAAAAAACTCGTAGAGCTGTTTCACCGAATAGTGGGCGTAAGGATTTTTCGGATCTGCACCCGCGTCGATGTTTGTCGGCAAACGGGGGAGGGCCGACCGATGCCTGGCCAGGTCTTCCAGCGTGATCGCATGGCCGCCGCGCTCGGGCACCCTCACGCCTGAAGGAAGGTATTTTGCTACGGGATCGGTCAGCGCAACTTTGTCGCGCAGGACCATATCCGCCAACAGCAGCGATGTAAATACCTTGGTGATCGAGCCGATTTCGAAAACTGTGTCCCCGTCCAGGGAACGCTTATCATTTTTGTCAAGGCTCCCATGAGCCACAACCCTGCGGCCGGCCGGTTCGATGACCCCAATGACGATCCCGACGCGGTCATCGCGGTTGCCGACTCGCTCGGTCAGAATTCGATGGATCTCCTCGTCGGATGGGACCGGCGATTTCACTACGGACTGTCCCAGGGCGACCGTTGATACGAATAGTGCGATTGCAAGCGTGAACGCTGACAGCTCCGATTTGTTCATGGCATTTGTCCTCTTTAAGAATCAAATACGTCCAGTTTGCATTAAAGGTTTCCGGGATCAATCGCGGGAAGTTAACATATCACCACTTCTCAGAAGTTGGGGAGAAGTCGTAGCTGGCTCTGGATTCCAAAGGGCCGCCTATTTCATCTATAAGCCAAAGCAGGCGAACGGGTTTATACTGGCTGCCAATCCGGAGCGAAGGAGAGAGAAGAACTCTCCCGTTATTACCTGAAATGATCAAATTAAGGACAGTACTTGTCACATTGAGCGTTTTCTTCGGACTTACGATTCCGCTTGGAAGCCAGCCGGCTGCGGCGCCGGGGAGCATTTTCGACGTGCGGCAATTTGGAGCCACTGGCAAGCGGGCGGACAACGCTACGAGAGCCATACGCGCCGCTGTGGAAGCCTGCTTCGCGGCCGGAGGCGGAGTCGTCTACATTCCTCCAGGCGGATACACAACGGGCACAATCGAACTGAGGAATAACGTGAATCTGCACCTGGAAGCAGGGGCCACCTTGTTCCTCAGCCAGAACAAGGAGGACTTCGGCGGGCAGAGAACGATGATCTATGCCGCCGGTGCGAAGAACATCGCGGTAACGGGCCGGGGCACGCTCGATGGGCTGGCTCAGTACGAGTGGGTCGAGCCACGAGGTGCGGATCCGGAAATCGCCGAAGAGACTGAGATTGCGCGGCGAGGCGGCGTCGAAATGCGGAGGTACTACCGGATAGGGATGCAAACGTACATGTTCATCCTGAACGACTCGGTGGACGTGCGGCTGGAGAACATCACGGTCATCAACTCGCCGCTATGGAACGTGCGGCTCAACGACTGCGACAGAGTCTTCATCCGCGGCGTTCACATCTATTCAGATCTCGAGAAGGGCGTGAACTCGGACGGCATCGACGTAGTCTCTTCAAGCAACGTGGTGATTTCGGACTGCATCATCGTCACGGCCGACGATGCGATTGTCCTCAAGACAGTCGCGCGAGGGCGCGCAGCGAAGCCGGTAGAAAACGTCACGGTCACCAACTGCATCCTGACATCGTCGTCAACTCCCATGATGATCGGCACCGAGACGGAAGCGGATATCCGCCATGTGATCTTCAGCAACTCTGTGATCCGGAATTCGAACAAGGGGTTCGGCATTAACGTACAGGATGGGGCGACCGTAAGTGACGTCGTTTTCTCGAATATCACAATGGACCTAAGCCGCCGTCACTGGAACTGGTGGGGCAGCGCGGAGACATTCCGGTTCGTCCTGAAGAAGAGGAGGCCGGACTCCAGATTGGGCGCCATCCGAGATATTGTCGTTGACAACGTCATTTCCCACGCCCGAGGAACGAGCACGATCATCGGGCATCCGGACCGGCCCATCCAGAACATCACTATCTCCAACCTGCAGATGTTCGTGGAGGCGGAAAACGCCGTCGACAAACGTGCCAGCGACGCTATGCAGATTGAGGGGGTGGTCGGCTGCAAGCTGCGCAATGTGTCCGTGAAATGGGCGGAGGATAAGGTCGAGCCGAAGTGGGCGAGTGCGGCTGTTTTCCGCAATGTACGGGGGTTGGAGCTAGACAACTTCAGCGGGAGGCAGGGCATCAAGTCGAGCGCGACACCCGCGTTGCTGTTCGAGAACGTGACGGCTGCTCTGCTTCGCGATTCCCGTGCGGATGCGGGTTGCGGCACGTTCCTGAGCGTCCGGGGAAGCGCCAGCAAGAACATCAGACTGCAGAATAACGATTTGGAGGAGGCACGCAGGCCGATCGAGTTTGAAAACGGGGCCGGTAAGAAGGCGGTAGTGACGGGGTCCATCGACAGACGGTGAATCGCTGAACGGGGTCTGCTACTTCAATGCGCACTTCCGTCTTGCGCATGTTGCACCTCTTTTGCAGGGATTCCACAAGCCGGCTGCCAGGACCTACAATATCACTGCCGCAGAGTGGGGTCGCATCTGTAGAATGAAGTTTCTAGATTAGAGACTCATCCGCAAGTCGATACCTGCTGCAGTTGAGGGACGCGTTCAGCTTGGCAGTTCCGCGTAGTAGGGTGACGGGATTCTAATCTGGAAACTTTATTCTACAGATGCGACCCTGTTCCCCGCATTTCCGCCCGGGACAGCGGGCCGGCGTACTGCTATACTTATTTACATCATAGATAAATTCGACCCCAAAATGATTCCGGAACTGTTCCAGACTGCGCTGAAGGTCTCCATCGGGGCTCCCCTCGTGGGATTTGAAATGATGATGAACCCCCAGGAGAGTGCCGGCCGGACGCTGGAGGAAGCGAAGACGCTGCTCACCATTCCCCCGGACGCGGGAGAGGGAATCCAGGGACAGGCCAAGGCAATAGCCGCCACTTGGATGGAGAGGGGCGCATCCTGGATGGAAGAGTGCCGGGCCGCCGGGGAAAAGATCATCAAAGAAGATTGACCTATTGAGCCCTCAGAAGCTGTGAAAGAATCGGGGACATTCCGAATTTCCCGACTTGCTCAGCTGAATCGGACGGATCAACCAGCAGTTGATCTTTTCTATTCAGCGGAAGAAAGCTGGAAATTCGGAATGTCCCTGGCAGCACTAACGCTGTGATCTCTGCGCCTCCGTGGTTTTGCGTTTCTTCACATCGTCGATAGCGCGCTTGTTGCCTTCGATGGAGATCGGCCAGTTCTTCGTGGCCGCCGCGCGGGGATAAATGGGCTCCGAGTATCCGCGATACAGCTCAGTGCGCAGATGCGAAAGCATGTGGTGCCCTTCGCGCCGTTCCCTCTCTGCGCGCAGCGCCGCCAGATCGATGGGACCAACCACGATGCGCTCACCCGGGCCGGGCTCGGCTTGAGAGAGGATGCGTCCGTCGAAGTCGACGATCATGCTGCCGCCTGGCCAGCTGAAGGGAGGATAGTTGGCCAGCTTCGCGCCCTGGTTTGCCGCCACCACATAGGCCAGGTTTTCCAGCGCGCGGCAGCGGTTGATCAGCGTCCACCATTCCTGCGGAGAGGCGGTTCCCCACGGATCCATATAAGCCGAAACCCGAATGAGGACTTCAGCCCCCTTGAGCGCAAGCTGGCGAATGGCCTCCGGAAAGAGCCAGTCATAGCAGATCGCCGTGCCCAGCTTGCCTATCTCCGTTTCCACAACGGGAAATAGATCTTCCTTGTAGTCGACGATGTCGTGAGGACTGGCATGGACTTCCCATGGAATCCAGGGGTGGGTCTTTCGATACTTCGCCAGTATTCCTGTCGGTCCGACAAGACATGTCGTGTTGAACACAACTCCCGGATAAGCATCGTCCAGTTCGAGAAACGTCCCCGTCTGAATATAAATGCCGTGATGGCGGGCACGAAGCACGTAGCGCTCCGTGTGCTCGTTTGGTACCGGAATGGCGAGCTTCTCCGCTAGTTCCGCGACCGTGAAGTAGATCGGAGGCGTATGAGCAAACTCCGGAAACACGACAAGCCGGATCGGGAAGAATGGCTCGTAGCCAAGAACGGCGGAATCGATCATCTCGAGCATTCGGTCGACTCGGCCTTTGATTTCCGATCGTGAGGACGGACTGGGAAAATCCGTCTGGCAGCAGGCTGCATAGTAGCGATCTGTGGTTTTCATAGGCTAGAAAGCATAACACCGCGGAGACATGAAGATCACAGAGTTATATACTAAGCGGCACCAAGCTGAGAGGAGAACCGTGGAAATCAGATTCGAAGAAATCAAGGCGCTGTTGCCGCAGAAGTTCCCATTCCTGATGGTGGACAGAGTTATCGCCATGGAGAAGGGCAAGAGCATCGTGGCCATTAAGAACATCTCGGGAAACGAGATTCACTTCCTCGGGCACTTTCCCAATATGGCGGTATTTCCCGGCGCTCTGATCCTGGAAGGATTGGCGCAGACAGCGATTCTTCTGTTCCGCAAGAGCTATGAGGATGATAAGACTCTCGATGACCCAAACATCATGTTCTTCTTCGGCGCGGCCAACTCGCGCTTCTTCCATCCCGTTGTGCCGGGCGACCAGCTAAGGATGGAAGTCAAGGTTATCAAGGCATACTCCACGGGCGGAATGGTGCAAGGAGTTGCGAGCGTTGATGGTAAGACGGTGGCAAAGGGGGAGCTTACCTTCGGCTTAAAGCGCAAGGAAGAAATGACGAAATAAACACCCCACAGAGACACAAAGGACGCAGAGAATTTATATATCTCTGTGTTCTCTGTACAACCCAGGTAATGCATGCATATGCTGTTTTTTTGATCGTCCAACGAATCGACCCGTCATGAGGGCTTTGTAACGCTCTCCAGTTGTGGTATTCAGCGGCTGCGGCTTCTCTTCATAGCAGCGAAGATTTGGACGCACGCCAACCGTGGAGGGATTCATTACAGCGACCAGTATCCGGAACGTGGGCTCTTCGAGCGCCTCATGAAACGTTTGCGCTCTGTGCGTGCGAGGGCAGGACGGTTCACGCCCGTAGTCGCAGCAGCTTGGAGATAGATACTCAACATGGCAGGCAATACGCCGGGCAGTCTGAAGTGGGCTAGGTCGTAGACCATCAAGTGGAGGAGCACCAGAACGCTGAGCCAAGTCACTCGAGCAGATTAGGGCGATTCCAAGCTTGAAAAAATATCTCTGAAAGCCCAACAAGTATCTCCCAAGCCCTGGCAAGAGGCTTCGAGCTAAAAAATCCGCCACCTGGATATCGGTCGCGCATAGAATTCTATGCACGGGGGCCAGTGCAATACCGCTGTTTTCGTGCATAACTTGGGTTGTACAGAGACAATCTCCGTGACCTCTGAGTCTCTGTGGTCCTGCCGCCCTACCTGGCCACTGTCGCGCGCACGAGCATGATGCCGGAGGACGGCGAGACAGTTTCGTAGTAGCCGACGAAACGCCTGGGCTCGAACGCATCGTAAGGGCGGAGGTTTTGCGCCCAGCGGTACGAAATCGGCTGAAAGGCATATCCACTTCGCTCTCCTAGCCACTACATATTGTGGCGGCCTTTCCGTGTGCCGCCGACCACTCGGCGGTAGGGCATAGGGTCAGCGTGCACTGCCTGCTGGAGCAGGCGATAGAAGA
>Ga0315277_10007972_pt1 | contig 13657 bp, 11 predicted proteins | sample YL17G05_15_MG_FD_203695 | JGI IMG/M metagenome (GOLD analysis project Ga0315277, IMG submission 203695) | Sediment microbial communities from Yellowstone Lake, YNP, Wyoming, USA - YL17G05_15 | ecosystem: Environmental > Aquatic > Freshwater > Lake > Sediment | place: USA: Wyoming | collected...
ACTATCGCGCCCAACCGTTCGTTCTGGATTTCATTCCGCCCTGCACCTCTACGCACGTTTCTACCTGAATTGGGTCGTTCAGAGATTGAAGTTCAATATGCGTTTGAGTCTTCGCTACCGACGGGCGGGAGGTAGCTCGCGGCTGCCGGGGTGAGTTGACGCGATGGATTGGTGAGCGCGGAGAATTTTGCAAAGGGCACATTTGAGGAACATCCTCCCGCCGGTGCAATCGCCACGGCAACTTGAAACGCTTGACGACCTGCTCGCGCTGGGCGTCATCGTGCCGTGTCACATCACGTATTTATGTACAGGCCGCAGCCCAGGAGGTACTTCTTCAGCTCGGGAATGGGAATCACGCCAAAATGAAACACCGAGGCGGCCAGCAACACCGTCGCTCCCGCCTCGGCGGCTTCGCGGAAATGCTGCAGGGTTCCCGCGCCTCCCGAAGCCACGACTTCCGCTGGGGTGGCAGAGGCAATCATACGGATCAACGGCAGGTCGAACCCGGTGCGGGCACCGTCGGTCGCCTTGCTGGTCGGGAGAATGCAGCGCACACCATACCCGGCCACTTGCTTGGCCCATTCCAGCGCGTCCGCGCCAGTGGCCGTGCGCCCGCCATCAATGAACACTTCGTATCCCGAGGGCAGTGCCGGATTGCGGTCCACGTCAATGGCCACGGTGACTTTGTCCGCTCCCAGTTCACGAATCATTTCTGGGATGACCTGGGGATTGCGGAACGCGGCGCTACTCGTGAACACCTTGTTGGCTCCCGCCCCTATGACGGCACGCGCCGAGGCCACATCTTTGATGCCCCCGCCGACGGTAAAGGGGATGGTCGCGACAGCGGCGACGCGTTTGACGACCTCCCGCATGGTAGCGCGGTTTTCGACGGTCGCGGTGATGTCGAGCATGGCCAGTTCATCCGCGCCCGCCGCGCAATAAGCTTTGGCGCAGGCCACCGGATCGCCGGCGTCCTTGATGTCCACGGAATGCACGCCTTTGACCACCCGTCCGTTCTGCATGTCCAGGCACGGCATGATGCGAATGTTCGATTTCATTGTGTCAGTCCAGTGAGTCGGGATTCGTGTTCTTGACTTCGAGGAACAAATCTCTGCCTTCGCTCAGATGTATTCCACGGTGGCAGGCGGCTTGGGCGTCAAGTCGTAGAGGCAACGGTTGACGCCGGGGATGGCGGTGATGCGGCGGGTGAGGCGGTGGAGGGTCGGCCACGGCAGCTCCCGTAGGGTGGCCTTGCGCGCGTCCACGCTGTCAATGCAGCGCACGACAATGACCTGCCCGAACTCGCGCTTGCCGTTCCGGATGCCGGTGGCGCAGTCGTTGAGCGGCACCGCCAAGTACTGAAAGGCGCCGGTATTCCCCAGTTCTCCCTCCACGATGGCGGTGGCCTTGCGCACCCTGGTGAGCCTCTCTTCCGTGACCTCTCCCACGATGCGGGTTGCCAAAGCAGGTCCGGCGAACGGAATGCGCTGCGTGATGCATTCCGGCAGGCCCAGCAAGCCGGCCACGCGGCGCACGCCGTGCTTCCGCAAGGTGGCCAGCGGTTCAAGGACCTTGTAGCCATAGGCTTTTTGCGGATTGATGCCGATCTGAGCCAGGATGTTGTGCTGCCGCTTGATGCCCGCCACCGTTTCCTCGATGTCGGTCAGGATGGTGCCGTGCAGGAGGAAGGTCGCTTTGGTGCGTTTGACCGCCTTGGCGAAGACGTCCCTGTAAAACGTGTCCGTGATCGCCAGGCGTTTCTCCTCCGGATCGGTCAAGCCCTTGAGCGCCCGGAGGAACTCGTTCCGCGCGTCCACCAATTCCACGGGGATGCCCATACCCCGAAAGACTTTTACCACCCGCTGCGGTTCCCCTTCGCGCATGATGGCATTGTCCACGAAGATCGTCATCAACTGCTTGCCCAGCGCCTTGTGCGCCAGGACGGTCACCACCGAACTGTCCACGCCGCCGCTGAGCGCGTTGATGGCAATGCCCCTGCCAACGTCGCGCCGGATGGCTTCGACTTGTCTTGCGATGAATGTCTTGTAGTTCATAGGTGCGTGCTCCTCTCTATTCTGTTTGTGGTTCTGCGTTTGCGTTGAAGAGATCGGCGCGGCTATCTGCGCCCTGGTTCGCCTCGTTCAACGATTGATCTACTCCCGCGTGCCCTCCGGTTATTCTTTGCCGTCCCAGCAGTAAGTGCAGAGTTTTTCCTTGGGCAGGCCGATGGCCTTGACGAGGTCATCGAGTTGCTGTCACTGGAGCGTCGTCAATCCCAACCGATGTCGAACGCGTTCGACCATCACTCGGCACTTCTCCGAATCGGGCTGGGCGTACTCCGGCGGCGGCGGTCCATCCTGCCCTTCCATCTCCTTGATGGCGCGCCGGCCAGCCAGGTCCAATTCCGATTTGGAGCGGGAGAAATTCAAAAAACTTGCAGCCGAAGATCAGCGGCGGACAGGCCGAACGCATGTGCACTTCCTTCGCCCCGTAATCAAAGAGCCGCCGGACCGTGTCCCGGAGCTGGGTGCCGTGCACGATCGAATCTTCACAAAAGAGCAAGTGCCACCCCTGGATCAGTTCCTTGATCGGGATGATCTTCATCCGAGCGACCAGGTCGCGCGTGGGCTGATCCTGCGGCATGAAACTGCGCGACCAGGTAGGCGTGTATTTTACGAAGGGCCGGCGGAACGGTACGCCTTTTTCCGCGGCGTAACCCATGGCATGGCCCGTGCCGGAATCAGGGATGCCCGCCACGACGTCCACGGGGGTCGGGTCTCTCCTGGCCAGGGCCGCGCCGCAGCGGGAACGGCAATCCTCCGTGTTGATGCCCTCGTAAGTGGAAGCCGGGTAACCGTAGTAAACCCAGAAGAAGGCGCACATTGGGCAACGGTGACGCGGTAGCGCGACCGTCTCGACGCCCTCGGGCGTCAGCCGGACGATTTCCCCCGGTCCCAGGTCGCGGACGATTTCGTAGTCGAGATTGGGGAAGGCGCAGCTTTCCATGGAGCCTGCGCAGGCCCCGGCCTTCTGGCCCAGAATGATCGGGGTGCGTCCCAGTTTGTCGCGGGCCGCGTACACGCCCTTGTCGGTCAGCAGCAGCACCGAACAGGAACCGGCGATGGCGTTCTGGGCGATCTCGATGCCCTCAGCGAACGTCGCGCCCTGATTGATGAAGAGCGCGACCAGTTCGGTTGGGTTCACTTCGCCGCCACTCATCTCCGAGAAATACGCCGAGCGCAGGGCATAAGCCTGCTTCACCAGTTCGACCGTGTTCGCAATGCGCCCCACCGTGACGATGGCGTAATTGCCAAGGTGCGAGCCGATGATTAGCGGTTGGTCGTCCGTATCGCTAATGACGCCGATGCCCATCCGCCCCTTCAGCTTGAGGACATCGTCCTCGAACTTGGATCGGAACTGGGCGTTGGTGATGTCGTGGATGAAACGTGTGCAGCCAGTGCCGTCATGCACGGCCAACCCGCCGCGGCGGGTGCCCAGATGCGAGTGGTAGTCCGTCCCGTAAAAGAGGTCGGCTACGCAATCCTCTTTTGTCACCACGCCAAAAAAGCCACCCATACCCGGTTCGTGTCAGTTTGCCGTAAAACGCGGGCAGGATAATCAGAACTACCGGCCCACTCAAGCACGACGTGGGAACCTTTTTGAAAGCAGATGCTCATGCCCGATTGCGTTAAGGAGGCCGAAGGTATCATCGCTCGACGCACTGGGGAATCTGTGGTTTGGTTTAAGAGTCGTGGCAGGGCGCCCTGCAATGCGTTAGGCGCCCGTCCCGGCGGAAACTGAAGGACTCATTATGCGTATGCGATTCTTTGTTTTGGTCATGGTGACTTCGCTTGGTTTGGCCTCCAGTGCCAGGGCGGCGAGCCTGCTTGAGTCGCTCGGCCTCAAGAAAAGTCCCAGCGTCGTCACCACGCTCTCGGAGGAGCAAATCATCCCGTGCCTCAAGGAGGCTCTGGCCAAAGGCGTCCAGTACGCCGTCACCAATCTAGGGCGGGACGGGGGCTTCCTGAAGGACGCGCAGGTAAAGATTCCGCTGCCCGACAGCCTCAAGACGGTGGAAAAGACCCTGCGCACGTTGCGCCAGGAGCAACTCGGCGATGAGTTCATCACCACCATGAACCGGGCCGCCGAGCAAGCCGTGCCGCAAGCCGCGGCCGTGCTGGGCGACGCGGTCAAACAGATGACGCTGACCGACGCCAAGGCCATCCTCACCGGCACCAACACCGCCGCCACCGATTACTTCCACCGCACCAGTCAGACCAACCTGCACGTGCGCTTCCTGCCCATCGTGAAAGCAGCTACCGAGCAGACCGGCGTGACCAGCGCCTACAAGCGCATGACCAGCAAGGCTAGCCTCGGCGGCTTGGGCGGTTTTGGCGCGTCGCTGCTCGGCCAGGAGTCGTTCGACATTGATGAGTACGTGACATCCAAGGCGCTGGACGGATTGTTTTTCAAAATCGCGGAACAGGAGAAACTCATCCGCGCAAACCCAGCCGCGCGCGCGACCGAATTGCTGCAACAGGTCTTCGGCTCGCTGAAGAAGTAAACGCACCGCTGCGGCGGCGTGCGTTCCGTCGGGGCATCAGGTTATCGCACTGCCTTTCGCTCTGTGACCGCGTGCTAGGCCAAGAGCCGCGAGTTGATCTCTTACTGCCGCAGCACTGCGATGGCTTTCTGATTCGCCTCGGCGGTACCAAAGGCGCGGCGCAGGAGAAACTGCGTCCCGACCACGGCCCCGGATAGGCTGCGCAGGTTCGGAACCGGGCATTTTCGCCTCCGATTTCGGGTCAAGATTACTCACTTTCTTGGGCTACTCAAGCACAACTTGCCACAACTTGGAACTACCATGTCACTACTAAATCGTTGACACTTTCGTTGACACCGTAGGCGGACGAATTGAGAATTCGCCAGGGTCTGGCAGGAGACAGGAAACAGCTTTCGTGATGAACCGGTATCGGCACCTTCTCTGTGGCGCCTCGTGGGCGGTGCCGCTGGCACTGACGGCAGCAGCCTTCCCGAGTTTTCAGCGCCATGTCATTGACCCCTTTCCGGTGGGCTATCAAGTGACCGTGGCGGATGTCAACGGAGATGGCCGCCCGGACGTACTGGCACTTTCGACGGACGCCAACCGCGTGGATTGGTACGAGAACCCAACATGGAAATCGCACCCGGTCGCTCGCACGGCGCGCAACATTGATCTCGCGCCGCGTGATTTACAGGGCCACGGCCGGCCCGGGCTTGCAGTGGCCAGCGGCTTTTACTTCTCCGAGTCCACGCGCGGCGGCGAGATTCAATGGCTGGAACAACCTGCGGATTCGACCAATCTCTGGCGCTCGCGTCCGATTGCCGTTGACCCGGTACCGCACCGGTTGCGCTGGGGCGATTTGGATGGTGATGGTCGCCCGGAACTGGTCCACGCGCCGATCTTTGGCCCCGGTTCGCAGACAGCCGTGTCACCAAAGCCCTGCCATCTTTGGGCTTTTCGCCCGCCGCGCGACCTGTACGCCGGGACGTGGAGCGTTTGGGAGATTGACGAAACGCTGACGGTATTGCACGGCATTCACATCTCGGACCTTGACCGTGACGGGCGGGACGAAATCCTGACCGCGAGCTTCGAAGGCATTCACCGGTTCGATTTTGAGGGAAGGGGGCACAAGGCGCGCTGGGTGAAGACGCAAATCACGAAGGGCGCTGACCCGAAATCTGCCGCGCCCGGAGCGCCGCGCGGTTCGAGCGAAGTCGCGCCGGGCCAGCGTGGCGCCGGGAAGAAGTTTATTGCCGCCATCGAACCGTGGCATGGCGAGATGGTGGTGGTTTATACCCAAACCAACCGCGTCGGCTTTTGGCGGCGCCTCGTGCTGGACGACACGCTGAAAGAGGGACACGCCTTGGTGCTGGCCGATCTGGATGGCGACGGGCACGACGAGATCGTCGCCGGCTGGCGGGGTGAACAGGGCGGGCTTGCTATTTATCGCGCTGCGGACAACACGGGCGAACATTGGAAGAGGCTGCCACTCGATCAGGAAATCGCGGTTGAGGGTTTGGCAGCGGCGGACCTGAACGGCGATGGCCGGCTGGACTTGGTGGCCATTGCGGGTCGCTCGAACCTGCTGGTGTGGTACGAACAAGTGCGCTGAAACCTGAGGCTGCCCGCAAACCGCAGAACCAAACCCGCCCTGGCCAATGCGCAATACCCGTAAGCTGGCGTAAGAGAAAGAGACGAAGCAGAGAGGCACGATTATGAAGACACTGGGCGTGCGCACTGCGTTGGTCATTGCGATGACTTTGGCCGTGGTGGGGACCACACGGGCCGAGCAGCGGGTGTGGGTGGTGGTTGGGCCGGCGGAACCGCCGCCGGTTCGTCATGCGGCGGAGGACTTGGCGGGGTTTCTCCGGCGTCTTTCGGCCTGTCCCGTGAGCATCTCCCAGACGTTTCCGCACGCAGCCGCACAAGACAGAGTATTCCTGCTCGCCACGCCAGCTTCGCAGGCTGGCCTCCCGGAACCTGTCGCTGCCCTGCTTGCGCCGGAGAAGCTGGCGCGGCTGGGGCCCGACGGTTGCCTGGCCAAATGCGAGCCGCCGCTCCTGCTATTGGCCGGGTACACCGCACGAGGCGCGGCCAACGCCGTCTGGACCTACCTCGAAGAGTACTGTCAGGTCGGCTTCTTCTGGAGCCACGATGCCGTGTCGCGGCTCGACGCGCTGCCGTTCGAGAAGGTGGCCTTCGAGCAGAAGCCGTATTTCAGTGAACGCTACACGTCGCCGCCGGGCACCTACACGCTGGCCGAGTTGATGACTTGGCCGGAGTGGAAGCGGGAACTCGACTGGCGCGTGCACAGGCGGCAGAACATGATCTTCGGTGCCGGCTCTGAACTAATATGGAAACAGCTCTTCGCCGAGTTGAGCGGCAAGACTTGCGACTTGACTGAAACCGAACGCTCGCAGGACGAACTCTACCGGCAGATGGTTTCCTACGCGCGGGAACGGGGACTCATGCTCGTCATGCCGGGGTTCATGGGTGAGGTGCCGGCGGAGTTCGTGGCGGCTCATCCCAACGTGCGTTATTTGGGCGGCACGCGTTGGGGCGAGGTCCCTATGAGCAAGCACATCTATCCCTCCGATCCCATGTTCCACAATTTGTCGGTGCGGTATATCCGCGCGTACACGACCCGCTACGGCCCCGCGAATTTCTATTTCGTCCCACCCTATCCGGAAGCCCGGCCTGGGGAGACGCCCGCAGAGCAGCACAACCTCAAGATTGACTTCGTGGCCGCCGTGCAGAAAGCGCTGGCGGAAGCCTTGCCCGACGCAGTCTGGCTGGCGGACAGTTGGGCCTTCCTCAGCGGTGATTTCTGGACGCCCCAAGAGGTCCGCGCTTTCTGTGACGCTATCACCATCGGGGACCGTTTCCGCATCTATGACACGTGGGGCGAGGAGCGTCCGATGTGGCCACTTCACAATGCCTACTGGGGTAAGAAATGGACTCTCGGCGTACTCCAATGCTTCGGCGGCATGACCATGCTCCACGGCGACGTGCCGGCGCTCGTCCGCGACGTGCAGCGGTTGACCCGCGACCCGCAAGCTCGCAACTGCGTGGGGCTGTACCTCGTGCCCGAGGCGCTCCACCACAATGACCTTTACTTCGATGTGGCCATGCGGCTCGCCTGGAATCCCAACGCCTTCAAAGGTGAAGGAACTCGGGCTGACCTAGATCAGTATCTCCGTGATTATGCGTTGCGCCGATACGGTCCGCACTCGGCGTCCCGGATGTGGCCGATCTTGAAAGAAGTCACGAAGAGTGTCTATGCCTCGAAAGACATGACCCAGCCGCTCTATCTCCACCAGCTCTTCACGATCTTCGATTTCCCGAACGCGTCGGTCTATGCGCCGCTGGAGCAACCCGCTGCGGCCCCAAAGCTGCGCCGGCTATTGGAACGCGCGCTTGCGGCAGCAACGCAACAACGGCTCAACCCGCTCTATGAGCAGGACGTCGTAGATCTGGCGCGGCGCTATCTCGGGGACCTTTTTAACGGGATCGTCCCTGATGTCATTCACGCGTGGCGTGACGGCGACCGACCGCGCTTTGAACAAGCAAGGCGGGATGCGGCCCTGCTGATGAGCCACACGGAACAAATCCTCTGGGCGTCTCCTGCTTATCGGCTTTGCACGCGCGCCGACCGGCTCGGGAGCCGACCAGACAAAGCGCAATTGCTGGCTCAGGCACGCAACGTCATGTCCATTTGGGAGGGCAGCGCCAACCTCGATTACGCGCGCCGGGATGATCTCGCCGAACTGATGGCGGGTTACTACGTCCCGCGCTTCAAGGTCTGGACTGATCGGCTGGCATCTGTCCCGCCGGATCAGTGGTCGCAGGTCGACGACGACTATCTGACCAAGACCTATTGGGACATCGGCAAGAAGTGGGTGGGCGAGGGCGTGACGATGCCGGCGCCGGCGCCGTCTGCCGAATTTGCCGTTCGCCTGGCCTTGGACGCGGCGCGCCCCATCGAGCGGCACCTGCCACAACCGGCGCGCGAGACGGTGAACCTCGACTTCCGCCGCGGACTAGCTGGCTGGTCGCTCTCCGCACGCCGCATGGAGCTGGCCTTTGATCCTGATGCCGCTGGGGGCGAAGGCAAGACCCTGAGCTTCAAAACCTGGCCGAAGAGCAGCGGCGGCAACCTGTATCTCTTCCAGACCGTGAAGGCGCGTTCAGCGGAAATCTCGCTCGACTGCCTGCCCCAGGCATGTGGCGAGAGCGGCTTCGTGGGCCTGCGCGTGGAGGGCTACGATGCCGCGTTCCGACGGGTGGTGGAATGCACGTATCAATGGGGCGACGCCACGAACTACTGGCCCGACCGCTATCGGCCCGACAATGTCACGCCGGATTGGAACGTTGGCGCCACGGGCTTCATGTGGTGGTGGGTCGGGCATTACGCCATCAAACAGCGACTCGGCCCGGTCAACGGCGAATGGCAACACCTGCAGGCGCGGCCCGCCGTGGACGTGGACCGCATACACGGCGCTGGGACGTGGGCCCGGCTGAGAGTGCGGACGCTTCGGATTGCGTTGATCGCCAGTAGCCGGCGAGTAGAAGACCCGCTTGCCGGAAGCTTCGCGCACCTGAACGTGAACCCCCGGCGTTGACGTCGTCCGTCGTTACGAGCGAAGGGTGCCACAAACACTGGTCTCCAGGGTGGTCCCGGCTGCAAAATCCACCGAAGCCCACGCACGGTCTCCGGACTCAATTCTCTGGCCTCACATTGCCCCGCCTACCCTTCCACCAAACTATCCCACCGTCTCATGCACTTGTTCCTTTCTCCCGGTGGTTCACAGGCGCCTGGCGACCTCTCCGCATGGGCGCCCGTTCTTTTCTCGGGTTGTCGAGCGGGGGGATGGCAACCGAGAGGAGCTTGGGACATCCGCTCGCTTGCGCGCGGTCATTCGACGGATGCCCATAACTCAACACGGCAAAACTTGCGGTGGTGGTAGGAAGGCTAATTGTCCAGCACTGGCCGCTGTTTCAGTATCGGAAACATGCTCCGTCGTTCAGCGATTGACGGCCTGCATAGCGGCTTCCGGGTAGCGCAAGCCTGCAGCGGCACCGAGAGGCACGGCGGCCGAAATCTTTTTCAGGTCTCCGGGCGATAATTCGAGTTGCAGTGCCGCCACGTTCTCTTCCAAATACTTCCGTCGCTTGGTGCCGGGAATGGGAACGATGTCTTCGGCTTGCGCCAACAGCCAGGCCAGCGCCAGTTGCGCTGGCGTGCATTTCTGCCGCCTCGCCAAACCTTCGATCCGTCCAGTAAAATTCACGTTGCGCTCGAAGTTCTCGCCCTGGAACCGCGGCGAGTGCCGGCGCCAGTCGTCGGGCGATAGATCCTCGGGCTTCCTGAATTTCCCGGTAAGAAAGCCGCGGCCCAGCGGGCTGTATGGCACAAAGCCAATCCACAGTTCCCGGCATATCGGCAGAATTTCCGACTCCACGTCGCGCGTCCACAGGGAATACTCCGTTTGCAACGCACTGATCGGATGCACCCTCATCGCGCGGCGGATCGTCGCGGGCGCCGCTTCAGACAAACCGAGGTAACGCACCTTGCCCGCGCGAATCAGTTCGCTCATCGCCCCGACGGTCTCCTCGATCGGCACCTGCGGGTCCACCCGGTGTTGGTAATACAGGTCAATCTGGTCAACGCCCAAACGTCGCAGGCTGGCGTCGCAACACGCACGGACGTATTCCGGCCGGCCGTTGACGCCGATGAATTTGCCCTTCCCGTCCCGCACATTTCCAAATTTCGTGGCCAAGACGACCTCGGGTCGGCGGCTTTTGATCGCGCGGCCGACCAGTCGCTCGTTTTCGCCCAGACCGTAGACGTCCGCGGTGTCGAGGAACGTCACCCGGAGGTCCAGGGCGCGGTGGAGGGTGGCGATGGATTCCTGATCATCGCGCGCGCCGTAGAATTCGGACATCCCCATGCACCCCAGTCCGAGCGCTGAAACGGTCAGACCTTGTTTCCCAAGCTGTCGTTGTTTCATGTCATTCCCTTTCCATTACAGCAAGTCAGTTCCAATTTGTATCAGAAAAGCCAGGAGCCAAATGGGGCATTTGGAAACTCCGTTGCTGCGGAGTGTGGTTTCGCGCTGACTTTACCAAGAGAAAACGATCAGCCTCCGACCGCCTTCAGCCCCTGAACCATGTAGGCTTGGAGCAGGCCCGACTCATCGGAGTTGAAGAATCCCCGCGCCCCATTCGGAGAGAGAAACGGGTGGATATGGGCGTTCTTAGCACAAGTCGATTGGGGAGCGAGCAGGTAAGTGAATTCCTTTGCAGCGTCCAAGCCCGGCCGGCCGAGTGTGGCGAGGAAGATCCGCGCGCGTTTGTCCAACGGCCCGGCATCCGTGATCAGACGATGCCCCGCGACGTCAACACCGAAGTGATAGAACTGCGGCTTGTGAAAGCTGCGGCTCAGGTCATTGCGAACGCCCCCAGGCGTTTTCAGGCCGACGTGACCGGCCTGAGGAGCCGGCCGCCCCTCGATCAACTGGGCCTCCGGCGGGTTGCGCGTCCCCGTGCTGGTGATGGCCCAGGTGCTTCGGCCGCGCCAGCACTGGTGGCCTTGGCAAAACTCGTTGCCATCCCGGCCCCAAGGCAGATCGCGAAACTGAGTCCCGTCATCGCGAATCACATGGATATCGGCACCGTCGCCGCCGGTCAGGCGCTGGATTTCGCCCCGGGCATTGCAGACATTCCCGTGATTCTCCTGAATCAGGAGGTCGCGTCGGGCCTCCGGGGCGAGCGACCGGCAAAATTGCGGATGCATGTTGCACCAACTCGGCCCCTGGACAATCAGCGTGACCGTGGCCTTCTGGACATCAAACACCATCAGGCCAAACGGAGCGGCTTCCGTGCGCCCGTCTCCCAGAAAGGCGGAGATGGCCAGCCGCTTACCATCGGATGAGATGGTGGACAGCGGATAAATGTGACTGGGACGGAGCTGGGTGCCCGGCAGCGGCCCAGCGATCGCCAAGATCGTCTCCCGTTGCGTGCCGTCGAGCCTGACCTGCTTGAGCGTGAGCCGGCCGCCGCCGACTTCGGTTTCGTCCACGAAATAATAGAAATGCTTCCCGTCCGGCGCGACCGCGGGCCCCGTGGTGCCGAGCTCCTCCGTGAGAGGTGAAAGCGCGCAATTGTTTTCCAGGTCGCACAGCAAATAGCGATGTTGGGGATCGTCCTTGCGGCTGCCGTGCGCATGGGCCGAACGGTGCAACACGAACCGGTTGGAGTCGGGGGTGAAAACCGGCGCCTCCATGTACACATGGGAACTGGGCACATCGGTGTCGGTAGTGACTTGCAGCACCTCGATTCCCTTGGGGGAGTCGGCATCCAGAAGGTCAGGACGCAGCTTGACCTGCGTGCTCCAGCGAGAGCTTCGCACCGATGGAACGCCCGCGCGCAGTGCCGCTAGGGCGCATCCAGTCCCCCAAGCGCTGGCGACTACCAGTCCGCCTTGCCGGAGAAACGCACGCCGTGAAATGTGCCGCGGCGAAGACATCTGCTGGGCTTCTGACATGACGCCTCGTGCCAACGGAGACGCTTCTACCCGAGCCTTTAAACCAAGGCAAGCTCGCTTCGCTGGCGGGATGGGACCCGCGAGTGGAAGTGCCGCAACAAGCGCAAACGCCCGGGACATGGCAGAATGCCTGCGTGATTATACTCGGAAGCGGCGCTGGGCTGTCATTGGTTTTGTGCCTGACATTGCGGTCAGAATTTAGGCCGCTTGCTCCCACCAGCTCTTGGGCCTACGGTGCTTCACCAAGATGGAATCGCGAGCCGACCAGATCGAACGAGAGACCCAATGGCTGCGAGGATTTCAACGCCAGACGGATGCCATTTCACGGCTGATTCTGAATACGGACCTGCCATGGGTTGACGTGGCCATCGAGATCGAGAAGTTGAGCATCGAGGCGCAGAGGCTATTCCCGCGCAAGATGTATCTATTCGAGATGATCTACGTCAGTCGCTTCCAACGACTGTGGGAACAGTGGCGGGGGGGCCACAGTTGAGTGCTCGGGGCCTGGGACACCTTTCAGCACCGGCGACAGAACCAAAAGCAGCGGTGCTTCTCCCAATAGCAGCGCCACGTTCAGCCTTGCTGAAACACACGGCAAGTTCTGTCGTGCGAAACGGCTCGACCGCACCGCTGGCAGGTGCCCCGGGACTTCGATCCTCTGTCACGCCGGCACCATCCCGTATTTGCAAAGGAAGCGAATGTTCTGGCTCAGCTCATCTTTGAACTTCGGCCAAAACCCGACGATGATGGCGTCGGTCTTTTTGATCCGGCTGAGCGTGTACTTGAAGACCTCCTCCACCGACTGGTCGCTACCACACAGCCGGCCCGCGGCCAGGATCTTGAAAGCCAGGCAGGGCTTCTTCACCTGCTGAATCACCTTCAACATCTCATCCCGGTCACTCTCCAAAAAACCGCCTCAACCCCTTGGTGAATACGTCCCCAAAAAACCTATTTACAAAACAGTCCTGATGAACTTTGTTCGCGACTGGGGATGAAAATTCCGTTAGTTTGCCCGCCGACGCGCCGGGCTGGTACGAGGGCGTTTTTTCGATGGTGCGTGAGAGCCTGCAAAACAGTCTGCCCCGGACCTCGCTGTCGCACCACAGAGTGTTGCCATGAGCACGCGGAGTAGAATGATTCTCCACGCGGGGTCTGGCTGGCCCGGGGCGTTCTGAACCTCGAACCTGGGCGTTCTCTATGCAAGTACTTCATGCGCGTTGTGCGGGTCTGGATGTGCATCCGGACAGTGTAGTGGTGACGGTGCTGTCGACCACGCCGGACGGGGCGGTGCAAAAGCACCCGCAGAGCTTTGGTACGTTCACGGTCGAGCTGCTGCGCTTGGGAGACTGGCTGCGTAGCCTCCCAGTGACCCACGCCGCGATGGAATCCACCGGGCCGTACTGGAAGCCGGTCTGGAATCTCTTGGAGGAGTCGTTCACGCTGCTGCTGGTCAATGCGCAACACCTTAGCCGTAATTTTTCATGAGCGCGACGGTTTGCGTTTGGCGACGAGAAATGCGCGCGACAAGATCCATCTGTGGGTTTGCACAGTCGGTTTTCCCGGGCGTG
>Ga0315277_10007973_pt1 | contig 13655 bp, 14 predicted proteins | sample YL17G05_15_MG_FD_203695 | JGI IMG/M metagenome (GOLD analysis project Ga0315277, IMG submission 203695) | Sediment microbial communities from Yellowstone Lake, YNP, Wyoming, USA - YL17G05_15 | ecosystem: Environmental > Aquatic > Freshwater > Lake > Sediment | place: USA: Wyoming | collected...
TAGCGGTGGCAGCGATTGTAGTTATAATTGTAGCTGTCTGGCGTTCGAGGAGAGAGGAATCCTTCGGGCGCGAATACGAAACAACGGAAGGGGTTTCTGCAACGAATCCAGGAAAACAGGGCCCACCTAGCAAATGAAAGCTAAGGGGTCGTAATACTAGATGATGTAACGCTCCCGCGGGCTTGGTTTCTATCACTCACAGGAAGCGTAGAAACGTACCTGGATACTCTCCCTGGTGGGAGGTGGTTAGAGGGGGGAAATTTCACAAGGTTTCACCTCTGCCATTCCTCTCCCTTGGAGGGACAGGAATTCTATATAAAGCCATGGGAAAGACTATAAATTGTTGTTTTCGAGCTTTGTCATAAAGTAGCAATGCTTTATAATAAGCTGTATGGTAGTGCACAAATTACACGACTGGGAAGTGAGCGTTGCCCGAGCGAGGGAAATACAATTGAGCCTGGCGAAAAGGGTGGTAACTGAAAACGAAGTTATTAATCCACGCCTTGTTGCCGGTATTGACATATCTGCTCCTGATGCTCAGGGCGTAGCCAGAGGAGCAGTGGTAGTTCTCCGTTATCCTGAGTTTAACATAGTCGAGGTAAAGGAAGCTCAAAGTAAGATTACATTTCCCTATATTCCTGGCCTATTGTCTTTTCGAGAAAGTCCCTTGATTCTGGCTGCTTGTGAAAAAGTAAGTAATACTCCCGACCTTATTCTGATTGATGGTCAAGGGATTGCTCATCCCAGAAGATTTGGGCTCGCTTCACATGTGGGACTTTTTCTCGATTTGCCTACTATAGGCTGTGCAAAATCTATCCTTTGTGGCCAGCATCGGCCTGTGGGAGAAGAGGCTGGCTCTCATTCTGAATTGCTTGATAACGGGGAGCTTATTGGAGCAGCGTTAAGGACTAAATCTGGAGTGAGGCCAATATATGTTTCTGTGGGTCATAAAATTGACCTGGCATCGGCTTTACAATGGGTGATAAAGTGCTGCCGTGGTTATAGACTTCCTGAACCTACCCGCCTGGCTCACATCGCTGCCGGAGGAATGTTGACCTCCGAACCAAGCTGCCAAAGGAAATTATTCGATTAAGGAGTATTTCAAATGCAAGAAGAGAAGGAAAACCTAGAAGCCTTGCTTCGCCAAATCTCAGACATCATGGTGCATCTTTGACATCCCTGGCAGGGAAAAGGAAATTGCCAGGATAGAGGCAGAGTCAGCCCAACCTGATTTTTGGCGTGACCCGGCTAAAGCTCAAGCTATCATGCGGGAGCTCAGGGGCAAGAAGAATCTGGTCAATATTTGGCGCGGGCTGGAGAAGAAAGCCACCGATCTGCTGGAAATGATTGTTCTAGCTATTGGGGAGGAAGATTACTCTCTTAAGGAAGAGATACAACTGGAGCTAAAAAAGCTGAGCTCTCGGTTTGAACAGTTGGAGAGCCAGCAGCTTTTTACTGGCGATTACGATAGTCGAAATGCCATGCTTGCCTTTCATGCTGGGGCTGGTGGCACAGAGTCTCAGGATTGGGCAAACATGTTGCTCAGGATGTACTTGAGGTGGGCAGAGCGGCATGATTATGAAGCTGAAGTCTTAGATGTCTCCCCGGGAGAAGAGGCTGGTATCAAAAGCGCTATCGTGGAGATTAAGGGAGATTATGTCTATGGCTATCTCAAAAGTGAGCACGGAGTGCACAGATTGGTGCGGCTGTCCCCCTTTGATGCTGACCATGCCCGCCACACGTCTTTTGTCCTGGTGGAAGTCCTCCCTGAAGCTGAAGAGACGGTGGATGTCAAAATAAACCCGGAAGACTTGAGAATAGATACTTTCAGGTCCAGTGGTCCTGGCGGGCAACATATGCAGAAGACAAGCAGCGCTGTCAGGATAACTCACTTACCTACAGGGCTGGTAGCTACTTGCCAGGGTCAAAGGTCTCAGCACCAAAACAAGGAAGCTGCTTTGAAAGTCCTTTATTCTCGCCTCCTAGAGCTTGACCGCAAGAAGAAAGAGGAGGAGAGAGCCAAGATAAAAGGCGAGCGTATTGAAGCGAGTTGGGGAAATCAAATTAGAAGTTATGTTCTTCACCCCTACAAAATGGTGAAGGATCACCGCACCGATTATGAGGTTCACGATGCCGAAGCTGTGTTAGATGGAGAACTAGATGGATTTATCACTGACTACCTTCGGTCTAGAGTAGGAAAATGATTAGACGCATTGCTTTATTAACTTGGGCGCTTCTCATGCTTTTAAGCCCCTCCCTCGTCGCAGCCCAGGCTGGTATTACAGTTACAGCTAGCAATGTGGATGTGAATTTCCCAAGCCAGGCTGTGTTCACTGTTAATGCTGAAAGCTATGTTGATATCGTTGATGTCCGTCTTTATTACCAGGTGGATAAGATGAACTACGCTGAAGTTGTCAGTGAGGGTTGGGCTGATTTTACCCCAGCAAGCAAGGTAGAGGCTAATTGGGTATGGGATATGACGAATGCGAGCTTGCCCCCTGGTGCTGAAGTCACATATTGGTGGAGGATTGAAGATGCTGCCGGGAACAAAATTGAGACCTCACCCAAGATAATGCATTTTGATGACGGTCGCTATACTTGGCAGAGCTTGACTGGTACCGTACCTCAGGGTGGCAGGCTGACCCTTTTCTGGTATACAGGCGGTGATTCTTTCGCCCGAGAATTGATGGATGCTTGCCAGGAAGGACTTGCCAGGTTGACCCAGGATATTGGCACCTATCCAGAAAGGCCCATCAAGATATATATTTATGCCTCCGATAGTGATTTAAAGGGGGCTATGATTTCTTCTAACGAATGGAGTGGCGGCGTTGCCTTTACTGATTTTGGCATAATCGCTATTAGTATTTCACCGAGCGAACTTGATTGGGGCAAAAAGGCCCTGGTTCACGAGCTAACGCATCTTGTTGTTCGTCAGGCGACTTTTAGCCCCTATGGGCAGCTTCCCCTCTGGCTTGATGAAGGGTTAGCCACATATAATGAGGGCGAGCTTGACCCTGTTCTTCGCTCCTACCTGGAAGAGGCTATTTTGGAAGATGAGCTTATTTCGGTGCGCAGCCTGTGTAGTCCCTTTTCCGCTTACTCTGAAAAAGCTTATCTTTCCTATGCTCAAAGCTATAGCCTTGTGGAGTACCTTCTGGATAATTATGGACAGGACAAGATGCTCGATTTATTAGCTCTTTTGAAGCAAGGTAGTACCTACGACGAAGCTTTGACCGAGGTCTATGGTTTTGATATAAATGGTCTTGATGCTCGTTGGCGCGCAACGCTGACGAGCCCGGTAGTTCCAGCTCCAAGGACATCGCTACCTCCTGCTTTGATTGCTGTGTTAGCGGCATTAGCTACAACACTGACCTTATGGGGTGCTCTGGCTCTGGAGAAGCGGACCCGGCGAAGGTCGTCTGGAAAATCAACCATGTAAGATAAGCCATGAAAGACTCTTTTACTGTTCACGATTTACCCCTCAGTGAGCGCCCCCGGGAGAGGCTGCTTAAGCTAGGCAGTGAGGCTCTTTCTGCCCAGGAAATTTTAGCTTTAATCTTGGGACGAGGAATCAAAGGTGAATCCGTCATAGAGATTAGCCAGAAGCTGTTAAGCCGGTTTGGTAATCTCAAAGGTGTTGCCAATGCCTCTGTGGAGGAATTGACCCAGACGAGAGGTATCGGCCCAGCCAAGGCGGCGCAGATTAAAGCTGCCCTTGAATTGAGTAAGAGGCTGGAAGCCGATGCCGGTGAGAAACACAAGCCGCTGCTCAAGTCCCCGGAGGATGTGGTTGCTGAGGTGAGGAGCCAGTTGAAGGGCAAGAAGAAGGAACATTTTTTGGTTCTTTGCCTGGATACTAGAAACAGGTTAATAAATTGCAAGCCAGTTTCCATAGGCAGCCTGGACACCAGTATTGTTCATCCCCGTGAGGTGTTTAAGGAAGCGGTATCTTCATGCGCCGCCTCGGTAATTTTTGCTCATAATCATCCTTCGGGTGACCCTGAGCCATCCAAAGAGGATGTTGAGCTAACCAAGCGGCTGGCTAAAGCTGGCGAAATTATAGGCATTGATGTCCTTGACCACATCATTGTCTGCGATAAGAGTTACTTAAGCCTGAAAGCTAAGAATTTGTTTTAAATTTAATCGAAAATGACAAATAAACACCCTTCAAGTACGCAATTTACTGCGGCTTAATTTCTGAGATATACTATTGGGTAAGCGAGTATCGTGAAGACTAGCGAAAGAAGCGAGGTTTTCTTTTTCCCCTATGATAGAGGTAGGGCTTTTCTCAGAGGGTTGAGGACTCTTTTCTCTAAAGTAGCCAATGTTGTCTCTACGGGTGATTCTGTAGCGGTGAAGGTTCACATGGGAGAATATGGTGGTAGTACTTACCTTCGCCCGCCGATAGTGCGCCGAGTATGTGATTTGATTAAGGAAGTTGGAGGCAAACCGTTTGTCACGGATACCACTACTCTTTATCCCATGGGGAGATTCACTGCCAGCAAATATCTGTCTACAGCAGCCTACAATGGCTTTACCGAGGAATCGGTAGGAGCGCCTGTGGTTATCGCTGATGGAGAGCGAGGCTATGATGGAGAGTGGGTGGATATCCCCAGGCAGGTTTCTGATTGCTCTTTAGATAGGATAAAGATAGCCAAGAAGATTTTCAATGCCGACTCTCTGATAGTTCTTTCTCATGTGAAAGGGCATGATCTATCTGGCCTTGGCGGCTCCATCAAGAATGTGGCTATGGGCTGTGTTACCAAGGAGTCGAAGGCTGCTCAACATAGGGTAAATCGTGGTGTCATCGACCTCTCTAAATGCACGGGCTGTGGACAATGCGTTGAAGATTGCCCCTTCAAAGCTTTGTCGTTACTCGAGGAAAAAATGGTGCGTGACGATGAGAAATGTATGAATTGTAATCATTGCCTTTATCTTTGCCCGGAGGGTGTTTATTCCATGCCTCCCCAGGCACAGGAAAGGTTTCAAGTTTCTATAGCTCACGCTGCCACGGGGGTGCTAAGCCGGTTTCACTCCAAAGTGGCTTTCATCAATTTCGTCCAGGATGTAACGCGATCATGTGACTGTGCTACGCCGTCAGGTTTTCCAATAGTTCCCGATATTGGCATCCTCGCCTCCATAGATGTGGTAGCTATTGACAAGGCATCGTTGGACTTGATTGCTCAAAGCAAGCCCCTAGGCAAATTTGCCGACATCAGCTCTCCCGATATACTAGGCAAGATAAATGGCACGGATAGCCTGGTTCAAATAAGAACTGCCCAGGAGCTTGGCTTGGGCAACATGACGTATGAGCTAAAAGAGCAAAATAAAAATGCAAAATGACAAGGCAAAATTTCAAAATGGATTTAAGGGGCAAAGGGAGCAAATGGTTTTTGCATTTTAATTTGTAATTTTGATTTTTTATCCTTGTGTTTTGATATTTCTCTCAAGATTTAATCACTGTTTAGAACGCTATGCGGAGTAACATGGAAGATATCGACCTGGCTCGCTCTCTTTTGGAGGAAGAGAAATGGAATCTCGTTATAGTGAAGGGAGGACAAGTTCTTTTCAGTTCCAGAGAGCGCGGAGTAGCCCCTTTTTTCCAGGCTGTTCAGAGTAGGAGAAAGAGTTTACATAATGCTGCAGTGGCTGACCGTATCGTGGGCTTAGCCGTAGCTATGCTTTGCCTTCATGCGCGGATAGCCGCGGTGTATGCTGGCATAGCGAGCCAGGGAGCACTGGACATGCTGAAGAAGAAAGGAGTGACCGTTAGTAGTCAGAACGCAGTGCCTTATATCTCTAATTACGATGGCACAGACTTGTGTCCTTTTGAGAAGCTGGCAGGAAGTTGCCAAAAGCCTTCTCAATTGTTGGCGGCGTTACAGTCTCTTTTTGCCGAAGGTGACCAGTGAAAAGAATTTGGCAGCTTGCATTATTAACTCTTCTCGTCGCTGCTTTATTGTTTTTGCCTTCGATTGCTTGCCAGCCATCTTCCAGCGGTCAGGGAGCCCTTAATCTCTGGGATACTGGCCCTCTAACGCTTGACCCGGCGATTTCTGCCGACATGTCTTCTCATACCTACGTCATGCAAATTTTCTCTGGCTTGGTTCGCCTGGACCAGGAGCTGAACATAGTGCCCGATATTGCTGAGAACTGGGAGGAAAGCCCTGATGGCAAAACATATACCTTCCACCTGCGCCAGGGGGTGAAATTCCATAACGGCCGGGAGGTCAAAGCTGCCGATTTCAAATACTCCTGGGAGCGAGCTTGCGACCCTGATACTGGCTCTGGCACAGCGGCTACGTATCTGGGCGATATCGTTGGTGCCAAGGATATGCTGGCGGGAAAAGCAGGAGAAATCTCCGGGGTCGCAGTCATTGATGACTATACACTTCAGGTTACCATTGATGCTCCCAAGGCTTACTTCCTGGATAAGCTAGCTTATCCCACCGCCTTTGTGGTTGATAGGGCCAATGTGGAATCCGGGAAATACTGGTGGCGGGAGCCAAACGGGACAGGACCATTTAAGCTAAGGGAATGGAAATCGGGGCAGAGGCTGATTTTGGAGCGCAGCCAGATTTATTACGGCGAACCTGCTAAATTGGGACAGGTCGTCTATATTCTCTCTGGTTCACCCATGGCTCTCTACGAAAAAGGGCAGATTGATGTTACCCCTGTTTCCACGAGTTACATTGACGAGGTTAGTGATGAGACTAACCCGCTTCACCAAGAGTTAACTGTAACGCCTGAGCTCAGCCTCTATTATATTGGCTTCAACACTGCTAAGCCTCCCTTCGACGACGTTAATGTCCGTCGTGCCTTCTGTCTGGCTGTGAATAAAGGGCGTATCGCTAAGGTGATATTAAAGGACATGGTAAATGAGGCTGGAGGTATTTTGCCGCCGGGCATGCCCGGCTATAACGAAACTCTCGAGGGACTGAACTACAATGTGGAAAAGGCGAAAGAGCTCATCGCCGCCTCGAAATATGGGGATGTTTCAAACCTGCCTCCTATCACCCTGACTGTCGATGGCTATGGCAATAACATTCCCGGTTATCTAGGCGCCATCATCCAGGAATGGCAGCAGAACCTCGGCGTGGAAATCTCGGTGAGGCAACTGGAAACAGAGAATTTCCTTTATAACCTGAAACAAGAGAAAGATGAGATGTTCATGCTGGGCTGGATAGCTGACTATCCCGACCCCCATAATTTCCTGGATATCCTCTTTTATACCGGAAGCGAAAATAATATCTTCGAATATAGCAACCCCACCCTGAACGCTTTACTTGACCAGGCAGCTATAGAACAGGATAAGGCTGTCCGCCTGGCTATGTACCAGCAAGCTGAGCAATTGGTAGTTGATGACGCCCCTTGTCTCCCCCTGTTCCATGGCACTAACTATATCCTGGTGAAGGCTTATGTCAAAGGCTACGAGCTCAGTCCCCTGGGTATTCCCGACCTGAGCAAGGTGTATCTGGAGCAGTCCTAGCGCGCGGCGGGGATTTATTCACGCATTGGGTTGCTTGCCCCTTTCCATTAAAGTAGTGGGACTTTCTGTGAAATTATGCTCAAGGCTGTGATTATGTTGGGTAGTTCGTGGTGGTATAATGATAAGGGATGGAAAGGGAGGCGATGCTCTATGAGACACTCCCTGGTGGCAGGGTGAGGTGTCATGTTTGCCAGTGGAGGTGCCTTGTTAATCCCGGTAAGCTTGGCGTCTGCCGTATGCGCATCAATCGGGATGGCAAGCTCTTTAGCATGAATTATGCCGAGGTATCCTCCATGGCGGCCGACCATATTGAGAAAAAACCTCTATTCCATTTCTTCCCTGGTACCTACGCCTTCTCCTTAGGCACCTGGGGATGCAATTTCCACTGCAAGGGATGCCAGAACTGGGAGATTTCCTGCGTGGATATTCCGCGAGGTTCCCAGCAATTGCTCCCGGAAAGAGAGATAGAGCTGACCAAGAGGTATAACTGCCAGGGCATTGCCTGGACTTACAATGAGCCGGCGATTTGGTTTGAATACACCTTGGACTCAGCCAAACTGGCTAAAGAAAATAATCTATACACTGTGTATGTGACCAATGGCTATGCCACGCCTGAAGCTCTGGATACCATAGGTCCCTGGCTTGATGCCTGGAGGGTGGATATCAAAGGCTTCACCGACGGGTTCTATCGGCAGCTAGCCAAGATCCCTCAGTGGCAGGGCATTCTGGACGTCGCTAAGCGGGCTAAAGAGAAATGGCATATGCATGTTGAGGTGGTGACCAATATCATTCCTAAGATGAACGATGATGAGGAGCAGCTCAGGAACATTGCTAACTGGATTCGAGATAATCTAGGTGAGCTCACTCCCTGGCACGTAACTCGTTTCCATCCCCTGCACGAATTTACCAGTCTGTCAGCTACCCCGGTATCCACTTTAGAAAAGGCATATAAGATTGGAAAAAAGGCGGGGCTGAAATTTGTCTATCTGGGCAATGTGCCGGGGCACGAGTATGAAAATACCATGTGTTATTCTTGTGGCAGGAAGGTTGTTCAGCGCATTGGCTATGATACCGAAGTAGTGGGGCTGGATGGCTCGAGGTGTAAATTCTGCGGAGCTGAGCTTAATTTCCGGACATGATTTTCCTCTCCCATTTGGGGAGAGGATTTCAGGTGAGGGTTAAAGAGGACAATGAAGGGAAATCAAACAAGCCTTGCTCGTGAGCTTCGCCAAAGGCAAACAGAGGCGGAAAAGACCCTGTGGGCAAGATTGAGGGACAGGCAATTAGAGGGCGTGAAATTTCGAAGGCAGCAACCTATAGGTCACTATGTTGTTGATTTTGTCAGTCTTGAAAGCAGAATTTTAATTGAAATTGATGGTGGTCAGCACAACGAGCGTGGGATGAGAGAGAAAGATGAAGAGAGGACAGCGTGGCTAAAAAGGGAAGGCTATCATATTCTAAGATTCTGGAATAATGAAGTTCTGAACAATGTAGATGGAGTTTTGGAAGTGATAGGAGAGGCTTTAAGGTAAGTTGTCACCCTCACCTTGATCCTCTCCCGTCGAGGGAGAGGGGAGAGGGTGGGAAGGGAGGTGTTTTATGGCTGCGGAACTTCATCCTGTGGTAAAACTGGCTAAGGAGGCTGTGGAAAGCTATGTCCGAGCGGGGAAAACGCCCAAGCCGAAGGAGTTGACTCCGGAAATGAGAGAGCGGGCAGGGGTTTTTGTTTCCCTTCATAAGCATGGGCAATTAAGAGGATGTATTGGCACCTTTGAGCCAACTAAGGATAATGTGGCTGAAGAAATCATGGCCAACGCTATTAGCTCATCTACCGCAGACCCTCGCTTTCCCCCGGTGACTGCGTCTGAGCTTGATGACCTGGAATATAGCGTGGATATCCTTACTAAGCCTGAGCCAGTCACAGATATCAACCAGCTTGACCCTCTGACATATGGCGTTATCGTGGAGAGTGGTTGGAAAAGGGGACTTTTGCTGCCTGCCCTGGAAGGCGTGGATAGCGTTGAGGAGCAAATTGCTATTTGCCGGCTCAAGGCAGGGATATCAGCCAGCGAGCCGGTTAATCTCTATTGCTTTCAAGTGAGAAGATTCAAGTAACAGGTTGTGATTACCAATAATGGATAAGATGCCTCTTTTTGACCTACCGGAGGAAAAGGATTTACCTCAGAGTATGCCCTTGGCGGCAAGGATGCGACCACAGATGTTTGCTGAGTTCGTGGGGCAGGAGCATTTAGTTGCCGAGGGACGGGTGCTCCGGAAATGCATCGAGGCAGACCAGCTACCTTCTATGGTATTCTGGGGACCGCCAGGCAGCGGAAAAACAACTCTGGCTCACATTATCGCCAATGTGACCAGAGCGCACTTCAGCTCTCTTAGTGCCGTGAGTGCCGGGGTAGTTGATTTGCGGCGTGTTATTGGGGAAGCTAAGAAGAGGCTGAAATCATCAGGGCAGAGAACCATTCTTTTCGTTGATGAGATTCACCGTTTTAATAAGGCGCAACAGGACGCCGTATTGCCTTTCGTGGAAAATGGTACAGTGACTTTCATTGGAGCCACTACGGAAAATCCCTCCTTCGAAATTATCTCTCCGCTTCTTTCCCGGTGCCGGGTTTTTCGATTGAATCTGCTGAGTGACGACGAGGTCAGGCTCATTGTGGAGCGAGTCATTGAGAATAAAGAAAGAGGGCTGGGGAAGTTCCAGATTACCATAGGTGAGGAAGCTCTGCGCCACTTGGTGACCATGTCCAATGGAGATGCCCGGGTGGCATTGAACGCTTTAGAGATGGCGGTATTTGCTACTTTGCCTGACAGTGATGGCTTGCGGTCAATAGACTTGTCGGCCATTGAGGAGGCACTACAGCATCGTGCTTTGCTGTACGATAAGAGTGGTGACCAGCATTATGACTTGATTTCGGCACTGCATAAATCCTTACGAGGCTCGGATCCCGATGCCGCTTTATATTGGCTGGGGCGTATGCTTGAAGCTGGGGAGGACCCTTTGTATATCGCCCGTCGCCTGGTGCGCTTTGCTTCTGAGGACGTTGGCGTGGCTGATCCTCAAGCACTGGTGATAGCGGTAGCTGCCCAGCAGGCAATGCATTTCGTGGGCTTACCCGAAGGGAATCTTGCTTTAGCTGAGGCCGTGGTTTATCTGGCCGTTGCTCCTAAAAGCAACTCGTTGTACCAGGCTTACTCCCAGGTTCAACAGGACATCCAGCATGGCCGAAATGAGCCTGTGCCACTCCACTTGCGTAACCCGGTAACTGACCTCATGCGGCGGATGGGACACGGGCAGGGCTATAAATATGCTCATGATTATCCTGACCATTTTGTCAAGCAACAAAACCTACCACCTTCGCTTCAGGGAAAACGCTATTATGTTCCCACTGAGCAAGGCTATGAAAAGGAGATTGCTGACAGGCTAAAGAAGTGGTGGGGGAAGTCACATGAAGAGGTGTAAAGCATAGTGGGAGCTTCTTACGGCGTGCTATAATGCGAAACGGACCTGAGGGGATCCTGGAGATAGAAGGTATGTATTGATGGAGGTGCACTTTGGCTAAGTTTTCCTTGCTCCCTAGAGACATGGAGTTCTACGACCTGTTCGAACAAGAGACGGCTAATCTAATCGTTGCTGCAGAAAAGCTGGTTGACCTCTTTAACAACTACGAAAACGTGGAAGCAAAAGCAAAAGAGCTTAAGGATTTCGAACATAGAGGCGATGTTATAACACACGAGATAATAGCCCGGGTGCATCGTACCTTTGTGACTCCCCTTGACAGAGAGGATATTACTCTTCTCGCCCACAGCTTGGATGATGTCATGGATTTCATCGAGGCTGCGGGCAGGACAGCCCACCTTTATCATATTGCTCAACCCACAGAGAGGGCCCGAGAGCTAGCCCGAATCGTGGTTAAGATGGCCCGCAAGTTGAACGAAGTAATGCCTCAGTTACGTCATCGTGACAAATTCAAATGGATTCTAAAGCAATGCGTGGAGATTAACACCCTGGAAAACGAGGCTGACGACGTGCATCATGCCGCCCTGGCTGAATTGTTTGAAGCTTGTGCCAGAGACGCATGTGAGGTAATCAAATGGCGCGAAATCTACCAACACCTGGAAGATGCCACCGACCGGGGCGAAGATGTCGCCAATGTTCTTGAGGGGGTAGTCCTCAAGTATGGGTGACGGCAGCGTTCTTCTAATAGCCACTTTAGTAGTAGTGCTGGCCGCCGAGTTTGTCAATGGCTGGACAGACGCTCCTAATGCTATTGCTACCGTAGTTTCTACTCGCGTTCTTTCCCCATCTCAGGCTGTCCTTATGGCTGCTGTTCTTAACATCGTGGGTACTGTGGTAACCGGAACGGCTGTGGCTTACACTATAGGCACGGGTATCGTGAAGCCAGACCTTATTGGTCTTCCTGTATTACTTGCTGCTACGCTTACTGTTGTTATCTGGAGCACAGCCGCCTGGCGCTACGGAATACCAACCAGCGAAAGCCATGAGCTCGTTGCAGGACTTGCCGGAGCAGGACTGGCAGTTGCCGGTCCCTCTGTTCTGCTCTGGGCAGGTTGGCAAAAAGTGCTTATTGGTCTAGGCTTCTCCACCATTCTCGGGTTTTCTCTGGGTATGATAGTAATGACGAGCCTGTACTGGATATTGCGGCGGACCAGCCCGTCATCTATTCGTAATGTGTTCAGCCGGCTTCAGATACTTTCCGCTGCTTTTATGGCGTTCAGCCACGGCAGCAATGACGGGCAGAAGTTTATGGGAATCTTTGCCAGGGCACTGGTGCTGGGAGGGGTGATGGCACAATTCGCCGTTCCACTGTGGGTAATGCTGCTTTGTGGTGGTGTTATGGGTATTGGTACTGCTTTTGGTGGGTGGCGCATAATCCGCACCGTTGGTTTCAAAATCACCAAGCTGGAGCCAGTACACGGCTTTGCTGCTGAGAGTTCCGGTGCAATTGCCATTTTGCTGGCTTCCCGTTTTGGCATTCCCCTGAGTACCACCCATTGCATAGGCACGGCTATCATGGGGGTGGGGGCTACCAAGCGCCTTTCGGCGGTACGCTGGGGAGTCGCACGAAACATTGTCATGACCTGGATAATAACCTTCCCAATCTGTGCTGCTCTTGGCTGGATAATAGCGTCGCTTCTAAAGATTGCCTTGTGAAGTGACAAAACCCCGTTGCCTCTTTAGAACACCTGTGCCATAATTTAGCTTCGCTAAATGGGTAATAAGGGTTCAATAAGGAAAGTAGATTGAGTTTGAAGCTATTGTCGACGGCTCTTCAGAGGCAGGATTACAACCTGGCAGCTCATGTCCTCGTCTATGGCTTGGTCAAAGCCTCGGTAAAAACCCCCAAAAACTCTCTGAATTTTCGGGGACCCCGTAAGTGTTATGACACTAGAAAGAAAAGGCCAGAGAAAGAGTAGCCCACGGGGTTTCTATAGCCGGGCTCTGGACGAGGCAGAAAAGCTCGAGCTGGAGGAAGCTTCTCATGTCGAAGGAATTGACGAGGAGATTGCCCTGCTCAGAGTAAAGCTCAGAGAACTTCTGGAAGAGCAGCCGGAGCGAATTGACCTGCACTTCGAGGCAGCCAATATCATAGCTCGGCTGGTAAAAACCCGATATCAAATTACCAAAGAACAGAAGAAGTCTCTCAAGGAAGCCATCCAGAAAGTCTTGACCGAAGTCGCTGTGCCCCTGGGGGTAGGGGTGGGCGGAAAAATCCTAAGCACTAAATCCGGAAACTAGTAGTCAGTAGCCAGTAGTCAGTAGTGAGAATTCAGCATTCAGAAGGTTCCCCTACTGGCTACTGGATTCTGTATTCTTGTTACTACCACTATTTTTGCATTTTGCACGAATTTGTTTAGGATTTGGTGCTTAGATATTAGGATTTTATTTTTATGGAACTAAGACCTTATCAAATGGAAGTAGCGCGGGCGGCTATGGACTCTATCCAAAAGGGAATGGGACTGACCTTTTCTGTGGAGATTGCCAGGCAAGGGGGCAAAAACGAGCTTTCAGCGCATCTGGAAATTCTGCTGTTAACGCTATATATGGCCAGGGGAGGCAATCTTATAAAATGCTCCCCGACCTTTAAGCCTCAAACCATTATATCTCTAGAAAGGTTGAAACAGAGGC
>Ga0315277_10007974_pt1 | contig 13654 bp, 13 predicted proteins | sample YL17G05_15_MG_FD_203695 | JGI IMG/M metagenome (GOLD analysis project Ga0315277, IMG submission 203695) | Sediment microbial communities from Yellowstone Lake, YNP, Wyoming, USA - YL17G05_15 | ecosystem: Environmental > Aquatic > Freshwater > Lake > Sediment | place: USA: Wyoming | collected...
GCCCCATTCCTCGAGTGCCGCTTGCACCACCGTCTGGAACTCCAGCGCCGTGTAACCGGCGATTCCGAGAGGGCCCAAGCCGAGGCCGAGGACCGAGGCCTTTACGCCAGTACGCCCCAGAGCGCGTTGATGCGGCAGCGCGCGGGAAGTACAACTCTCGGTACCAAGCGCGGCGCCCAGACTAATCGCTCCTGCCCCCTTGGCAATCGTTTTCAAGAATTCACGACGCGTCCCCTGATCGGTCATTGTCTTCCTCAGGCTTCCTCAAGCAGCGGGGCCACGGACAGTTCGGGTGCCCCCTCGCATCACGCCGCGGTGTATCACGGAGGTGCGACTGTCCTACCTCCTTTCGGCCTAACGTACCGGCTGAGGCGCCGCCGCGGCTTTCAGCAGCGGTCGCCTCCAGCCAATTGTTCGGCTATGTATTACAGCTCACATTCGACTTATTTATATTTATGATTTGATTTTGCCGTACCAATATTCACCATTGGGAGTATACACCTCCAATTTGTCGTCTGCCTTTACTTTTCCGTAATAATACTTATTGGCTTTATCATAGAATTCAAATTTACCACCCGGCTTAATCTTGCCATAGTAGTAATTATCGTTTTTATCATACAATTCGATTTTTCCGTCCTCTTTGATCTTTCCGTAGTAATAATCGTTATTTCTATCATAAAGCTCAAACTTCCGTATCATAATCCCTCCGACATTCTGAAATTGCTACCAAACGCCAAAGCTGAGTGACGGGCGACCGACGCAACCCGAAACTCGCACAAAAAACGCTCAAACCACCGGAGACGCCCAATCATCCTCAGGGCGGTGGGACCTCCTTCCTGCCAATGGTTGTATTGGTTCCCCCCATGACCCCACCTACGCGCTCTTCTTGCGAAGATTGATGTTCGTCTTGCCGCACTCGCAGCGGAGCGACTCGGGAGTTTCCCGGTCTGGTGACACACGAAGGTACTCTTTGCAGTCTGAGCAAGTGAATCCGCCGAGGAGTCCTCGGAACGCCTTAACTACGGGCTCGAAGTCCTCCTTGCCCAAGTTATCCCACGAGTTGAAGTGCACAGCGACGTTCACTTGCCACTGCTCGGCATTCGATGTCTTGGCCAGCATGGAAAATGCCTCCTCGCGCGCCGCAAGCTGTTCGATGATCTCCCTCTGGTTCCACGAATTCGCGGCTCCCTTCGCGCGGCTGTATAGTTCTCGCATATGCTTGATGGCCGCAGGGAGAAGCTCGCCGAGTTGATACTGGGCATCTCCGCGAAACTCGACCGGCGCACGCAGTCGATGGCACAACTCCGCCGATACGTACTCAAGATAGTATCGGAGAAGAGCGGCGGCCGCCCGTACGTCGTTTTTCTTCAGATGGTCGTCGATCTCTGTCCACACGTCCCGCTCATCCCATTGAGCTGGCCCGTGGTCGACACTCCAACTCCTGAACTGCACCGCGGACCGTTCCGCGATAAGCCCCTCGGTCCTCATGTGGCGCAGCCAGATCGGATCATGCGTGGTCATGATGAACTGCGTGTTTGGGAACTCCCTCTTCAGAAGGGTACACACCTCACGACGGTGACACGCGTCCACAGACATGAGAACGTCGTCGAGGACCGCAAAGGTGAACGCGGCGCCTTGGAGATACCTCATTAGTGCTAGGTATAAAGATAAACCCATGCTGTCTTGGTGACCCTCGCTGTGGTAAGCGCCGGGAGGGAAGAATCCGCGGCCGTAGAAGTCCACGTCGAAGCCAAGTTTCCCCATAGATGGGATAAGATGAGCCTTGAACTTGTCTTCGTCGTCGCGGTTGACGAAGCTATAGATGGACTCGAACTGTTTCTCGACCGCTGCATAGATCCCCGCGAGTACCTTGTCACTGGTGGTGGCGTAGATGTCGGATACCTGTCGTGCCTTCTGAGCCTGCTCCTTGGCAGCCTTTTCTTTGCGCATTGTTTCGCGCCAGACTTCAAGCCGCTCCTGCGCGACCGTAAGCCATTCCCTGGCCGCGTCTCGCTTCGTCGGCTCAGGTAGGGCGTCGACCGCCTTCTCAAGCTCTCCGATGGCATCGAAGACGGCCTGCGGCACGATCAGTAGCTTCGGGAGAACGGTGATCGTTTCGGTGAGCGGCAAGAGGGCGGCCAGCCTCTCGACCGCAGTTCCACAATTAGTGCTGTAGTCGCGGGCCGCCTCGATAGCCACAGGAGGTGTCGCGAGCGCAGCGTAGCCGACCACGGTATTGATTGCAGCCTGCACCTTACGGAGGCCCGCGATCAACGGAGAGATCTTTGTTTCAGCTGCTATGCGCCTGCGCGATGCCTCCTTCAAGCGGTCGATTTTGGTCTGAACATGCTTCTTGAGTGCGTCCAAGTCCCAAAGTGTATCGCAGAGCGGACAGGCGCCTGCCTCGATGAGATCCATCCCAGTCGTATAGAACGTCTCTCGTTTTACACCTGCCGCAACCGCCGGATCGTTTGCGAGAGTGGTGAGATCAGCCATCACTTCGGCAACACGGGTGGTGGTGGCGACGCTGGTAATCTCCGCGAGGGCCTCGCGGCCGGCTCGAATGTCAGCGAGGGCCTGTGTTTTGGGAATGAGCTGGGGCTTTGCCGGCCCTGGTGTAGCCATTCCGTCCTTGAGAGACATTGACTCAATTAGGTCTGCAAGCATCGGGAGACCGAGAATTGCGCGTTGAGCATTTGCGGCGGCGACCATCCTCTCCTTTGTCAGCTCGGCTATGCCTAGCGCACGCAGCAGGTTTTCGCGCGCCAGGGTGACCGCTGTGCCGATCGGTGGCAACTGCTTCTCGCAACTGTTTGCAATCTTCTGCAGACCAACCCGGACCTGTTCCACCTGATCGAGATGGAGCAGCGCTTGGACCTCCTCAGCGCGCTTGCCGGGCGTAGCAAGCACGTACCGGATCAATTCCCGGCGCGAGAGCACGATCTCAGGATGCGCCTGCACTTGGACAAGCACTTGGAGCACTGCGGGATCGTTCGGCGTCACGTGGGCGGCCGCCGGGGTCTTCACGCTCCGCTCGATGGTGATGGTCTTATTCAGGCTGGGGATGGTGACCTTGACCGTCACACGCGCCTTGTCAGGGTCGCTCCGCCTGTCCACGTGGGGGCCGTGTTGTTTCAAGGAGATATCGCCTCTTCCCTCTCCCGAAAGACGGGACACGTTTCCGGTGAGGACAAACTCCAGAGCGTCAACCACAGCACTCTTTCCCGTGCCATTTGGACCACAAATGGCGAAACTCTTACCCTTGAAGTCTAAGGTCAGATCGCGGACACCGCGAAACTCTCTGATCGTGAGGGACTCGACCCGTATCATGGTAACGGCTCCTCGGCGAGGACGGCCTCCTTCAGCGCGCGCTCGGTGAACGTCTTATCTTCCAAGAGGGTCTTGCGAAGCCGGGCGACCAACTCGGCCGACACGCCGGTGCCCTCAAGGGCTTGAAGGAACTTCTCAAAGACCTGCGCCGGGACATCAGTTGTCCCCTCTACTGAGGGTGATGTAGTCATTTGGCTTGCTTCCGGTCCATGTGATTATCCTGTGCCTAACTATTAATATACGACATGCTTTGTTTGATACAGATCGCCCTTCATTCAAGTCGTATATGATGTGATTCCATTTAATATCCCCGCAAAATTGCAGTATTATCTTAGGATTATCCATATTAAATTGCAAGTCGTATATTCGACGGTCGCAATATCCATCCAGGGAGTGCCGATTGGACAGCCATCAAAAAAACCTTGCAGAATTTGAAGATTATCTCAAGAGCCATAGCCTCAATCACAAAAAATATGGACTGCCGGCTGCGGCTGATTGCTCCTCCCAATAAATTGCCATATACTAAGACAGAAGGAGGAGTACGATGAAAAAGTCAATCTTCCGGTTCCCCGTTTTTTCCTTCATTCTCCTGCTCTGTCTTGTTGTCGGCTGCAAGCAGCAGGCAGAAAATGCCAACGCCCAAAGCACGGTCAAGGACGATCTCAAGCTGGATGAGATCCCCCAGGTGGTCATGCACACTCTGAAGGCCAAGTTTCCCGAGGCCGAAATCAACAAGTGGACCAAGGAGAAAGAAGGAGACATCGTCATCTACGACATCGAATTCAAACAACAGGACCGGAAGTTTGAGGCGGACATCAGGGAGGACGGCACGATCCACAACTGGGAGAAAGAGATCACGGCCACAAACCTCCCAGAAGCCATCAAGAAGGCTGTGGAGGAGAAGTACCCCAACTCCAACCTCAAGGAGATCATGGAGATCACGGCGGTGAAGGACGGGCAGGATGCGCTGGAAGGGTACGAAGTCGTTCTTGAAACCGCCGACAAGAAGGAAGTCGAAGTTACCGTCGCGCCCGACGGAAAGATCGTGGAGGACTCCGGGGAAGGGAAATGATGCAGGCCCAGCCGGCCGCTGCACCTGACCGGCAAGGCGGATGGGGTTTTTTGTGGCAATCAGCACGCTTGAGCCCGGCCGGCGGGTATTCATGGCCGCTGGGTGTCCGGCACAGACGATAGGATAGGACGAGCAAACTCCTCCGATGAGATTGCGGCTCGTGCATTCCGCCCCGCGTCGTTTATCAAGAGCTCCGGATGGCCGCCGAGACTTCGGCCGAAATGATCCGCTATTTTCAGCTCAACTTGACCTCCGATCACGCTGCGACTTATCCTACCTAACGACGGGATGATGCAAAATCGGTGCATGAATGCTCATTCAACCGGCACACCAGAAAACGAAACGCTTAGCTTTCTAACTTGTGGCTGAGCAGCTGGCGGCCACCAGCCTGCCGGTATGACACACCGTGTCCCAGCCGGACCGCTCCAGTCGCTTGCTAGGCCCAATCATTCCCGGGTTCGTAAACAAGTTCGTTCAGGATCGCCTTGAACTTGGCCCTCATGCGAGCCGAGAAGGCCTTGTCTTTGCACAATCGCTCGAAGTGCTCCTCAGTCAGCTGCCTGGGGTAGCGGGCAAGAGTCTTGATCACCGCGCTTAGGTAACGCCGTGTGGAGTTGGTGCTCCTTACCCTGTATAACTCAGAGACGAGTATCTCGACTGACTGGGGGTCTTCTGGAAGCTGCTCGACGACGGTTATGAGTCTCTCGAGGTCATCGCGGAAACGGTAGAACAGACCGACCAGATACACGCCTGCCTCTTTCCGGCCGTGGGCTTCCATAGTTGCCAGTAGTCGGCAAGCGGATCGAAACTGTGAGACGTCCAGACTCAATCCCTGTTTCAGGATACTATCGATCGGCAGCTTCGCGATGTCAAGATAGCCGTCCTTGGTGACCCAAGGAAGTCGAGGTTTTCCGGGATTCTTCTTCATCTCGAACTCCAGTCTTAGGCCTAAACGTTTAAAATCAGCGGCGGCGTTATTGCCGTCCGCTGGAGCGAATGGCTAGGATGATTAATGTCTTTGGTTAACACTATTTGACAATAAGCTTGTTGTCTTTCTGCTCAATTCGCAATAGTGGAAGAAAAATCTCACGCCAATCATCTATCGAACCGTTCACACCATTTATTTCAAGTCCTTCGTCGTCATAGTATATTTCCAACTTCTCGTCGCAACAACCACATTTCAAAAGGTATCGTGGCATTTTCTTCCCTGAACCCTTTTTGTGGTAGACCCTGATTCGAGGGTAACCATCTGGTCTTGTGTAACAAAAGCGATTGGTTCTCTTCGGTATGTTCATTTACCACTCCATTTATCCAGTAGTAGTATTGCTCATCATCCTAACGCACAAGCTAACTTTCTCCCAAAAGTGGGATGGATTGAAACGGAAGCCCGCTTTTGGGAGTCAAGTGGAGCGCCTTGTTAGCCACTGTTACTCCTCAATAGCTCCTCCCATATTTCGCAGATGTTTACGAAACGTATGGGTTGGATCGGTGGAGCGTCTATCCAGATATTCGTCGAATCGGAGTTGCTCACGAAGTTTCTTTCCAGACTGTATTGCTTCCGCTTGGCGTCGTTCCGTTTGCCAAATGATCTTAGCGGTAGAAAGGATTTTCTCAACTTGCTGGCCGGGAGCGAAAATAGCCCCATCAGCGTCAGCGAAAACAACATCCTCCAGTTTCACAAAAAAATCACCGAAATGGGCTGTGCTAAGCGCATTTGGATCACGTGAATCAAGCCGTTGGGGACCTGCCGGGCACATACCATAACTAAAGATGGGGAATTTAATCTTTTTAAGATCCGCCGTATCTCGGTGGCAACCCCAAACAATTATACCTGCCAATTTGCAGGCTTGTACTTCAAGGGCCATTAAATCACCAATACAGCCTTCATCCGTTCTCCCATTATTATCTATGACAAGAATATCACCTCTCTGGGCCGATCCCATCGCTTCTAATAAGATGTCCACGCTTCCGTAATGTCTTACCGGCAGAACTCGACCAGTAATATGACTGTCAGGCATTATTGGGCGAATTCCCGGCGGAGCCATGCGAAGAGTTAATCCTAATCGTAGGCAAGCATCCGCTATGAGCGGAGTCGAGAGTTCATAAAACGCCTCACTCAAATGCTGATTTTCCATTGAATCCTCCACAGTGATTGTGTTTCTGTACTTTTAACGTGATGGCGGCTAACGACTGAAATCAGCGGCGGCGTTATACGCCGTCCGCTGGAGTGAATTGTTAGACCTTTTCAATTCCATAATTTTCAGTTATCTATTTTTCATGCAAGTATGTCGCTCCGACATCAAACCCTTCTTCAGGAGTTCCATAAAAACTTCCGTGTGTAAATACGCATGCTTCATACTTCTCGTTGCTATATGTATAGAATGCTAAACTCCATTCTTCCTCATTCCCAAAATATCGCAAGCGGCAAAGATGCGTTGGCGTCTCCGATAATCGCTTCAGATATTCTTCTCTTGTCTCCCTTGTGATTTTTAATAGTGATTCAGATGGTTCATCAGGTTCCTGATATGTATCAATATAGCAGAATACTCCCATAGATCGAATATCCAATTTTGTATATCGTCCTGCATAATTCTTAGCTGCATATTCTTCAATTCTCCTTCGTGTCCGTTCCTGGACATCTTTGGGTATTTTCACGCCTCCTGAATGTGGGTGTCTCGTCCATACTTTCATTTCTCACCTCTTCGCTTGGCTTTCAATTATTGTGTGCATGTAAGTTTTATTATTCGAGGTCTAACGCCAAAGATCAGGGACGGCGGGCCAAGGGGCAAGAAGAAGAAAAAGACGCGTCCCCCGCCGTCCGCTGGATCTTTTTGTTATGTTCAAATTTTTGATGCATAGCAGATATCTGGAACTTCTACTTGCTCATCCTTGAGTTGAGGTGCGCCTATAACGCACCCAAAAATCAAGTTTCTTCAAATGAGCTTTGATGGTACGCTATATTCCATATAGGCATCCCACCATTAGTAAGCGTCACCTGGAACCGTAGCGGCATATCTGACTCTCTTTGGAACAATAGAATCTCTGTTACCGTAATGCCCGCCAGCATTCGCGCCGCCAAACAATTAGCCGTGACTTCCTCCACAAAACAAATTAGTCGGTCCATGATGGACTTTACGAAGTCAGCTACTTTCTGGCCTGAGATTTCAGGTTCATCAGCGCGAATGATCCCTGAAACCTCAGTATATCTTACTTTGGGCAATATCCATCCTTCATGCTCGATAGCATTACGGCTGTTGATCAATCGCTCCGACCACTTGCGCGTTTCTCTTAGATATGCAGCGAGGTGTAGATCATCTTTTTCTAGTATTTTTATCCCATCTTCAAACGCACTTTCTTTCTTGAATAAGAAGCCAATATCTTTTCCCAAAGCCTTGGTAACATCCTGCATTCCCTGCTTTAGTGCGCGCACCGCACTATTCAAGAAAGTTTCCACCTCTTTACGCAGTTCCTTGTCAATCGGCTTTTCAATATAAATTGTGTGTCCGCGCAACTGCCCAACTTCCCCCTTAGCCGCCTTGCTAAAGTGGTCAGCTAACAGTTGTACGATTTCCTGGGAAGCACTGCGCGTGTTCAGCAGCGCTTCCATAACTGGTTCATATCGTTTATCGAATATGTCCCGCTTAGAATAGTCCGGAAAGACGACATCCCGCAAACGCAAAATCCCCAAATAAAGACGGGCTATGAAGGGTGAACTTGAACCTTCATCCATCATTTTTTGGACAAGAAACTTCGATGGGTCCAGTTTTACAACCATGTTGGACTGCCTCTGAATGCTTTGTAGCATTTGCAAAAAGCCTGCCTGCGTTATTGGAAGCACATATGAGATTTGGCCATCAGCCCGATCTACTATGCCTCCTCGCTCCAGTACGTTCTTCCCAAGAAAGATCAGCAGCCCATCAAGCGGCAATTTTCCTTTGAGCAGGACCACTCCGCCATCTTGCCAAGGAAGGAATTGCAGGGTGGACAGAAGGTTGCCCTGCTGGTCTTCAATCAGGAATGGGCGTGGAGGAATATATCGGTCATTGTAGAACTGCCGTGGCACAGGCATTAGCTTGGCACTCAGATTGTACTGGTACCCTGTAAGTGTCATCGCTTCTTTTGGTGTACCTTCCAAGATTCGGTTCCAGTTAGGCAGATTCGCGCCGGGAGAAAAGATCATGAGATGTGCCATGAGGAACGAGCACATCTTGTTAAACGTAAACCGTCCGGTAGGTCTGACAACAATGATTACATATATCGGTGGAGAGTAGCGGGCAGAGGCACCCTCAGCAGGTGGAAAAAAATCACCCATGACATTCTCCCCTGGAAACTGGACTGCATAGTTGATTATGCCTTTAGAGAGCACAACCACCATGTCGGTCCACTCGCGGTCTGGGTAGTGTCGGTTCAAACGGTCGAGTTCTTCAGCCAAAAACTCAATTGGCACTGCCGCGACACGGGCAAAGATTATTCCTAAGGTGACCGTGGTCAAAGGAACATCGGGTACATTTGGCGATAGAGTCTTTTTGAGTCTTTTCGCGCAGGCAATCCGCTCATACGCAGCCCTAAATTTCTCCACGTCCAAGCTCTCAGCGACGTCGATCACGCAAGCCACATTATCTGCGTCAAAATTCGAGGGTTCCGATGTGGGCTGAGATTGTGAGGCAGTATAAATGACAGTACCAAAAATGTCCGTCTTTTGTCCTTCAGCATCTCTGGCAAATCCCTTGGTTGCCCGAAAAGGCCACGTTAACAACTGATTCAGTGTTTGGTTCAGTGCGTCTGCGAGGCTGCCAGTCGACACAGCGAGCCTTTGGCCTACATCATGAACCACCTGTGATATTGAAGCTTCCGTAAGCAAAATAACTACCTTTCTATCCTTCTTCCACCGAGGAAAGTGTGCCAATCATCTCTTTTATGAAGAGATGGTAAGAAGTCTCTCTTCATAAAGGCAAGTATAGAAAATATGGAATAACGTGTAGCCTGATCAGCAGATTGCTTATCAACCCTACAAATTTCCATCGCCAATCTCAAAAACATAACGACCAAGCTCACTGGCGGGGATGCAGCGCCAGCGGAATCCCCGTCCAGTGCAGCGCCTTGTTAGATGCTTTCATCGGAATAGTCGGTATCGATCTTTTTCACGGGATACAGCGATACCGTCGATACCCCAACATCATTGTCTATCATCAGATTGGTGAGTTGCTCCCCATCAATCAAGACGATTTTGCTTCCAATCTGAGAAACATAGCTTCTGGCATCATCGGTAAATCTGGAAGTCGCAATGAATATGCCCTTGTTTGCTTTCTGAGCTTGTAGCGCTCCGGCAAACTGCATAACATCTGGTCTCCCAACGGGATTATTGTCCCAGCGCTTGGCTTGGATATAGACGACATCCAGTCCAAGTTTGTCTTCCTTGATAATTCCATCAATACCACCATCGCCGCTTTTTCCAATTGCTTTTCCTGCGTCGACGCGTGATCCTCCGTAACCCATCTTCACGAGCAACTCGACTACTGCACGCTCGAAAAAGGATGGTGAAGATTTTTTAAGCCTGGCGAGCAGCTCATCAGCCAACTCAGCGCGTAAATTTTCATAGGCGGTTTCCAATGCCTCGGACGGAGTAGCTGTCGAAATGTCAGGTGTAACTACCGACGGACCGACTTTTTCGCCACCTCGTGTTCCCTTGAGTTGTTGGAACTCAAGAAACTCAGGGTACTGTTTGAGAAGTTTTACATTAATAACCTTGGGCTGCTTCTTGAGGAGTTCTTGTCCACGCGATGTAATTCGATAGTAGCCTCGCCGCGTAGATTCAAGTAGGCCAGCTTTTTTCATGTAAGTAGATGCCCAACCAACTCTATTAACAAAGGTAGATTGAATACCACTTGGAAGCATCTCTTTTAGATCTTCATCTGTCAGATCAAATTCTCTCGCTAAAACTTCGACTGCCTCGCCTGTGGACGTCTCGTCCTTTTTTTCTCCGGCGAATCGGAGAAGTGGCAACATTAGGCTCTGATAATCTGGAACAGCCATGTATTAATCTCCTTTTTGCATCTAACGTCAGCGGTGACTGGCGGTGAACCCGCCGCGGGTTCACCGTACGCGTCCACTGCGTTGTTGCGCTGCTTGTTTGAAAACCTCTCCGAATGCCTCAAGTCTACCGCGATCGACAAGCTTCTTGTGCGTCGCGGCAATTTCGTGAGCCAATTGTTTACACCAACTCTCGTCGCGGAGTTTGCCCCGATAATCGAAATCTTCGCCTAGCTGATCAATTTCGGCGTTCAGATCGGTAACCACTTCTGACAGCAGTTTGTCGATGGTCGCAGTCATTCGCTTTCGGCGGTTGGCATGGGATGCGTACGCTTTCGGGTCGGTCAGAACCTTTGCAGCGGTCGGATCACTCTCAAGAATCAGCCGGATGACGTACAGAAGGAAGAATCTGGTCAACGCATACCGAGCGAACAGTTGATTGGTTATCGAGGATTGGGCGGCGTCGATACGACCCGCGATGAGGTGGCACAAGAGGATTCGGTGCGCAGTGACGGCGGGCCTGCCGAAAATGTCAGGGTGAAGGTCTTCGAATATCTGATACTTGCGGTGAGTTGCCCAGGGAATCTTCAGGTCGAATGCCATGAGGTATTGCCCGGCGACCTCATTGCTTATTACCTCAACATTACCCGCGTCCTCGCCTCTCTTTATCTCGAAAAAGTACTCCTTGGGGTAGTTATTACTGAACTCGTTCTGCAAACGAATCTGGATATGGTTGTTCGACTTAAAATCCCGTGCCTTCACGCCGTTCTGATTGTTCGAGAATCTCGTGACCATCTCCGCCAAGGGCGATGCGGGAGGAGCCTGAATGAACTTTGTAAGGATTCGCAATTGGTCGGTGAGATGACGGCGATTCGCGAAGAGCGCCGTCAAGCTCTGACATCCGTTCACTACGAAGTAGTTGGAGACTTGAATAGAGTCTTCGTCGTGATGGACGGTTTGCGCAACAACCGTCATTCCGTTGTGGAAAAGTGGAAACAGTTTGTGTCTGTTTTTTTCGCCAATGCTATTGGCTATGTCCCGGTTGACCTGTGTTCCACCAAGAGGTCCGCGGACGTTGTAAGCAAAGACGGCCTGATTTGCGATCCCGTCCATTGCTACGAGTTCAGTGGCTTTCACTGGCGCGATGAGGGCGCGGTGTTCGCGGTCAACGATATACTCGGCAACATCATATCCCGTTACAGAAAACGTGATCGGCTTCGTCGCCGGCGTATTCCTCGCCGCAGAGACATGTGTCCTTTCCAGCTCGGATCGGCCGATGAATCGTATAGCCGGAGCAGAACGTAGGAATGCTTGCCCGTTCGAATCGAGCTCGGCATTGCAGACAAAGCAGCCAACCACATCGAACCCTGCGAGATGTTTCTGAAGATCAAGGCGCTTGATGAGCCTAGCAACGTCCGCGTCGCCTGCGCTGTTGACGAGATGATTCAGGGCGGTTTCCGACTCGAACTGGGCAAGTGTGCCTTGAAACTCGCGCAGGAGTTTGTCGCCCACCGTCCCCTTTGCCTTCTGGAATAGTTTCGATTGGTACACTTCTATGAGGTTGGCATCCGTATTCAGGTAGATGCCGTCGATTCCTCTGTCCCCGGACTGGTCGCATACACAATCGGTCGCTTCCAACTTGTCCATTCTCAGGAAGTTCTCGAAGTACCAAATCAGGAAAGCGGCGCTTTCGCTTCTTCTTGTCCCGAGGTGTTGCCCCAAGAGATTAAGTATCGCGGGGTATGAAATGTTTATCATCTTCTACTCCTTTGAGCACAACTATTAATATACGGCATGCTTTGTTTGATACGAATCTCCCTTCATTCACGTCGTATATGATGTGATTCCATCTAATATCCCCGCAAAATTGCAGTATTATCCTAAAATTATCCATATTAAATTGCAAGTCTCATATTCGACGGCCATAATATCCTTCCTGGGGGTGCCAATGAGCGTAACGTTTTTAGATTTCTAGAAATATTACAAGATTTCTTGACAATATACAGAGAATATCATATATTTTCAGCAGGTGAGACGATTATGAAGAAGAAAATAGGGACCGTGATGGAAGAACATCTCCTCTGGGAGGCCAAAAAAGCGGCTCTCGAGAAAAAAAAGCGCCTCAGCCGGATCTTCGAGGAAGCGCTTTCAGAATATCTGGAAAAAATGAAGAGGGATAGGACGAAAAAGAGGATCGCCGCCAAAACCAGGGGCATCATCAAGCTGTCCCCCGATAAGCTTAGAGAGATTATGGATGAGCCGGGAATCCATGAGGTTTAGAGACATTCCCCAGGGTTCCGATATTTTTATCGATTCCAATATTTTCATCTACCACTTCACCGGAAATTCGGCGGAATGTTCAGAACTCTTAGGCCGCTGCGAAGAAGGCGAGTTGAACGGCCTGACGTCGACAATCGTCATCGCAGAAGTGATGCACCGAATGATGCTGGCAGAAGCCGTCTTCAAGAAACTCGCCAGAGCTCCTCACATCCTCAAGAAGCTCAGGGAACAGCCCGAGATTGTCTGCCGCTTGGCAGACTATTTTGTTGCGGTACAGGCGATCTTCGAGATGGGCATTAAGGTCTGTCCGCTGACGCCGGAGCTGATTTTAAATAGCCAGGTCATACGGGCCCGGTATGGGCTGATGGTTAACGACTCGCTAATTGCGGCAACGATGAAGGAGACGGGTGTCGAGGCGCTGGCGACGAACGACGATGGCTTTTCGAGAATCGATTGGATCACGGTGTATAAACCTCAAGATCTACCCTGACCGATAATCGACTTGACGGGCGGTGGCGTATACTTTAGGTTGAAAAGCATTTCTGAATAATAAAGGAGGTTCACCCATGAAAATCGGAATCCTCCGGACCGGAGACGTCGGCCGCCGAGCGCTCATCATTTTGCTCGTAAGCTTTGTCTCTTTGAGCGCGGCCGTCGCGTCGGAGAAAACCGGCGAGGCTCCGCGTTCCCTGACCGCTGCCGACTACGCCCAAGCCGAGAAGTTCATGTCTTACAACGTGACCCCGCTGGTGCTTCGTGCCGGCGTGCGTCCGACCTGGCTGCCGGGCGACCGCTTTTGGTACAGGAACGCCCTCGAAAATGAAGGAAGCGATTTCATCCTGGTCGATCCGAAGCGGGGGACCCGCGCGCCGGCGTTCGATCATGTGAGGATCGCCGCCGCTCTGTCCGCGGCCACGGGGAAGACCTATGATGCTACCCATC
>Ga0315277_10007976_pt1 | contig 13654 bp, 12 predicted proteins | sample YL17G05_15_MG_FD_203695 | JGI IMG/M metagenome (GOLD analysis project Ga0315277, IMG submission 203695) | Sediment microbial communities from Yellowstone Lake, YNP, Wyoming, USA - YL17G05_15 | ecosystem: Environmental > Aquatic > Freshwater > Lake > Sediment | place: USA: Wyoming | collected...
TGCTGAGAGGAAGCAAGAGGACAGAATTGAAGTTGCCGGGCGATCCGACGGGCCGCGTGTGGCATACCTTCGGCGACTATCCCGATTTTGATGCATTTGTTCTCCTACCGGTAGTCAACGACCGCGAACCGAATACGACGGCCAACAGCGGCTATCATTACAGCAAGGATACAAATAGCCGATGAAGATCGAGGCCACGGCGCCATTTCGAATCGTGCCGGTATTCACGGCAGTCGCATTCGCGATCGTTGGGACGTCGAACCTCTCCGTCGCGCAAAACGAGGCGAGCATTCCACAGCCCGCGCCGCGCATCGCCACGGGCTCCTGGGCCGCCGCTCTCAAGGAACACCCCCGTTTGCTCGGGCCTCGCGCTCATTTGCAGAATCTCGCCAAGGCGAAACCTGAAGTGTACAAGATGATCAGAACACAAGGTTTCCTTCAAGCAGTTGCCATTACCCATGCCGTGGAGGGCGTCGGAACAGACCGCATGCAACCATTCATTCGAAGGGCGATGGAGTACGTCGTCCGGGGAGCTACGGACGTTCACCAGGACACGTGGATCGCGCTGGGCCACGTTGCCCAAACGTACGACCTTTTCTTCAATGCTATTTCGCCTGAAGACCGCGCCCGAATGATCGAGTGGATGAACGCACATCTCGGCAAGTACAGGACCGACGAGAATGCATTTCACAATTCTACACTGTCGAAGATTCTGTGCTACTTGCAGATCGCCTATGCAACGTAGGGCGAGAATCCCCGGGCGAAAGACTTTCGCGATTATGCGCTTGTGAAACTGTACGAAGGCAAAATCGTGCCCGTCCTGAACGAGTTCGGCGTGGGCGGCGGATACACGGAGTGCGGCTGGTATTGCCGAGGTTCGTTGTGGCATTTTGTGCAGGCGCTCGAATTGGCACGGCGGGTCGAGGGATACGATGGATTCCAGAAGGCGCCACGGTTTTACTACCAACGTCTCGCGTATGAGATGTTTCAACCGTATCCGGGATTGTGGATGTATGGAGCGGAGCGCTTTCCCGTCGAGGGCGACGGGGCGAACACGTACGGCGGTCACAACGAATATCCCCGGCACCTCCGGACGGTGCTTGCGCAGTACTTTCGAGGATCCGAATTAGCACAGGCCGTGGCAAACAAGAAGCGCCGCGGCTCCAATCCCGAGGCGGTGACCGTGAGTTTCCTTTACGAAGAACCGGCCGATGCGCCGCGCGATCTGAAAGACTTTCCCCTCGCCCACTTGGCGTCCGGGATCGGCCGGGTCTATGCGCGAAGCGACTGGACAGACGACGCGACGTGGTTTCGATTCGAATGCGGCGATTACTGGAACGGCCATCAGCACTTCGAGGCGGGGAACTTCGAGGTATTCCGTTATGAGCCGCTCGCCACCGAAAGCGGCGAATACCACGACTACTTGTCCAGCCACTCGGTCAACTGGCTTGTGCGCACAATCGCCCACAACTGCATCCTGGTCTATCAACCCGACGAACAGTGGACTCGGATGCGCGATGGCGGGCGGAGCAAGTATGCGAATGACGGCGGGCAGGCCAAGAAGTGGGAATGGCCCGTTGATACGCTCGACATCTGGAAAAGCCGGCGCGCAGTTCGAGCGCGGCAACATCGTGGCCTATCAGAACCGTCCAGAGTTTCTGTATGTGGCAGGCGATTGCACCAAGGCGTATGTGCCAACGAAAATGGCGTCATGGGTTCGCCAAATTGTGTTCATTCGACCACACACCTTTGTGATTCTCGATCGCGTCGTGAGTACACGCGCGCATTACGAGAAGACTTGGCTGCTGCATTCCCGCAACGAACCTGTGATTCAAGACCAGACGGCGACAATCAGTAGCGGGAAGGGCCGCTTGACTGTTCGAACCCTTCTTCCCGAAAAGCCTGTCATTCGAACGGTGGAAGGTTACACGTATCGCGGCCAGACGTTCGACGAGGCGAAAAGCGGCCTGACGCCCCTTGCCAACCGCTGGCGCATCGAGGTGCAGCCATCCGCCGCCCGCACCGACGACGTGTTCCTGCACGTTTTGACTACGGACGAGCCAGAGCCCTCTGCGCTCCTGAGGAAGGGCGATCAGATTGGCGCTCGCGTGGGCGACGCCGAAGTCCTATTCGATTCCAAGGCGGGTGGTGCGGTGACAATTGCCGGTAAGGAGTTCTCATTACAGGCGACCGTCGAAACCGGCGAGTACGAGTAGAAGGCTTCAAGCGAAATTACAATATGAGAGGCCAGACTGAAAGTCCGTACACCGAGCGTTGTTGACTCACTCCGTATCCTCGGGTTTCTTCCGTTTGCCCTTCGCTTCCTTTCGGCCGTATCCCTTTGCACAGTCCGCGCGGCAGACACGCTCCGTTTCATCCGGATCGCGCCCGATCTCTTTTACCAGTTGGTTGTGCATGAGCGCAGCCCGCTCCGCGTGTTCCTTCCCGCCCGCAAGATTCGTAAACTCCTTTGGATCGGAACGCAAATCATACAATTCACGTTGGGGACCGTGGGCCGCATCCATGCGCGAGTGATATACATATTTGTACGGCCCCGTGCGCAGCATCGTGAAGCCCGAAGCGATATTGTGGCCGTAATACTCGCTGAGGGCGAGGTCCTTCCACGCCTTCGTTCCATCATCGAGCCATCCGGCCACCGAATCGCCGTTCCAATCACCCGGGGCGTCCGCACCGCCGATTTTCGCGATGGTTTTCACCACATCTACGAGCGAACAGGCGCCAACGCGACGCTGGCCGCCTCTCCATCGTTCGGGCCAGCTCACAACGAGCGGAATATGCGCCGCGGTTTCATACATGCAGTTTTTCCACCACAGGCCGTGCTCGCCGCGGTTCTCGCCATGATCGGCCGTGTAGATTACCACCGTGTTCTCGGCTGCCGCGGACTTCTTGAGAGCGGCAAGGAGAGTGCCAATCTCGTTATCCACCCATTGCGTGAGGCCATAGTAGAGTTCGCGGCCTTTCTTCACAAGCTCCGGTTCAGTATTCGTAACGCCAAAGCCCCGGCGAAGATGCTTGTAGTTCAGCGGCAATGAATCCAGGAAGCCGGACGGAATATTTGGCATGGGTATCCGGCCTTTATACGGCAGATAGTATGGCTCGGGAACGATCAGAGGGAAGTGCGGCGCCAGATAGCCCGCCAACAAGAAGAATGGTTTGTCACTCGGACGGCGTCCAGCCAGAAACTTGCAGGAGAACAGAGTGACTTTTCTATCGTGGTTCAACACCGACGAATCGTCGCCCGTAAGAAACTGGGCCGAACGCGATTTCCAAGCCCCGACATTCACGGATTCATCATCGGCCTTGCGACGGCCGCCTCGTCCGTTCATGAACCCATTGTTCGAACGGTACAGTTCGCGAAACCCATAGCGGTGTTCGGCATCATAGTGCATCTTGCCGGCCAGGAACGACTCATAGCCCGCCGCATTGAGAATGTGAGGCAGCGACGGAAAGTCATCCGAAGGCAAGCGGCAGCCATTATTCCATGCGGCCACGCGGCTGGCATATTTCCCCGATGTAAAGCTCAGCCGCGCCGGAACGCACAGCGGCGACGTAGTGTAGCAATTCTCGAACACGACCCCGCGGTCGGCGAGACCATCCAGATTCGGCGTCCGAACTGTCTTGTCACCATAACAGCCGGAAACCATCGGATCGTGCTCGTCGGACATGACGACGATAATGTTGGGCCGCCGTCCCGACCTCGCCGCCGCGCTCAACAACCATGGACCGACACTCGCCAGCCCAGCGCCGACGGCCGCCGTGCCCGCGGTGCGGCGCAGAAACTCCCGCCGATTGATCCTCTTCGGAATACTCATTCACATACTCCATTTCATGATGGATGCGACGCCGAATTCCCGAGTATAGCACATCAGGACTTGCCTTGCGACGCTGCCTTACCTTTCTTGCCGGTCCGTTTCACACCGGCCTTTTCGCCGACACGAATCGGAAACTCCATGGAATCCGTCCGCGCCGTTTTCAGATACTCCTCGATCCTGGCCACGACATCGGGATGCTCGCCGGCCACGTTGTTCTTCTCGCCAATGTCCGTCTTGAGATCATACAGTTCCAGAGGCTGTCCCGGGGCCAGACGCACGGCCTTCCAATCGCCCATGCGGACGCCCTGCTTGAAGCCGCCCTCGTGGAACTCCCAGTACAGGAATTCATGGCTTTTCTGCGGCTTGCCGAGAATAGCCGGAAGCATCGAAATACCATCAATTCCGGCAGGCGCGTGTGCGCCCGCGATTTCCGCCGCCGTCGGCAGAAAGTCCCAGAACGCCCAGACCTGGTTGCTTACTGCCCCAGCCCGGACTTTGCCCGGCCAACGCACGATCATCGGATCGCGGATTCCACCATCGTACAGATCGCGCTTGATGCCGCGCAGCGGGCCCGCGTTGTGGAAGAACGTGGGATTGCATCCGCCCTCCTTGTTGGGACCGTTGTCGCTGGCAAAAAGGACCATTGTACTCTCGTCCAATCCAAGGCTCTTCAAGAGCGCCATCAGTTTGCCAATGTCGGCGTCCATGCGCGTGATCATCGCGGCGCGGTTTTTTTCGGGCGCGGGCCACGGCTCGGCGGAATACGGTGCGTCGCTCGGCACTTCCATCCCATTGCCGGTCTTGGCGGCCAGTTCATTATTCGCGTGAGGAATCGTGTAGGCCAGATAGAGGAAGAACGGTTCGGACTTGTGGCGTTTGACGAAATCCAACGCTCGCTGCGTGAACAGGTCATGCGTATATGTCTTACCATCCAGCGGATACTTCTTCTCGTTGTCCCACAAATAGTCGGGATAGTAATTGTGCGCGTGGGTCTGATTCAGATACCCGAACCACTCGTCGAAACCCTTCTTGTTGGGAATGCCGGCCGTGTCCGGCTCGCCGAGGCCCCACTTGCCGAAGATGCCCGTTGCATAGCCGGCCCGTTTCAGGATTTCGGCGACTGTGACATCTTGCCGACGAAGCGGAACCAGCGCATTGCCGCGAATGTGGCAATGGCCGGTGTGCAGGCCGGTCATCAACGCACAGCGCGACGGGGCGCACACCGTGCTGCCCGCATAGCAGTCGGTGAATCGCACGCCCTCCGCGGCGATCTTGTCCACGCAAGGCGTCTTGATGACCTTCTGCCCGTAGCACCCCAAGTCGCCATAGCCCAAATCGTCGGCCAGGATGAAGATGATATTGGGCCGGCGGCCCACCGCGCTCTCCCCCGCCTTTGGCGCACCCACGCGGCCACACGCGGCAAATTGCGAGGCGGCCACAAGAGCCGCTGCCCCCTGGCCAACATTGCGCAGAAACTCGCGTCGCTTCATGTTCTCGATCCTCTCCGCCCTACTCCGAGGCTTTCTGCTGTTGTGATGTCTTCTTGCCGCCGGACTTTTTCGCGCCGGCCTTTTTCTCGCCGGCTTTCTTTTCACCGGCTTTGTTCAACACTTCCCACGGCACAACGCCGCAACGCTTCGCCCACTGGTCGTAAACAGATACCATTTCCTTGACCTTGTCGGGGTTGCTTGCGGCCAGATCGGTCTGCTCGGTGCGGTCGGCTTCCATGTCATAAAGTTCCCACCCGCCGGGGAATCGGGAAACCAGTTTCCACTTGCCCTGGCGCACGGCGCGATTGCCCTCGTGCTCCCAACAAATGGCGGCATGGCCCGCGCGCGTCCTGCCCTGAAAAACGGGAAGGAGGCTCTTGCCCTCGACCGGCGTAACGTCGCGGCCGTTGTAAGTTTTCGGATACTCCGCGCCGGCCACGTCGAGGCACGTCGGCATGATGTCCATCAGATGGCCCACTTGCGGCGTCATCGTGCCGGGCGCAATCACGCCGGGCCAGCGGGCGATAAACGGCGTGGAAATGCCCCCCTCGTGCACCCAATGCTTGTAGCGCCGGAACGGCGTGTTGCTGGCGTTGGCCCAGGACAGTCCATAGCTTTCGAACGTCTCCTTTGGGCCGGGCATGATCTTGGGATCGTTGCCAGGCTGGTTTTCGGCGCACCCGCCGTTGTCGGCGAGGAACATGACGAGCGTGTTCTCTTCGGCGCCGACCTCGCGGATCTTGGCGAGGATCCGGCCGATGTCCTGATCCATGCGGTCAATCTGCGCGGCATAGACGGCCATTCGCATGGAATTCCATTCCTTGTTCGGGGCGTCGGCCCAGGCGCGCGCGGTGGGATCGCGCGGCGTGAGGGGCCAGCGGGCGTCCACGATCCCCATCTCGATCATGCGCTTGTGGCGGCGCGCGCGGAGTTCATCCCAGCCGATGTCATACTTGCCCTTGTACTTGGCAATGTCTTCGGGCAGCGCGTGGAGCGGCCAATGCGGCGAGGTGAAGGCCACGTAAATGAAAAACGGCTCGGCGTTCTTGCTGAGGTCGCCGATCTGTTCGACGGCGCTGTCGGTGATCGCGTCGGTGATGTAGAAAGTGTCGCCGACGTCGGCGATCGGCGTGTTGTCGCGCGCCCACGTTCGGCCCTTGTCAATCTTGAAGTAGTTGCTGGCGCCGCTGATCAGGCCGCAATACCGCTCGAATCCCCGGTCGAGCGGCCAGTGGGGACGCTGCTCGCCGACGTGCCACTTGCCCGACATGGCCGTGTGGTAGCCGGCGGCGCGGATGGCCTCGGCGATCGTCACGCAGCGGTCGTTGAGGTAGCCCTGGTACGCCGGGACGCCGCGGTTCGCGACCATGTGGCCCACGCCGGCCTGGTGGGGGTAGAGACCCGTGAGGAGCGAAGCGCGAGTGGGGCAGCAACGGGCGCAGTTGTAGAACTGCGTGAAGCGCACGCCGCCGGCGGCCAGGGCATTGAGCGTCGGGGTCTGGATCTCGGAGCCGTAGCAGCCGAGATCGGAGAAGCCCATGTCGTCGTTCATAATCAGCACGATGTTCGGCCGCTTGCCGGAAGCGCGAGGCGCGGCCGCCAAGGCGTAAGGCGATGCGGCGAGCGCCGTCGCGCCGCCCATCAGGCTCAGGAAACGGCGCCGGCTGAGCGCCAGCGGCGCGCGGTTCGAATCGCCTTCCAGGAGTCTTTCGTTGCAGTCCTGCGGAGCCATGCCATCCTCCTTCTGTCCGTGGGCGTCCGAGCTGTACGGACTGCCGACGGCCAATATTGCCCAAGATCGTTTCGCGCCAAGTCTCGGTTCTCTTCACGGCCAGTCAAGTTCGAAAATGCAGGCGACCGGCGTGAGTGCCGAGAGAATCACGAAGGGGTTTGCGGCTTGACAGCGGCGCGAGGGTGCGGCAGCAGTCGAACGGCTCGCCGGAAGAGAAGTGGTGTCAGGAACTGTTTCGGATTCATCCGCGCCTCATCGAGGCGGGCCGCGCCGTCTGCCGGGGGAAAGCCAACGCCGCCTACGCCGATCTGACCGAGGCGATGCCGCCGCCAAACGAGCAGTACTTTTTCGACGGCGTTCACTGCAATGACGCCGGCCAGCGCAAGGTGGCCGAAATCCTGGCCGAGAAACTCAAGACGAGCGGCTTGCTCAAGCACACCGCGCAACGGCAAGCCCGCTGACCCGTGCCGCCGATGAGAAACGACGAACAGCCGCAACCGGACCGCGGCCGCCTGCTCGGCGATCTGGCGGCGGCCATCGGCGCGAAGAGCCGCGCGTTTCTCGAGCGCTTGCCGACCGCCGAGCTGCTGTACCTTTCGTGGCGCAAGGACCTGCAACAGCGCTACGCCGACCCCGCGCGCGGCGTGTTCGTGCTGCAATGGGAGATGTCGGCGGTGGCGCGCGGCGAGGCGGCGCTGGCCGAAATCGAATCGTGCGCTTCGGTGAATTGGAGCGACGCGTGGTCGCTGGACGTCGGATGCGGCGACGGCGGTTTCGTCGTCGCGATGGCCCGACGCGGCGCGCGCTCTCACGGCGTTGACCTGAGCGTCGGCAACATAGCCGGCGCCAATCTGCGGGCGCGCGCCTGGCAGACGACTGTCGCCTTTGCTGCCGGCTCGGCGGCCTCGCTCCCCTATCGTTCCGGCTCGTTCGACGTGGTCACGTGCGGCGACGTAATCGAGCACGTCGCGCAGCCCGACGCCTGCTTGCGCGAAATCGAGCGGGTGCTGCGGCCACGAGGAATCCTGTGGCTGGCGGCCCCGACGCGCTACCTGCCGGCCAACCTGTGGCGCGATCCGCACTATCATTACTTCGGCGTTTCGGCGCTGCCCCGGCGAATCGCCGCCTGGTATCTCGTTCGGCTCCGGCACGCCCTGCCCGCCTTGAATGCCTATGCGGTCGAACGGCTCCCGAAGTACGGCGCAACGGTGGCGGCGCTGCGTCGGATGGGATTCGAGATGCTCGCCGGCGAGTATCGGCCGCTGGCGGCGCTGCGCGATCCGGAGCGGGTCCAAATCCGCTGGAAGAAGCGGTTGCTCACCGCTCTCCTGGCCGCTGGATTGCGCGCTCCCCTGCGGTTCACGTATAGCATAGCCGCGGAGCTGGCCTGGCCGCTTCGTGTGGCGTGCCGAAAGCCGGGTCCCGTCACCAGGAAACCCTGAAGGCAGCCTCCGAACGAAAGCCAATCTCAGATGAGGGGATGTTTGATCGAGCGAATGCCGCATGCCGCGAGGTAGCGGCGTTCTTTTCGGCGCATGATGCGCGCGGCGGCCGGCCGCTCGTGATCGAACCCGAGCAAATGAAGAGTGCCGTGGATGAGAAGGAGCGCCAGTTCGGCCTCCGGCGCGTGGCCCAGCAGAAGGGCCTGCCGGCGCGCCGTCGTCACGGAAATCACAACGTCGCCGAGAGCGACGCCGCGCGTCCGCCGTTCGCCGGCGTCGGCCAGACCGAAGGCGATCACGTCGGTCGCCCGGTCAACGTTCCGATACCGCCGGTTGAGACGCCGAACGACGGGGTCGTCCACAAACCAGACGCCCGCCTCGGCATCGGCTATCCGCTCGCCGTCGAGAACGATGCGCACGACGCGGCGCGCCAAGCGTTCCAGTTGCCGGCGGCCAACGGCGCGCGACCGCGAGGATTTCCGAACCTCGATGACGTGTCCCATCGTCTCACCGGCACTGCGCGGCCTGTTCGAAGTCTGGCGCAGCGCGTTCTGAAACCACGACTTGATGCTCCGCCGCGCACTGCCGGCTTGTCCAGCGAATCCCGCCGTCCGTTTTTCACTTGATCGCGGGGATGGGATGTAGCAAGATATGTTCCAGACTCTGGTCAGCAGGATCGCAGCCAAATGCCGCTTTCTCTGGAACAGGTTCAAATCCAAACCCAAAGATTGGTGATGACGCCGCAGATGCAGCTGTCGGTCAAGCTGCTTCAGATGAACACGCTTGAGATGGAGCAACTGGCACAGCAGGAAATCCTCGAAAATCCCTTCCTCGAAATGGACGAAGAGGAAGAGGAGGAAACCGGGGGCGCCAACACGGCCAACGAGCCTGACGCGGAGGCGCCGACCGCCGAGGCGGCCGCCTCGACCGACGCCGCCGACCCGATCGAAGCATCGGGAAAGGACTCGGCCGACGTGGGAACAGCCGAGACCGCGCCGGCGCCGGACGAACCCGATCCCGCCACCGCCTCGCTCGACAGCAACGACGGCGCCGAGACGTTCGACCACGTGGACGTCGAATGGGACGACTATTTCGAGGAGAGCGAGCGGCGGTTTGCCTCCGTTCGCGAGGAACCCGAAGAAGAGCGCGACTTCACGGAATACACGCCCTCGCGGCGCAGCCTCTACGACTACCTGATGTGGCAACTGCGCGTCTCCGCGCTCGACGGCAAGGACAAGGAAATCGGCGAGTCCCTCATCGGAAACATGGACGACAACGGCTACCTGACGGCCACGGTCGAGGAGATCGCCCAGAACCTCCAGGTCTCGCCCGAGCAAGTCGAGCACCTCCTGGCGGTCATTCAAACCTTCGATCCCACGGGCGTCGGCGCCCGCGACCTCACCGAATGCCTCCTGATCCAGCTGGCCGGCCGCGGACTCAAGGACCCGATCTACCGCGAGATTCTCACCAAGCACTTCGAGCATCTCGGCCAACAGAAATTCCGCGAGATCGCGCGCGCCCTGAACGTGGCCGAGGAACGGGTCATGCAAGCCTTCCGCGAAATCCGCCGCTGCGAACCCAAACCCGGCCGCTCGATCACCAAGGAAACCCCCAGTTACGTCGAGCCGGACATCGTCGTCAAGAAGGTGGACAATGCCCTGCTCTACTTCCTCAACGAGGGCGACCTGCGCCACCTGCGGATCAACAACTACTACAAGCGCCTCCTCGACTCCGCCGAAACCCTCAAAGACAAGGAACGCGAGTACTACCGCGAGAAGTACCGTTCGGCCGTCTGGCTCATCCGCAATATCGAGCGCCGCAAGGGAACCATCCTCCGCGTGACCGAGGCGATCATGGAGTTCCAGAAGGAATTCCTCGAAAAAGGGCCGGAGTTCATCCGCCCGCTCACCCTTCGCGAGATCGCCGAGGTCGTCGGCATGCACGAGGCCACGATCGCCCGCGTCACGGCCAACAAGTACGTCGAGACCCCGCGCGGCCTGTTTTCCCTCAAGTATTTCTTCTCCAGCAGCCTCGACCGCGAGGACGGCAGCACGGCCTCGTCCCGCAGCGTCAAGGAAATGATCCGCAAACTCGTGGCCGAAGAGGACCCGAAGGTTCCCCTGAGCGATTCCGCCATTGCCAAGACCCTCAAAGACCGCGGCTTCCAGATCGCCCGCCGCACCGTGGCCAAGTACCGCGACTCGCTGAAGATCCTTCCGGCCAACCTGCGCCGCAAAGCCCCCAGAGAATAGTCCGATTCGGTTGTCCCAGCCGGTTTTTCGCTTGTCGGGCCGCAATCGTTTCTCGTAGAACTGGTCGTGCATGCGAAATGGAACCGGGGATTCTCGCTGCTCAATCGAATCGCCCGTGCCAGACCGATAGAATCCAACGCCGAGGTCTGCAATGCCGAACCGCCCGCCAAAACACGCGATGATCAGTGTTGCCGGAATCCGCGGAATCGTCGGCGAGACTCTTGCCGCCGAAGACTTTGTCACTTACGCGCTCGGCTTCGGCACCCAGGTCGCCGGCGGCAGGGTCGTCGTCGGGCGCGATCCGCGGCCTTCGGGCGAAATGATCCGCGACCTGGTGTGCGGCGCGCTGCTTTCGACCGGCTGCGCGGTCGTGGACCTGGGGATCGTTCCCACGCCGACGATCGGGATCATGGTGCGCCAGTTGCGGGCCGCCGGCGGCGTGGCCGTCACGGCCAGCCACAATCCGCTCGAATGGAACGCCTTGAAGTTCTTTCGCGCCGACGGAACGCTTCAGCGCCAGGCCGACCTGGAGCAGTTGCTCCGGATTTGCCGGAGCGGCCGATTCCGCCGCGCGCGCATCGTGCAGCCGGCGAACGTTGCGGAATGCGGCGATGGCCCGTCGGTCCACGTCGCCCGCGTGGTCGGGAGCGTGAACGCCCGCGCCGTCCGGCGCCGCCGCTTTCGCGTCGTTCTCGATTGCTGCAACGGAGCCGGGGCGCGCGTGCTGCCCGGCCTGCTGCGCGACCTCGGCTGCGAGGCTGCAACCCTCTTCGACAAGTTCGACCGCGCGTTCGAGCGCCCCGCCGAGCCGCTGCCCGAAAACCTTTCGGCGCTGTCCCGCCGGGTGCGGCGCGAGAAAGCCGATCTCGGCTTTGCCGTGGACCCCGACGCCGACCGTCTCGCCATTGTGGACGAACGCGGCAAGCCGCTGGGCGAAGAACGGACCGTCACGCTCGCCGCGTATCACGTCATGTGCCGCCGCCGGTCGCCGATTGTCGTCAATCTCAGCACGACGCGGGCCGTGGATGACGTGGGGCAACTGTGCAAGGTTCCGGTCTTCCGAACGGCCATCGGCGAGGCGAACGTCGTCGAAGGAATGTCGCGCCACCGAGCGGCCATCGGCGGCGAAGGCAACGGCGGCGTGATCTGGAAGAGAGTCGCGTTTGGCCGCGACGCGGCGGCAGGGATCGGCCTGATCCTCGAAGCGCTGGCCCTGTCGGGCGAATCCATCGGCGAGTTCAACCGCCGCGTCCCGGACTATGTGATGCTGAAAACGAAACTGCCGGTTGGGCGCGCGGGCCTGAAAGCCGCCTTCGCCCGGCTCGAACGAGGCTTTGCGCGTTCGGGCCGCGTCTGGCGCACCGACGGGCTGCGCGTTGACCTGCCGCGCGGATGGTTTCACTTGCGCCCGTCCGGCACGGAGCCGATTGTGCGCCTGTTCGTCGAAGCGCCGACCCGGGAAGAGGCCGAATCGTTGATCGCCGAGGTTTCCGCGCTGATTTGAAGACGCGTGGCGTGGGCTGTCAGCCTGCGATTCTGTTCGGAGTACAGGCTTCAGCCTGCGCCAACGTTCGGAGTACAGGCTTCAGCCTGCGATTCTGTTCCAAAGAACCAGGCTGAAGCCTGTACTCCGAACGCTTGCGGATTCTCAAAAGTCACAGCCTGACAGGCTGCGCTGCTCATATGTTCTCAAGAACCAGGCTGAAGCCTGTACACCGAACGCTTGCCGATTCTCGGAAGTCACAGCCTGACAGGCTGCGCTACTCAAGGCACAATGGCTGACACGCAACAACCCACTCTCGACTTTCGAGCCGGTTTCGTGGCCATTGCCGGCAAGCCCAACGTCGGCAAGTCCACGCTCATGAATGCGCTGGTCGGCGCCAGAATCTCGGCCGTCTCGCGCCGCCCCCAGACCACGCGCGACCAAATCAAAGGCATCCTCACGCGGCCCGACTGCCAGATCGTTTTCGTGGACATGCCCGGCCTCATCCGGCCGCGCGACCGTTTCAACGAATACCTGCTCACCCAGGCCGCCCAAGCCCTCGAAAGCGTGGACCTGCTCTACCACTTGATCGAACCGGACGATTCCCGGCCGCTCGACGAGGCCACGGCGCCCCTGATCGAGCGCCTCGCTTGCCCGAAGTTTCTCCTCGTCAACAAGATGGACCGCTTCGGACCCAAGGAGATCACCGAGCCGCACGAGGCCATTGCGCCGAAATTCGACGAGGTCTTTCGCATCAGCGCGCTCACGGGCGCCGGCCTGCCGCAATTGATCGAGCGCACCGTGGCGCGGCTGCCGGTTCATCTCCCCTACTACGACAGCGACGACCTGACCGACCGCAACGCGCGCTTCCTGGCCGCCGAAATCGTCCGCGAAAAACTGTTCGAGCTCACCGCGCAGGAAGTCCCCTACTCGATCGCAACGATCGTGGACGAGTTCACAGAGCGCGCCGATCAGAAACACTTCGTCCGGGTGCTCATTTTTGTTGAACGCCAATCGCAGAAGAAACTAGTCGTTGGAACCGGCGGTCAATTGCTCAAGAAAGTCGGCGAACTGGCGCGCGCGGACATCGAGGCCCTTCTCGATCACCCGGTCTATCTCGAGCTCTGGGTGAAAGTGAAACCGAACTGGCGCAAGGACGAGGCGGAGTTGCGCCGCCTGGGATATTCGATGAAACGCTGAATGCTGAACGCTGAATGAGGCGGAGATGGGCCATGAAAGTCGTCACTGCCGAACAGATGCGGCACATTGACCGCGTCACCATCGCAGAACGCGGCGTGCCCGGCGCGCGCCTGATGGAGCGGGCCGGCCAGGCCGTCGCCGACAAGATCGCCGAACTGGCCGAGCCGTGCCGCGTGGCCGTCGTGGCGGGCAAGGGCAACAACGCCGGCGACGGCTTCGTCG
>Ga0315277_10007979_pt1 | contig 13652 bp, 11 predicted proteins | sample YL17G05_15_MG_FD_203695 | JGI IMG/M metagenome (GOLD analysis project Ga0315277, IMG submission 203695) | Sediment microbial communities from Yellowstone Lake, YNP, Wyoming, USA - YL17G05_15 | ecosystem: Environmental > Aquatic > Freshwater > Lake > Sediment | place: USA: Wyoming | collected...
TCTGAAAAGACTGCTGTGCGACGGGGGGAACGAATCTATTTGGTCGCCATCCGTTGGTGAACGAAGCGGAATGCCTGTTGATAGGCCTGATCGATTTCCTTGGGGTCCCCGCCGGCCAGGCCGTGTTCTCCACCGGGGATTGTGAGGAACGCGTGGTCGACACCGAACTTGCGGAATTGGTCTGCCATCAGGACCGACTGTTCGTAGGGCACATCGGTATCCTTCGTGCCGTGGATCAAGAGCGTCGATGGGTATTGGCTCGTCACGTTCTTGACGGGCATGTAGGGGTAATACTTATCTGCTTGGGTGCGCGGATCCCAGCCGGACACCTCCTGAGGCCAGATTCCTCGTTGCCGACAGAACTGATAGAACGCTCCGCCATCTCCTTTGCGGTCCTTGGCGTTGGCGACGGGGGGACCGCTGACCTGTTGTCGGGCTTGGTCTTCGGTCATTTTGGAGCTTTGGTGACGTGGATGGGGGCTGGGCTGGCTATACCAGTCGCCAATCAAATCGCCATACCCCCAAAACGCCACCAGCACGGTGGGGCGCGGCTTCACACGGTACCCCGCGGCCAGAGTCAGATACCCTCCGGCGGAGCCGCCCAGCACAGCTATCTTGCCGGGATCGATGTGAAACAGTTCTGGCCCTTTCTCCCGGATCCATCGGAAGGCGTCCTCGACGTCTTCCAGGATGGCAGGCAACTTGGTCTCGGGGGCCAGACGGTAGTCAATCGAAACGATCGCATAGCCAGCCTCCAGGAACATCTTCTTGACACGGGGATCGATCCCCCCGCGACCGCCCATGATCAAGGCCCCGCCGTGGATCCAGACGACGACCGGCCTGACCGTTTCGTCGTCCGCACGATGCACATCCGCCCTAATCTCCAGGTTCCCCGCCTGCTTGTAGGTGTACGTCTGGACTCGTACCTCGGCTGCGGCCGTATCAGCCAGAAGCCCGCACAGAACGAAGCCGACCAATAGGGACCAGTGGACCCGCCCCAGCTTAGGTGGTTGCGTCATAGTAGGCACCGCCAATCAGAATCGACAGATGAAATTGTGTGCATATCACTCTACCGCTCGGCATCTGGCATCCTAACGTGGACAGGTCACGCCGTCAAACCGTGGTTGCGGAGGCAGTGTCAGGTGCATTCGCGCGATTGGTGGTGGTGACGAGCGATGCGGTCGTAACCAAGAAACGAATGCTCGTGCATGGTTGTGTTCTCGAAGGAAGGCACGCCTCCGAGCGTCGACCATCTTCTTCAGGCCACGGGCCACGCCTTCTGTGAACCCCAGAGTGTTCACCATCTTGTGATGGTGCGTCACAAGAGTAGTGCCGACGACTCTTGCAGATCGCTGCCGGCCCGGTGATAATCAGGGCATGAAAGCATATCATACTTGCTTCTGCCTTTGGGTATTCGTCGTAGCAGAGAGTCTGGCCCAAATGACTGCCCTAGCGCACGCAGACGAAGGCATGATATGCGCGACCATAATCCTCGGCTGTCTCGGCAATCTCCGGTCGGCGGAGATCCAACCGTCGGGAAGTGAATCGTTGGCCGCCGAGGAACGCTACGTAGCGCTGGGCCAGCCGTGCCGGGCGAAACAAGTGCTCGGCGGGACCGTCGTGCGAGATCGGGCAACCGGCCGCCAGTTGCTGGCGCTCGCCAACATGAACGAAGTCTCCGGCTGCGAGTTGATCCTGATCGATTTGGAACACGACCGCGGAGAACTCTTCCGCGCCCCAGCCGGCGCCGGTTCGTGGAATGTGCGCGAGGTGTCCGGCGACCGCATAGTGATTGGAACGTTCTACGATGGGACGTTCCTCATCTTCGATCTGAAGACGAAGCGGTTCGTGCATCACGTTCGCTTCGCGAAAGAGGAATACCTCTGGAACACCGCCCTGGGACGCGATGGGCGCGTATATGCGGGGACCTATCCCGGCGCGAGGCTGGGCGCGCTCGATCTAAACACCTATGAGGTCGAGGACTGCGATGCGCCGGCCGCGCCGAATCTCTACCTGAACTACGTTTCCCAAACACCTGACGGCCGGCTGCTATGCACCTTCTCCACGGCCAGTCCGATGCAGAAACTCTACGATCCCCAGACCAAGCAGTGGAGCGACCCGCCTGAATCGCTCAAGGCAGTCACCATGGGGGCCGTCTTCGACGGACAGTTCATCGCCGGAGGCCGGGTCTTTGCCGACAAGGAGCTCAACGTGGTTGCCCCGACGTTTCCGACCCCGGGAGAGGGCTGGCAGGTCGAGACGGCGCTGACCACCGAGGACACTCTCTTTCTCCGGCTGAACCATGCGATCTTCCAGTACCGTAAGAGTTACACAGGTTTAAGGAAACTCTGCGATATCGATCTGCGGGGCGGCCGCTACCTCGCGGCCACCGGTGAGGGAGATCTTCTGGGAATCCGCGGCCAGGACTATTTCCGGGTTCGGCCTGGGGCCACCTCGCTGGAACTGAAACCGATCCCGACAGAGAGCGGACCGCGAAATCTGCTGTTTCTCAAGATCGATTCCCGGGGTCGAATCTGGGGTGGTCCGCCCTTCGGCCAGACCCTCAGTTGCCTGGTTCCCAGCAGCCGCGAATTCACCAACACCCGCACTATCTGCGATGCCGGCGGCGAAGTCTTCGATGTCGCCTTCCTCGACGATCGTGTCTATGCCGTGACCTATTCCGGGGGCGATATCGTCGCCTATGATCCAGACGCGCCTTGGGACCAATGGAATGGCAGGAATCCAAGGACCATCGCGTCGGTGGGTGGCGTCGGCTACATCCGTCCTGTGGGCGGGGTACTGATCGGGCCCGGTGGGAAGCTGTATTCGGGCTGGATGGCGAAGTACGGCGTGTATGGCGGTGCCATCGCCATCACTGATCCGACATCGGGGAAGACCGAATTGATCGAGAACCCCCTCGCCCAGCAGACGGTGTCCGGGCTGGCCACGGACGGCCGACTGCTCTACGTGGGCACCGACCGCGCCGCCAATGGGCTGCCGGTGAAACCGGATGATTCCGCCTGTTTCGGAGTCGTGGATCCGGTGACGAAGCAGGTGACGAACAGGTACACGTTTGCCAACGCCGCAAGAGTGAGCGGGATCGCCTTCGACGCGAAGACCGGCCAGGTTGTGCTGGCGGTCGATGGCAGACTGCATCGATTTGCCCCATCGAATCCGGCGGCTCCATTGCCTGACAATGATGTGCCCCGGCTGGGCAGCCGGACAATTATAGCCCCAGGCATCGGGACCTTGTATTACGGCAGTGGGAAAGAAGTCGTCGCCTGGGACCTGATAAATGGTCGAGTGCAGAGCCTGGCGACCTTGCCCAGGGCCGTGGAAAACGTTGCCGTCGACAGAAACGGAACCGTCTTCGCCGCCTGCGGTCCTGATGTCTATCAAGTCAAGTCTACGGTCGATACGATGTCAGACCACTCCAAGCGTGATTTGCCATGAGAACGAACCATCACATCGAGTTGTTTGCCTGGATGATTGCCAGCTCGGCATGGGCCGCTGCTGCCTCCCTGGACGATCAGTGGCGTGGCTTTGCCGCGCGCGATGAGATTCGCCCTCGTTTCGAGACGCTGACCGACGGTCGGCTGCGCATTGCCACGGATGGCCGCGAAGGATTGGCTGGCCACTGGGGCCGGGTCTATTCCGTCGAGGGCGGCAGGTGGTACCGCTTTCAGGCCTGGCGCCGTGCGGAGGGCGTTTCGGTTCCTCGTCGTTGCGTGCTCGCACGCATCCAGTGGCGCGATGCCAATGGCAAGCCAGTCCACCGTGACGCGCCCGGTGCTGCCAGTTTCGCCCCTGGTGTCCCACCCATCGCTGAGCCCGAGTATCCTAACGATCAACCTGGGGACGCCTCCGGCTGGACGGAGCTTCGGGGCGTCTACGAGGTACCCAAGCAGGCCGCAGTGGCCTTTGTGGAATTACATTTACGCTGGGCAGCCAACGCCTCCGTGGAATGGCGCGATGTCACCCTTACGGCGGTGGATCCTCCGCCCGCCCGCAAGGTCAGGATCGCCGCCGTGCACTGCGTGCCTCACGGAGGGAAGTCTGCCATGGACAACTGCCGGCAGTTCGCCCCATTGCTCGAAGATGCCGCGCGGCGGAAGGCGGACTTGGTGGTGCTGCCTGAAACCCTCACGGCCACAGGCAATGGGTTGTCCTATCTGGCTGCGGCGGAGCCTGTCCCGGGACCCACCAGTGACTACTTCGCCACCCTGGCGCGGGAACATGGGATGTATCTGGTAGTCGGGCTCGTGGAACGGGATCAGCATCTGATCTACAACGCCGCGGTGTTGCTCGGTCCTGACGGCGCCCTCGTCGGCAAATATCGCAAAGTCACTCTCCCCCGCACCGAAATCGAGGCTGGCATTACGCCGGGCTCCGAATATCCGGTGTTCACCACCAAACTTGGACGCATCGCTATGATGATCTGCTACGACGGGTTCTTTCCGGAGCCTGCCCGCCAGTTGGCCATCCGCGGCGCGGAGATCATCGCGTTCCCGGTGGCCGGCTGCAATCCGCTGCTCGCGGCGGCACGTGCCTGCGAGAATCATGTCTTCATTGCCAGCAGTACCTATTGTGACACGTCGCTCAACTGGATGATCACCGGCATCTACGACCAGGAGGGGCGCGTCATCGCTCAGGCGAAGGAGTGGGGTGCCGTGGCCATCGCCGAGGTGGACCTTGGACGGCGCCTGTACTGGTCGAGCCTGGGCGACTTCAAGTCCGAGATCCCAAGACACAGGCCTGTGGTTGTGGGCGAGTGAAGCATGGAAATCTGGGACCTGCATTGTCATCTCAGCGGCGTGCCGGGCACAACACCCGAGGTGCGCCTCGAGAACCTGCTTCGCTACGCCGACCGCATGGGCATCGCCCGACTGTGCTTGTCCATGGGTATGGAATGGAGCTACGACCCCTCTCCGGAGAAGATGCGGCAGGAGAATGACGAGGTCCTCCGGGCGCTGCGAGCGCATGGCGACCGGGCTTTCGGCTTCGTTTATCTCAATCCCCGCCATACACAGGCTAGCCTCGATGAATTGAACCGGTGCGTGCGTGACGGTCCGATGGTGGGCGTCAAACTCTGGGTAGCCATGCACTGCAATGAACCGGAGTTGGACCCGATTATAGCTCGTGCGACCGAGTTGAGCGCGCTCGTGTTCCAGCACACCTGGATCAAGATCACTGGTAATCTACCCGGCGAATCCACTCCTCAGGACCTCGCTGAACTGGCCATGCGACATCCGCAGGCTACCCTCGTTTGCGGCCACACCGGCGGTGACTGGGAAACCGGCCTCCAGGCGATCCGCCCTCATCGCAATGTCTACGCCGACCTGGCCGGCGGCGATCCCGCTGCGGGCTTCACCGAAGCTGCGGTGCGCGAGCTTGGCTCGGAGCGGGTGCTGTTCGGAAGTGATGCTGGGGGCCGCAGCTTCGCCTCGCAACTGGCCAAGGTCCACGGCGCGGAGCTCCCGAATCGCGCCCGCCGGCTGATCCTCGCTGGAAATCTGCAGCGACTCCTGCGACCCATCCTGGCGACGAAAGGAATCAGGCGATGAATCCCAGTCCTGGCCAACCCTGGAGTCGCCGCTCGTTTCTCAAGGCCGCCGCGACGGCCTCGGGTCTGACGCTAGTCGGCCAGGAGATCTGCCGAGCAGAGGCGCTGGGCCCACTCATCGACGTGAACGTGGGTCTTTCTCGGTGGCCCCTGCGCCACCTGCCGTGCGACGAACCGGGCCGGCTGGTTGCGAAGCTCCGTTCGCACGGTGTCACTCAGGCATGGGCCGGGACCTTCGATGGTCTGCTCCACAAGGATCTCGCGGCTGCCAACGCCCGTCTCGCAGAAGACTGCCGGCGATTCGGAAGAGGGATACTGCTGCCATTCGGCTCGATCAACCCGACGAGGCCTGACTGGATCGAAGAATTGCGCCGCTGTGCCCAGGTTCATCATATGCGTGGCATTCGGCTGCATCCAAACTACCATGGTTATACACTGGATGATCCACGTTTCAAGCAGTTGCTGCAGCGTGCTGCCGAACTCAACCTCATCGTGCAAGTCACGCTCGTAATGGAGGACGAGCGGATGATGCACCCGCGGCTGCGTGTCGATCCTGTAGACACAGAGCCACTGGCGGCGACCGTGAAGCAGATACCCGGCCTGCACTTGGTGTTGCTCAACGCTCTTCGCACTCTCCGGGGCCCGAGGCTCTCCAGCTTGCTGGATGCAGGGGACGTGTGTGTGGAGCTGGCAATGCTCGAAGGTGTGGGGGGCCTCGATAACCTGCTAGCGCAAACTCCGACGGATCGTGTCCTTTTCGGCTCGCACGCCCCGCTGTTCTATTTCGAGGCGGCGGAACTCAAACTCAAGGAATCCCTCCTCACGACACATCAAGCTCGTGCCATTCGTTTCGAGAATGCCACGCGTCTGTTTGACGCCGCCAGTCCACATCGGTGGGCCAGGTGACGACCGGCAGCTTGAGAGTGTTGTCAGCCCCTTTCGTCTGGAATTGGCCATTGAATCTGTTGCACGATTTTCGACTCGCTCATAACGCCTTTCTGGTCCAGCACTTACGGATTCGGTATTTCTTCGTGGTTGGCAGATAACGAGCCTTCCGGTTGTAGACCGGTTGTACGGATTTGGACGACGACAAGAGGGGCCATTTCAGACACATCGAAGCCTCAATTGCTGCGCTGGTGGAGTGACGGCAGATCGGGACGAGTGATGCAACCATGGACGAGAGTGGGGATTCGGCGTCCGTACGACACACCTATTCTTCATGGAGCAACGGCTCGTCAACAAGGTCCAAGACGACCGAGTGGAATTCCACATCAAACCACTGCATGAACGTTGCCAAGTCTCGCCTGGATGGCCATGCTGTCTCATCCCGCCACCAGCCTGCCAGCTGTTCTTCGAAGATCAGATCGAAGTACTGCCTGAGGATTTCTTTGCCTTCGTTGTCAGTCTCGTAATCAGGCAAGAGGTACGAGGCATTATCCTGGTTGACTTGTTCTAAAGTGACGTCGGCTGGATCGGGTAAGGATCGAAGCCATTGGAGGAATGGTTGTCTTGCCTTCACAATCACGACAGATCGGTTGATCATGCTCATGCCGATTCCTCCGCGACCAACGTGTAGCGAATTGCGCCTTCATCAGCCGATGGCATTGCCGCAAAACGGCAGAAGAAGATCAACAGTAATGCAATTACTCTGCATTCAACAATAGTCTTCATGAGCCTGATTGTATCGGCGGCGACGGTGACATCAAATCATATAGGACAGATTGCCCACCACAACCCTTGAAACCCTGTGCCAGCTCTCTTCCCCTTGACAGGAAGAAAGACTATCGCGGCGTGTAGCAGCAAGTCGGCGATGGAGGACGCGCGAGACGAGCGCGGGAAGGAGCCATGGGTGAGGGTGCGGACTATTCCTCGGCTCCGTGCTGACACAACAGATCGGCGATGAAGGTGTGGCCTGGAATATTGGTGCTCGACAGGCGCATGCGTTATCGGCGTAATTCGTTTGCCAGCAATCTCACGCTATATCTCAGCCTTCGGATGTAATCATCTTCGGACATCTCCATGATACCCGTTGCGTCACACACTCGGGTCCTCACAAATCCGCAGGTCGCTTCGATATCAGCCATCATCATGTTCGCGTCTCTTACATCAAGGGCAAGGATGTCGATTATCACACCCACGTAACCGCCCTTTGGATTTGGCACTGCCAGCTCAAGAATGTGGTTGTTCGCGACAACCTCGAACCTGATATCCGGAACCTCATAGATGATGGCAGCAGATTTGTCCAATCTATGAAAACATGCCTTCATCGAAAGAACGAGTTCATCGGCGGTGGGGAACAGATCTCCCAACAGGGCTTCCTGCCTTTTGAAGCCGATTTCCGAAAGGCCCTCGAGCCCCTGGTATCGCACTCGGATTCTGTAACGATCCAGACGAAGCATACCACATGCATTCAGAGTATCCGTCGCCATCGGCCGCATCACCCGGTCGCTTGCGGCTTCGAAGAAGTGGCGATTGCAAAGTCCCTTCTGAAGTTCTCGTTGCTGGTACGGCGTTCGGTGTCAGCAGATTCCCAGCTCCATCTTCAACGAGTTGTTTCTGCCGATAACCCCATCCTTGCTGATCGTCCACGGCCAGCGTGGGGCCACAGTTTCCAGCAAAGCCACGGGAAGATAATACTCCGGTCCAGTCGATTTGGTCAACCGCGGCGTGCAACCGTAAGAGAAGAGTCACTCTGCAAACATCCATGGGCCAGTGGACGACGGAGCCAACACCATCTCATTCGGCCATTGTGAACGGGAAGCAGTGGGCCTCAGCGGTTCCGCTTCGCTATTTCTTCTTCGGTTTGGCCTTGCTCTTAGTGGAGGATTTCGGTTTGGCGGCGGCCTTGGCTTTCTTGCCAGATCTGCATCCGCATGTGTTACACATCCTTGCACCCTTTCAGAAACAACCAGGGTCAGCGTGATGGCGCCGCCGCACAGGACTTTGGTGCCATGATGTCTCATTGTAGATTGTGACTGGCAGAAGTCAACCGATGAGACCGCGATTGCGGGGCGAACAAGGTCACCAGCCGCGAGCGGCGGAGCTGTGGACGAGGCTCTGGGATTCGCACAACTGACGGTGGCCGCCCGGGAGAAGCGACGGAGGCGTGGACGAGGGAAGGGGTTCGGCTATTCTTTGGCGTCGTGCTGACGCAGCGGGTAGGCGATTGAGGACGCGCGGGACAAGGGACGGGATCCGTCCCTCCTATGTCAAGGTGGATCATTCGCGGAGAGTCATCGACGGATCTGCAAGAAATCGCAGTTGAAGCTGCCTCCCGTCATGGCATACACTAAGAGTGGAGTTGCCGGCTGGCTATTGTATCCTATGTGGAGATTGGGACATGGAATTGACGCGCAGAGAGGTTTTCGGTGCCATGGGGATCGCGGCGGGGTCTTGCATGCTGTCCTCCTGCATGCGTCAGGAGATGAAGACCACTCAAGGCAAAACAGGCCCGGATGTTGCTCCCTGGCCATATCATGAGCTGGACCCCCAGACGACAGCCGAGCGGGCCTATCTTTATCACTACGAGGGCCACTGCATGTATGGCGTCTTCACGAGCATCGTCTGGCAACTGGCCGAGCGCTATGGCGAACCCTATCGGTCTTTCCCATGCGGGATGATGACCTACGGCGCCGGCGGGGTCGCAAGCTGGGGCTCCCTGTGCGGTGCTCTCAATGGTGCGGCGGCGGTCATCGGGCTCTTCGCATCAAGAAAAGAGCAGCAGGCGAACTTGGCCAAGCAGGTATTCCTCTGGTACGAGCAGACGGAACTCCCCGTCCATGTACCCGCTCAACCCAAGTTGGACATGGAGATGCCGGCATCCGTCGCCCACTCGGTTCTCTGCCATCCCTCGGTAGGCGCGTGGAGTAAGGCCTCCAGATATCCGGTGGCGGGCAAGGAACACATGGAGCGGTGTGCACGTCTCACGGCGGATACCGCCAAGCAGACTGTCATCGTACTCAATGAAGGTCTATCAGGAAGGGTCGCCCGTCCGATGTTCGCAGATGAGCAGGTGAGTCAGTGCAACGCCTGTCATGGACGAGATAGCGAGCGAAGGGACGCGTTGGCCGGAATGACATGCGGCAATTGCCACTCCTCGCTGTCCGATAAGCATCCTGACGTATCGATCAAGCCGCGAAAGCCGCTCTGACTTATGGCCTTCGGTCTTGACGCTGCCAACCGGGCACACTTTTGTGCATCAGCAGGTGGCGGTGGAGCGATGACCGCCCCGGGAAGCGACGGGGCCGGGGACGAAGCTGGGGATTACTCCTTCGCACTGTGCAACAGCAGTTCACGCCGAGCAGGCCGCCGCGGATGGAGAAGCCGACCAGGGCCAGGGTCATCCACAGGAACGTCCGGTTCGCTCAATTGACAGCGGCCGTCCGGGACGACGGAGGCGTGGACGAGGCTGGGAATTAGGCTGTTCTTTCGTTCTACGCTCCCGTCGAGGGTCGGCGATGACCATATCGGGGGGCCGCGGTTCGCCCGCACGAAGTAAGGAGCCGCTGTTACTGGTATTCATCGCGCGGGTTTGCCTGTTGGCTCGAAGTCGCAAAGCTCCTCATCAGTTTGCGGGGGCCCACGAGCCGACCCCGTGCTGTTTGTTATGCCGCCGCCGCCCTACCGGAAGCAAGTGACGCTTCCGTCTTCGTGTACCACGACCACTTGGCCGTGACGGTTGACCAGGAGACCTCCGGGCATCACGGCGGAGGGCAGACGCTGCCGCCAGGAAACCTGGCCCGTTTGGGGATCGAGCCCGACCAGCGTCCAGTCCGAGGCGAGTGCGCGAGACCGCTGCTTCTCCATCGTTGTGACAATCGTGTTCTTGGCAATGGCGAACGCCACCGCATCGCCGCCCTCGAACCCCTGGGCTGTCCATTTTCTCTTGAAGGTGTCATGCACGGACTGCTGCGGGCGTGCGTCCGTCTGCTGGCCGCGCAGGTCGGCCCCCGTGGCGTTCTCCATGAAGCTTATGAGAGCAGCGTTATCCACGCACACGGGGGCACTGCGCGGACCGTTGGCCATGACGAGTACCTCCGACGACCACGCCGGCGGGATCTTCCCAAATCCGACGTTCGTGGCCCGGCCGACTCCCTTGCTGTCGATCTTGGCCAGTGTGAACAGGCCGGGGTTGACGTCGTTGCGGATTCCGGAATACTTGAGACGCCCGCCAAAGACCAGGTAGTCTTGTCCGAAGACCCCGATCTCCTCCCCTCGGTTGCTGCGCGGCGACCCATCGCCTACGGACCGGGACAGGCATTCACCATTTTGCAGGTTGTAGCAGGCGGGGGAGATGACGTTTCCTCCCGGCATCCACAGCCGATCGGCAGCCAGCGTGAGAACGCCCTGGGCGGATACTCCCTTCCTCAGCGACTTGTCCAAGTGTCCGGAGGTCATGTTAGCCCACTTCGGTCTTCCCGTCGCGGCGTCGAGGGCGTATACATAGGTGCCGTCGTAGTCGATGATGCCGGCCGCCGCGTACGCAAGGCCATCCTGCACCAACACACCGCCTGCGACCGGCCAAGTGGAACACAGCCGGTCATACATCATGATCCGTCTCTCCACAGGCGCCGCTCGGAAGCGCCAAAGAAGCCGCCCGGTGGCCGCCTCCAGACAGTACACGACACCATCGCTCGACCCCACGTAGGCCCGTCCGTTCCACACGGTGGGGGGCTGGAGGGCGGGTCCTGCCCGCCTCCAGACAGTACACGACACCATCGCTCGACCCCACGTAGGCCCGTCCGTTCCACACGGTGGGGGGCTGGAGGGCGGGTCCTGCCGTTGCGAAAGACCATTTCAGGGTGCCTGTGCCGGCCTCCAGGGCCCGGACCTTCCCATCGTCGCCGCATAAGAAGACCAACTCCCCGGCCGCCGTCGGGGCACTGGGTCGGAAGGAAGCCGGCGGACGATAGGTCCACAGCGGTTTCGGATTGGCCGATACCATCGCGGCGGAACAGGCGTTGCGATTGTTGCTCGCTCGGTAGGTGGGCCAGTCTTCGGCGCTAATCTCGGGGAAGGGGGCTACTGAGACGTTTGCTTCCGAGACCTCCAGCCGCTGCGACACGGGGTCTTCGTCCTCCACCCTGAACTCACCGGCGGAGCAGAGCCCGAAGGTGGCCATCAGCGAGAGGTTGCAGTCGCACAGCCACGGCCCCAGGTAGAGCATGCCGTTGGCGGCGATCACGCCATCGTTGCAGGCCGGCCGCATTGCGCCGTTGAACGAGATGATCCCGGTGTTGCGGTCGTAGCGGGTCAGACCTTCGGGTATGCATCGACAGAAGAAGGAATCCGGCGTGGCCGTCAGACGGGCACACGACCGTTTCGCAAAGCCGAGGTCTTTCACCGTCGCGCCGGTCAGAGGCTCCAGCACAAGGGTGTTGCCGCCCGGGCCGATGCCCACGAGCAGTTTCTCGTCGGCATAGAGCATGTTGGGATTGTTCGTGGTCTTCGGACGCGTCCAGAGCAGTCTCCCGTCTTCGGAGGAGATGGCCACGACATTCATCTGGGTTTGTGCCTGGAAGAAGATGACGTCCGGCGTATAGAGGCAATAGCACGTGGTCCGAAAGCCTGGCGTGGACGTCAGGCCCTTTCCGGGCTGTTCGATCAGGCGGATCGTCTTGGGGTCGCTGTTTCGCCAGACGACTTGCCCGGAGGCAGCGTCGAGGCAGCCGGTATGGGCCTGGGGACAGTAGAAGAAGATCTTGCCGCCTCCGATCACCAGGGCCCGGGAATCGATCTCCTGGTCTTCCGTATGCCGCCACAGGAGCTTCTGGCGCACCGTGTCGTAAGCCAGCATCGTCGTGCCGAACCCCCAGGGCACTTTCGTCTGGTAGTAGCCCGGACTGAGCTCGCCCCAGCTCCAGTGAGTATACTCGCTACGGACGACGGTGGTCTCGGCGGAATCCCGGACCAGGCCGACCAGGGCGTAGAGCACCCCATTTTGCAGGGCGATGTACTTCCATTCTCCTTCGACCTCGGGGACGTGGATTCGGTCGATCTGGCGGCCGGTTTCAGGGTCCAGCCGCAGGCACCCGTCGTTGTCGATCAGATAGAAGTAGTCGTCCGTCGCGACGAAGGCCGAGCGATGGACCAGGTAGCCATCCGGAAGCTTGCGCGACCACAGGAGGGTGCCGTTGTAGCCGTTTCTGGCCAGCAGCATGTTGAGCCAGGGCTCTTCACGCCGGTGGTGTGCGATGTGACCCAAAGCCGTAAAGATCCGTCCTCCCGCCGCGGTCGTAATGGCCGGCATGGCGGAATAGAGGGGGCCCCCAAGCCACTGGGTCCGGTAAGGAGCCTTGATGACGCTGTCGGTCGACACCGGGTTGTTGTCCGGCCCGTGCTCCCAATGGCTCCAGGCATCCATGCCCTTGGGCTGTCGCTTGGTGATCTGGGCCCAGGACCCGAAGGCATCCTGGCCGAACTGGACGTCGATCTGATCCGAGAAGCCGCCGGAGATCCACTGGGACAACTGTTTCTGAGTCAGTTGCTCTTTTGCGTTCTTCGCTGTCCCGATAATCGTTCGTCCGCCGGGACGCAGGATGCGCACGATCTCTGGGAGCGACAGGCTCGCCAACTCGCCGGAGACGTCGGTTCCTTCGCCGAGCAGGGCGAGTACCAGGTCAACGGTGTTGTCTGCAAACAGCAGCGAATTCAAAGGTTGCCGTTCCACCAGGACGCGCGTGCCATAGAGTCCGTCGGTGTCGAGCGTCTTCGCTGTGCTGGCTACCATCGTTTGTCGCGGGTCCTGTACGTGGAGGAAGAACTGACTGCCGCGCAGGATCTCGAGTGCCAGCGCTGCGTCCCGGCACCCCAATAACGAACAGAGCCCATGCGACGTACCGGCCTTCTCGATCAGGTGATGTGCCAGGCCGCTCGCACTGAATCGCCCGGATACGGCCAACGATTCCCTGTCCCCACCGGCTGCCATACCTGCAAGAAAGAGCACCACGGCGGCAGACAGTAGTTCTCCCCAAAACCAACGTGACCCTGTGGCTTTGCCATTCATGGCCTGGTCCTCCTATCAGTCCGACACTACCGTTGACATCAGAACATACCTGCATTGTGCCCTCCCGTGCCTCCCCCTGCAACC
>Ga0315277_10007980_pt1 | contig 13651 bp, 5 predicted proteins | sample YL17G05_15_MG_FD_203695 | JGI IMG/M metagenome (GOLD analysis project Ga0315277, IMG submission 203695) | Sediment microbial communities from Yellowstone Lake, YNP, Wyoming, USA - YL17G05_15 | ecosystem: Environmental > Aquatic > Freshwater > Lake > Sediment | place: USA: Wyoming | collected...
CACGGGCCAGGCGATACATCGAAGGGAACCCGGTGAAGGCGGGGCTTTGCGCGAAGCCGGAGGAGTGGGAGTTCGGCAGCGCGCGAAGGCGAGCAGGCAATAGAGAAGCATAGGAGCGCGGGCGTCCTCGCCCGCATCCCGCGAAGATGCGCCCGAGGACGGGCGCGCTCCATCACGGCAGGCGAGGATGCTCGCGCCCCATAACCAGGAGGCGGTTGGGGCCGGCAACCCCTCGTTGGGCGCCCAGTTCAGCGTTGCCGGCGAGCCGCCGGCGGTACAACCTGGCATTTTCACCGCGGATAAACGCGGATCAAACGGCAAGAGAGTGTGAGTTCATCCGGGATCTCGGGCACGACCCACGGAAAATGCCCGCCCGAAGGGCGGCCCACTTCCCAACTCAAGAGGGCTCCACTGCAATTCCGGCTGGACCAACAGAGTACAGCTTAGGAAGAAATGGCGGCCAAAAGCTCTCTTGATTTTGGTATAACAGTGTGTTGTGCACTCTGTTTTGTTGCGCCATGGCAAACAAAAGGAGAACGACGCTCAAACGGCTTCGAGCACGCATAAAAAGGCGCTTGCGTGCTCATTTGCGGAAACTTGGCTTCCTGACGATGGAAAACGGGATGCTAGAGCCGCCAAGCAATCATAAGGACACTTTCCGGTTACTCCATCGAAGCCATCGATTCGAACGCCTTCGGTCAGAACGCGCGTTCATCAAAGACAAGCTCCCAAAGCTGCTGAACGACTTCGCTTCCGGGTCTGACGTTATTCCAGCGCGCATCCAACCTCGCCTGCAACTGGTGGAGAGCGGCACTCGCGAAGCCGACCTTTTCAGGCTCGCCAGCTTAACCTGGAGCGTTCCGGTCTCACAAGGTTATGGCCGTCGCATGAGGTTTCTCGTCTGGGATGAAAGCAACCACAAGCTGGTGGGCATCATCGCCCTGGGCGATCCCGTTTTCAACTTGCGCGTTCGCGACGCTCTGATCGGCTGGACAGCCGACCAGCGGCGTGACCGCCTTGTGGATGTGATGGATGCATATGTCGTCGGTGCAGTGCCCCCGTACAACATGCTGCTCGGTGGAAAGCTCGTGGCGAGCCTGATTCGCACTCGGGAGGTTCGAGATTTATTCGCCAAACGCTATGCCGAGTCGCGGGGAATCATATCAGGCAAGAAAAAACACGCGTCGTTGGCCGTTGTCACTACCTCGTCAGCTCTGGGCAGATCCTCCATGTATAACCGATTGCAACTCGGTGGCATCAGATACTTCGATTCCATCGGATACACGTCTGGGTGGGGCCACTTCCATATTCCGGATGACCTTTTCGAAGAAATGCGCCAGTACCTGAAGCGCAAGCACCACACCTATGCGGACAATCATCAGTTCGGCGACGGGCCCAACTGGCGGTTGCGATTGGTCAGGGTTGTCTTAGAAGAAGCGGGCATGAACTCTGACCTTCTGCGCCATGGAATCATGCGCGAGGTGTTTATATGCCGTTTGGCTTCCAATGCTGATCGTGTTTTGATGGGCGAGGTCGATTGTGCTGTCTATCGCAACCTTCTCTCGGTCGACCAGGTGGGACGACTCGCGCTGGAACGCTGGATCATACCTCGGTCCCTGCGGCGGCCAGAGTTTGAGTTCTGGGAAAGGGAACAGATCCCTGACTTGCTTAGGCCAGTTGCGGTGGCACGACTATCCGATGTCCGTCCTTCAAGAGGGCCGTCTGACGGGACCGACGGCGCTTCGTCCGTTTTGGTTGAACACGTACTGAGGAAGAATGAGCCTGAACTCTTGGCAAAGTCGACTGGAAGAACACTTTGAGCGGCTGAAGAAAGATCGCTTTTCAACTGCGGAGGGGAGCCCTGTCTTCGGGTTAGAACACGGGCTCGATCCAAGCGAACGAGAGGAGTTGGAGAAGGAGATTCTTGCCCACATCTCAGTGACCGGCCCATGTGATCGGCACTGGTTGGCGTGGGTCGTGTATGCGTCGGAGTTGGGTTATCAATACTCGGGTGACGAATACTGGCGAACATTCGAGGAACGCACTCCTGGCTGGAAGGAGCACGGTGACCGGTACTGGGTTCGGGACAGCTTTCGGACTTTTCATAAACGCTTCGGGGGAGCAAAGCCGTCGGGTGTTTGGGCCGACCAGTTTTCGATCATCTGCTGGCCAATAATGCACGCCATCCTGGCGCAAGACCTCCAACAGCAATTGGCACGGGTGCTTTACGAATTGCGCTTTTCGCTTACGCCGGGACTGCTGCAGGAGCCTGCGCGGCTCGGAGAGCGGATTCAAGCTGCCAGCTTGGGCGCGAGATCCCGCTTCCGGAATCTTGCACAACAAACCCTCTTCCTTGGTCAGATCTCTGCCGCCCTCCTGCTTCGGGACGAGGATTATTCTCGCAATTTGATCCTGCCTGATGCTCTCCGAAGAATCGTCGAGGACTTAAATCGCGAACAGAGCGCTCGCATGTGGTTGCGCGGTGCGCAGAACCATGCCAATAAGCAGTTCCGAATTCTTGGCACCGTGAAGAGTCAATCGGGTGAGAGAAAGAACTCTGTTGACTCTGCGGAGGAAACGCCCGGACTGGGGTTTGAGCCGCGTCTCATCCTGCGTCCTACGGCCTTGGCTGCATGGGAAGTGCGCCTCGAGATTCCTGATCTGTCGGCACTCTTGACTAGACTTCCTTGTCTAGCAGACACCCTTTCCAACTCGCGTTGCTTCATCGCTGCAGCTAAAGGACGACCGTTCCCGCGGGGGGGGGTGCTGCACGGTTCGCAGCAAGCAACGCTGCGAACTTGGCCAGACGTGGCACAACATCTCCTGCAATTCGAGCGCTCAACGCCCGAACTTGATCACATACTGAAGGCAGAGACGAGGCTGACGCCAGGTCCCAGATGGCTCTTTCGGATCGCCGCCAACGGGTTAGCCTACGAGATTAAAAGCCAGATTGTGAGACCCGGCCAAAGATATATCCTCCTGCATCAACCAGAATTGGTACCGGCCGAACTGCATGCGCAGGCCGCACAAATTGACTGCCTGGGCATCGAAGGCGTGTGCTTCGAGGTACCGGGGGACGTATCGCTAGCGCATCGGCGCGCGATCGAGTTTCTCGGCCTGCACCTGCTGCGGACCGTGCGGGTCTGGCCGGCCGGGCTTCCGCCGGCCCGTTGGGACGGCGAAGGCCGCGCCGAATGGTTGAACATTGACCGGCCGTGTATTGCACTCCGCTCGGATTATCCTTTCAAATCCGTCCGTCTGGCTCTCGACGATGGCACATATAATCTGGGAATCGAACCTCTGGAACCGGGTGTGACCGTATTCGTTGACTTGCCCGTCTTGTCTGTAGGCACGCATAAACTCCGTATCGCGACCTCAGATGGAGAATGTCTCTCGGATACCGAGGTGCAACTGCGAATCCGCGAGCCCAGATCGTGGACACCGGGAGCAGCCCAAGCGACAGCCTTCCGTGTGTTCGTCGAACCGAGGACCCCGAGTTTCGAGCAGTTTTGGGAGGGCGATGCCTCGCTCACCATGCAAGGGCCAGCAACGTCGCCTGTCGCCTGTAGAATCAGCTTGTTCGGAAGGCTCAATAATCAGCGTATCTACTCGGAACATTTACCTGCACTTAGACTTCCGGTTGATGCGGATTGCTTTAGGCACTACTTCGCTAAGCATTTGCGGAATGTCACGGCAGTTCAGGAACTCTACGACAGTTCGTGGAAGTGCCGGCTAGAATTTGATGCTGGGAAACTGGGGACGTTCACCCTGGAATGCGAACGGGCCTTCACAGCAGTTCGATGGGTGGTGCAGTGCGAGCGGGCTGAATACCATGTGCGGCTTGTTGATGATAGGGGCATTAAGGAAAGCGCCACTGTCTATAGGTATGAATTCGCCACTCCCGACCATCAAAACGAAGTTCCGTTCGACCCGGACGTGTCTTATCTCGTTCCGAAGGCCGGCGGATTGTACCTCGTTTGTGCAGGAAATGAGAGGAATGGTCTCATCCTGCCTCCTCAGGTTCACACATTAGAGGACCTTCGCATCGATCCGGCGGCAGCTCGCAGTGCACGAAGTACAGAGGAGGTTCTGCGGTTGCTGGTCGCGTACGAGAACTGGGCAGGCGCAAGGCTCGCCGGCAACGTCTTCTCTTGGACAATGCAACGATGCGTGCTGAAGTCCCTGCTTGTGTCTATACTTGGCACAATCTGCGGGGAAGAGTGGGAGCGACTGGAGCGAGTCTTACAGGATCGCGACGGGAACACAGCGCTGCGTAATCTCAACCGAGCGATTGCCGACGACGAACATGGAAGCGGCGGGGCGAACATGCTGCTCGCCTGGTATCCCGAGCTGGCATGCAAGCCTACCTGGGAGCGGCGCTTGTGGTTTTGGAGACTAGGGAGGAAATTGTTTGATCCTTCGGTGCCAGACGAGGTGTCCGGCGGCGTGTGCGAATTCGCCTTGCGACTTGCTAGCTGTCCCCAACGGCTGCGTGACTGGGGGCAGGACCTCTCAATTGGAATCGAATGGCTGATGAACCTGCCTGTGCTTGCCCGCGCGGCCCGTTTCTTGGTGCTGTCAACCGAGCAGGAACAGACGAGCCTCCCTTACGAAGCTGGCAAACTGTACGCGAATTGGGAATGGGAATGAGGCGAATACCTGCAAGCGAGGTGCATCGGAAGGCAGTCGCGGGTTTAGGTCTTGATCCGGACGTCGTAGACCTGAGTTCTCCGGAGGCGCTAGCAGCCTGCATACGGCGCGCGGCAGGCTTTCTCTGCCCGTGTCCGCCAAAAACGCTGGTTACGAGCGTTGTGCACTCTTTAAACGGACTCATCGCCGAGGACGGGGAACTCGAGGATTCCGTAGACCAGACTCTTGAGTCGCTCGTTGCCTATGGGGATCTGATCCAAGGTCGTGAAGCCGAAACTGAGCACGCGCAGGGCAGCTTGCTGCTCTACACGGCACCGCCCGCATTTGTATGCCGGCAGAGCGGGTTGGTCTTTCTCATTGGGATCGCGCCAGATGACATCTCGCCCCTTCCAGAGGAATTGGCCAATCGTGTGGAGTACGCTTTCCATGCTCGCCACCTTCACCCGGTGCCAGGTGAGGATCTCGAGTCTTGTTTAGGCCAACTCGGCCTGATCGAACTATCACTAAATGCGTGGTTGGGAGAGCCTTTAGTCGATTCGCCTGCTCAATATCTGGCACGATTCAACGCCGCCCTCGATTCTGCGGGGCCCGCAGGAACGCTTGCTGGTGTGGAAGTGATTGACCCTTCAAGACCAGTACGATATTACAAAGGTCGATGGCTAAAGCCGAGTGCCCAAAGCGGACGCTTCGTGGCGCGGCGCAGTCAGGCGTACGGCGCAGATCTATGGTGTTACCTGGAGCTCGGAAGCGGGAACCCCAGCAAGCTACTTGACTTGCCCACTACGGAGGGCGATTTGCGCGGTTGCGATGAAGCGTGGCGCTTACAGGCGGCTATCGATATGATGCGGGGTCAGCCACAACAATTCAGGCTGCGCCCAGGACAGACCAGCGGGGCCAAGATCATCGATTTCTTTTCTCCGGTGCCCTTATGCGCAAGACGACGATGGGACTATATTGGCCGCCCCGCCATAGCTGACCATTGCCTTTTTTCCTATTGTTTCTCAACTGGGGAACTCGACGAAGAGCTGGCGTTCATCCGAAAACAACTCTGGCTTGCACAGGTGTAGGAAACGGTTTTCGAGGGAGCTAACCGAATGTTTGTTACGATCGGAGAAACGATCGACCAGTTGCAACGTGGGCTGCGCGAATATATTGAGGCGGCGTACCACGTCAGCAATCACATTCTCGTAGCCCAGCGGCGCCGTCTCTTGGAACAGGTCGGCGTTATTCACCAACGCCCCTATCTGGAGAGCACCCCACGATATGCGGCCGGGAGAACATTCGGCGAAATCTCTGGGCTGGATCCGGCGGTACTTGACATCTTTTCAGAGGGGTCCACCGAACGGGATGGTCAGGCTCTCCTGATCCACGATCCTCCGTATGAGCACCAGGCGGCTTCGGTGCAGAAGACGCTGGTTGATGGGCTCAGTGTGGTCGTCATGACGGGAACGGGTTCAGGCAAGACTGAATGTTTCCTGTTGCCAATACTAGGCAAGCTGGCTCGTGAAGCCAAATACAAGCCGGAGGCGTTCCGAAAATATCCGGCCACGCGAGCGATCGTCCTCTACCCGATGAACGCGCTGGTGAACGACCAACTCGGCAGGCTTCGCTTACTGTTCGGAGATTCGCGGATCGTATGCAAGTTTCTTCAATGGGCAGGAAGGCCTGTGCGATTCGCACGCTACACGAGCAGAACGCTTTATCCCGGCGTCCGCACGGCTCAGAGAGATCAAGAGCGGCTCGCCCCGTTGGGGACCTATTATGTCCGAAATCTGCAATTGGCTAAGGGGTCTTCTTCCCCCGAACAAGAAGCGGCAGAAAAACTTGTTGGAGAGCTCCGAAGACGTGGGAAGTGGCCTGCTAAGCCCGATCTTATCTCGTGGTACGGAAGAGCCGGCTCTCGGTGGTGCGATGCTCGCTCCGGTGCGTTCCGACGATGCGTGATGCTACCCACGGATACTGAACTGCTTACGCGACACGAGGTACATGAATGGCCGCCCGATATATTGGTGACTAACTACTCGATGCTCGAATACATGCTAATGCGGCCACTGGAACGCCCCGTGTTTGACCGAACGCGCCAGTGGCTCGAAGAGAATCGGGAGGAAAGATTGCTATTGGTGTTGGATGAAGCTCATCTCTACCGCGGGGCTGGTGGAGCTGAGGTGGCTCTTTTGATCCGGCGTCTGAGGGTTCGGCTTGGCATCCCGCCTGAACGCTTGCAAGTCATATGCACGAGCGCGAGTTTTCAGGCGCAGGATTATGCCTCGGAATTCGGGGCGCAGTTGACCGGAAAGGATCCCCGAGACTTTGTAACGATCGCGGGCAAGCTTTTTCTGCGAGACAAAGCCGAGTCTGGAAACCAGCAGGACGCCGATGCTCTCGCTCAGGTGGATTTGCCGAAGTTTTATGCCGCGCAGACGAGTGAGCAGCGCTTGGCAGAGGTCGAGACCTTCTTGAACTATCGGTCGGTGAAAGGGCCTTGGCAGTTGGAACGTTCGTTGTATGAGGCTCTGGCTGGTTTCGCTCCGATGAGCCGACTGATAAACATCACCATGCAGGAAGCGCTTCCGCTGGATACTTTGGCAAGCGAGGTCTTCCAAAACGTAGGCAAAGCCACCGCTGAGAGAGCAGTCACGACCCTCATGGCGCTGGGCAGTGTGGCGCGCAGGCAACCGACAGAACCGGGATTGATGCCCTGTCGGATCCATTCGTTTTACCGCGGGTTGCCTGGTATATGGGTCTGCATGGACCCCATGTGCTCGGAACTCGTTGAAACCGACCGGGGAAGCCCAACTGGCAAAACGTACGGCCAACCCAGGGACGCATGCGGCTGCGGTGCACGAGTCTTGGAACTGTTTACATGCCGGAATTGCGGTACCGCTTATGCCAGGGCGTACACCGACAATTTACAGGAGCCTGATTTTCTCTGGGCCGAAGGGGGCAGCGAATTTCGGACAGCATCGGGAACCGTTCTGGAGTTAGAACCGCTTGATCTTCTTCTCGAGGCACCCGTTTTTGACGTTGTTGAACCAGCCGATCTAGACCTAGTGACCGGTCGGCTGAATCCCCCGAGGCTCGGTACGCGCACCCGTCGCGTTTATCTTAGGAAAGACCGCACTATTCGCCCGGCTGAGGATTCCGAAGTGGACAGCGACGGAGACGTGCGTCCTGGCGAGTTTCGTCCCTGCGCAATCTGCAACCAGACAGCCGCATTCGGCCGGACGAGCGTTCAGGATCATCAAACAAAAGGTGATCAACCGTTTCAGGCGTTGATTGCGAAACAACTTCAAGTCCAACCGCCGAATCCCCAACCAGCCACTCGGCTTGCTCCGCTGCGCGGGCGGAAAGTGCTCATTTTTTCGGATTCGCGGCAAACAGCAGCTCGCTTAGCACCCAACCTGCAGAAGTACTCGATACAGGACGCGATTCGCCCCCTGATTGTTGCCGGTTACAGCTGCCTGCAGGCCGTACGATCGCTGAAACCACTGCTCTCGCTCGATGATCTCTATTTGGCCGTTTTGGTGGCTGCGAAGACGCTCGGCGTGCGACTCCGACCCGAGTTGAAAGTTGGCGAGAACTTCAACGAGGATCTTGTAGTCGACCAAGCGATTAGAGACGGCGTACTGGACAACCCAACAGAATTGTTCGCACTCTGGGGAAACCTGCGGGCCGCAGCAGCCCCCGAGGCCTTGCTGTTGGCGATCAGCAGCACGTTCTCAGACCGCTACTACGGACTTGAGGCGTTGGCTCTCTGCTCGATCACCGAGCGGGCAGACGTTACGCCAAAGATTGAATCGCTGCCGGGGCTTGATGAATTTTGGAATTCATCTGAACAGAAACTGGCTTTAGCTCGGGCATGGTTGCGGTGTTGGCAAAAATCGGGCTTCTGGCTGGGTCGGATGCCGGCCGGTTGGTGGAAGACCGAGGTGAAAGCTCATTCTTCAGGTAAGTTCATTGCGATTAACCGGCTGCTAGCGAACAAGAAGGCAATGTTCGAAAAGGAGTGGCTGCCGCGCCTGCTCCAGTGGTTCACGGAGACCGTGCCTGGTGCGCAATACCGGTTAAAGGGCAGTCAGCTGTCGCTGCTGATTGGGGGACAATGGGCGTATTGTCAAAGGTGCCGCACGGTGCAGCGACCACTACCAACCGTGACCGTTTGCTTGAACTGCGGCCAATCTACTGCCATCCAGGTTGACCCCGACACAGATCCGGTTTTTGTCGCGAGAAAGAGCTACTACCGAGCAAGCACGCTGGAAGCGCTAAAGAGTCCACCGGTTGCCCCGCTGGCTCTCATCGCTGCTGAGCACACGGCGCAACTGAACACCGCTCAAGCGAGCGACGTGTTCTCAAAGGCTGAGGAGTACGAGTTACTGTTTCAGGACGTGGACCTCGGAGTTGACGACTCGGGGCACGAGCGTCCGGCCATCGACGTGCTTTCCTGCACCACCACTATGGAGGTGGGTATCGACATCGGCACGCTATCCGGAGTCGCCCTCCGTAACATGCCTCCCGCTCGGGCCAATTATCAGCAGCGCGCAGGGCGGGCCGGGCGTCGAGGGAACGCGGTAGCCACGGTCATCGCCTTCGGCAGCGCCGACAGCCATGATGAACATTACTTCAGTTCGCCCGATCAAATCATCCGCGGTCAGGTCGATGACCCAAAGCTAACGCTGGATAACTATGAGATCGTCCGTCGGCACACAACCGCCTACTTGCTCCAACGGTACCACCAAGTGCGACTTCCGAACATCCGGCCGGAAGAGCAGCCTCAGTTGTTCGCGGTCCTCGGGACCGTGGAACGCTTCAAGAGAAAAAGCTCGGTCCTGAACCGTGACGACTTCGCTCAATGGCTAAATGAGAACCGCGGAAGCTTGACACGGGAAGTCTCCGGGTGGTTGCCCCGCGAACTGTCCGAACCTGATGCTAGGCGACTTCTGGACGGCTTAGTTGAGGAAACGATGCAGAAAATCAATGCTGCCACCGAGGATGACGAGGAAGGGACGGAGCCTAGTGGGGATTCGGGGCGTGCGGTGGGCTCGACGGCCACAGAGGAGATCACCACCGACCTAGCTGGTTCTGAGGCACCGCCAGAAGAAGGGGAGGAATTCCCGGATAACGATCCGCTTAAGGAGAAGCTCCTCGATCGCCTGCTTTACAAGGGTGTGCTTCCGCGCTACGCCTTCCCCACGGATGTTGCCGCTTTCTATGTTTTTGACCCCGACAAATCGACTTGGCATCGGCCCGCCTTTCGTTTTACGCCCTCCCAGGGTTTGCCTGTGGCACTCACGCAGTACGCGCCTGGTAAGGAAGTATGGATAGCTGGAAAACGCTTCTCTTCGGGAGCCATTTATTCTCCCATTAAGAACGAGCGGTATCGAGCTTGGCAGACAAAGCGTCTTTACTACGAGTGCAGCGTCTGCCACTACGCCCGCACGGTTCCCCTCGACAAGGGCGAGAGAGGCGAACGTCTCGATTGCGAAGCCTGCGGCGGCGTGGCGACATTCGGCGTCGCCCGGTACTGGCTGCGCCCTCCTGGTTTTGCTCACCCCGTCGCCCGGGAAGAGGGAACCTCGCCCGACGATCAGCCGGCTCGTAGTTATGCGACGCGTGCGAAGTTGATTGCCCCGACGCCCGCCGACGCCAGCAAATGGACCACGATCAATGAACGCGTGCGTGTCCATCACCTAAAGGAACACCTGTTAGTTACGAACAGGGGACCTAGACAGGAGGGCTACACGTATTGCACGACATGTGGGTTGATCGAACCGACCGCGGCTCCTGTCGGTTCCGTGACAGGCGCACACAGGAAACCCTGTCCAGATGAGCGAGAGCCAAATTGTCCAGGAGGAAGAGCAACCAGAGGCCTTGTTCTCGGCACGGATTTCATCACCGACGTTCTATTGATATCCCTTGCGGTCGAGCCGCCATTGACTCTCACCCCGGGCCTACTGGCGACGGATGTGGCACTGCGCACGCTAAGCGAAGCAGTGACAAAAGCAGCTTGCGTTTTGCTGGAATTGGAGGCGAGCGAACTCCAGGCGGAATACCGGCCTGCCCTAACCCCCCGAGGCCGCCTCGGGATCGAGGCCGAAGTCTATGTTTATGATACCCTTTCTGGAGGTGCAGGATTTGCGCGACGAGTCGGACAACGAAGCCGAGAGGTATTCGAGAAGGCTCTTATCATACTAGAATCGTGCCCTGAACAGTGTGATCGCTCCTGCTACCGCTGCCTGCGCAGTTACAAAAACAAATTCGAGCACGATCTGCTCGACAGACACCTGGCGGCGAGCCTTCTGCGGTTTTTGCTGTACGGTGCCATTCCAATGTTGGCAACCAACAGGATCGAGCAGTCTACAAATCTCTTGTTTGAAGATTTGGAGCGCCAAAGTGCGGAAGGGCTCACGTTTGAGAGAAATCAGATTGTCTCTGTACCCGGAATTGGAGCCGTGTACGCCCCCATCTTAGCGACCAAGCAAGGCAGCGAGCGGTTCATAATCGGCATCGCCAGCCCTCTAACGCCAGATGAGCCGACGACCGGGGCGTTGCGTGAGTTAAGGGAGTATGGTCCTTTTCCCGTCTTGCTGGCCGATGAAATTGTCGTTCGCCGAAACCTCCCCCGCGCGACTGGTGACCTGATGGCCAAGCTGAAATAGAGAGGCTGCGGCTGTTATGAACACGTCTGCACTTTGGTACGCAAAACTTCCTACTGAATGGCCGGCGCCGCCCGCACGGATGAGTTTCCATCGCTTGCGGCAGATTGAGAGTTGCCCGCGGCGCGCTGCGCTCAGTATGGCCGCATACCCTGAAGTGTGGACCCGCCCGGGATACCCACCTAAGGTTAATAGGCCCCTCCTCATCGGTCGTGTCGTTCATAGGTCCGTGGAGACGATCGCGCATGCGCTCGCGGGCGCTGGTTGTTGTTCGGTGAATGAAGTGGGGGCTGTGCAGGCGTTGAGAGAGCTAGGGGGCTACAGTGCGGTCGCGGCCCGCTCGGCCCAACAGGTGCTGAGCGATTACTCCGACAATCCTCGGGTCGCCCATTCGGCCGATGTCGCCGAATTCTCGGCTCATGTCCCTGAGATCAGGGAACGTGTGCAGATTCTTGTAGCGCGTCTGCGCCTGACGCCCAACCCGATCCGCAAACGTTCGATCGGGCGACATGATCGATGCCGGCTGCTGCCCGGCGCGCACTTCGAGGTCGAGCTACGGGCGCCGTTGATCGGCTGGGTCGGAGTTGCTGACTTAATAGACTTGGCCAACTACGGCTGTAAGATCGTTGACTTCAAGGCCGGTGAACCCAAGCAAGAACATAAACTTCAGGTACAAATCTACGCTCTTTTGTGGATTCGGGATAGTGAACTAAATCCTGGGGGGCGTCTGCCGGACGCCTTGGTTTTGTCCTACTGTAGTGGAGACGTAAACGTCGGTCGGCCCTCGCTGGAAGAACTAGCGGTGCTGGAAAAGGAACTGGTCGCACGGACGGGTGAGGCACTCGTGGCCTTTGGCAGAAAGCCGCCCGAAGCTCGACCGGACACGGAGACTTGCCGTCTGTGTGAAGTCCGCCAGTTGTGTGATGAGTATTGGGCAAGTTGCAGCGCTTGTGCTCAGGCGGACTCATTCGAAGGTGACAAACGGCCAGGTTTCACCGACGCGGGGGTTCAGATCGGCGAGCAGCGCGGTCCGCTCAGTTGGGACGCATGCGTAACCGCCTGCCAGTGGATCAAGGCTGGTACCAGTGCAATCGTCAGGACGGGGTGGAATGACAATAGCTTTGCGACACGGGTGAAGCCTGGTGACTATGTGCGGCTGCTAAACGTTCACGTTGGCTTTCCCTCCCCTGACGAGGAGCAGCCGGTCCTGATAACACTCACCGCCGGGACAGAGAGTTTTGGGGTTCCTCCTGGTCAGTAGCTTGATCTGGTGTTTGGATCGACCCTGAATCCGTCGCGTTCAAACCGCTGTGCCTGTCCCTTCGTAGCCAGGCCGGGGTCAGCATCAGTGAGATGGCGCGACGGGGCGGCCTGGATCGCAGGACGGTTCGCAGGCACCTGCACGAGGCGCGGCAGTCGTATCAACGGTCGCGGCGGCCGCAGAAGATCGACCCGCATCGGGCGGCAGGAACGACAAGCAAGAATGCCTGTGCCACCCGATTCGCTGTCCGAACTATATTTGGTTTGTTTTCAACGGCCGGATGCTGAAAAAGGGCTCCAGGGCTTGACACGTATGTCATAATGAAATATGGTGTAGGAACTGGTAATTTCGGACAGGTGGGTCTCGTTCTCCTGCTTTCCACCTGTATTAGCAGGTGGCGGTCGCGACCACCCACAAGCTACTGATAATAAAGCACTTCGGCCCTGAAAGGTGGCAGCGGCGGTTGGCTGCCCGCAGGAGATGCGCTGCAACACGCTGAAAACGTGGCACTTGTACGTGGGGAGCGGACGCCTGATAATAGATGCCTTATTGGTCTGTTTTTAGGTCAGCGCCCACAGCGCCATCTTCAGGCTGTCGCCGAGCTTGCGGTTGAGACCCAGTGCCGCCGCCGGCTCATAACCGCAGTGCATCATGCAGCGCTCGCAGCGCGGGTCGCGGCCGTAACCGTATTTCTCCCATGGCGTCTGCTGAAGGAACTCGGCGAAGGTCTGGTGATGGCCATCGGTGATCATGTAGCAGGGCGCTCTCCAGCCCCAGGTGTTGTAGGTGGGATTGGCCCAGGCGGCGCAGCTTAGCTGCCGCTCACCCCTGAGAAACTCGAGGTAAACCGGCGAGGTATTCAGCTTGAAGCGCTTCAGCAAGGACGCGGCCTGCCGGAATTTCTCGTGAATGTCCTCGCGGCCCATGAAGATCTCCTTGCTGCCCACCGCCTGGTAGGAGTAGCCGGGGGAAAGCATGAAGCCGTCCACGCCCAGCCCGTGCAGGTACTGGAACAGGTCGCGGATCTCGGCCATGTCGGTTTCTTTGTAGACGGTGGTGTTGGTGCAGACCATGAAGCCGGCCTGCT
>Ga0315277_10007981_pt1 | contig 13651 bp, 14 predicted proteins | sample YL17G05_15_MG_FD_203695 | JGI IMG/M metagenome (GOLD analysis project Ga0315277, IMG submission 203695) | Sediment microbial communities from Yellowstone Lake, YNP, Wyoming, USA - YL17G05_15 | ecosystem: Environmental > Aquatic > Freshwater > Lake > Sediment | place: USA: Wyoming | collected...
ATTTCGCGTACATCGTGGCTCCTTCAGTAGAGACTCCGTGCAAGGCAGCCTGCGCTATTGCATTTTGCTCTGCATGAGTTGTTCGTATACAATGTTTTGATTTGTTTCCGTCGGAATCAATTGTTTCGGCCATCATATGACCCACTTCGTCACAGTGTGGCAAGCCGGCTGGAGCACCCGCATATCCTGTTGTTAGAATTCTCTTGTTCTTAACTAAAACAACTCCGTTCCTTCCTCTATCACAAGTTCCTCTCGTGCCTACTACCTTCGCTATTTCTATGAAATATTCGTCCCAGCTAGGCCTTTTGTCTACCAAGGAAATCACAATAATAATCTAGTCTTTTTCAAATATTAATCGCTTATTTTTCTACTCTGCACGCGCGAGTATTCTACAGCTTTGATGAATTCCTTTTAAGTGCTGACGTGACTACTTCCATCATTTGGGTGGATGGATCGATGAATTGCAGTGACCACTTCAGAGGTTCTGGCACAAGACATGGTGTGCAAGGAGAGTTGAACATTGAACGCCCGACACTTCTGCTAAACAAAGAAAGGGCAATTAGAAACATAGAAAGCATGGCAAGAAAAGCGAGAACAAGTGGCGTCAGGTTTAGACCTCACTTTAAGACTCATCAATCTGCTCAAATAGGAGAATGGTTCAAACAGTTTGACGTCAAATCCATAACCGTCTCCTCAGTTGACATGGCCGCATATTTTTCTGCAAACGGCTGGAAAGACATAACGATCGCCTTCCCCGCGAACGTTCGAGCAATAGGGAGAATGAACGAGCTGGCAGAGAAGATCAACCTGGGCCTCTTGGTCGAGTCAAGAGAGACAATTGGTTTCTTGAGGGGAAATCTGAAATCCAACGTTAAGGTATGGATCAACATTGATGTTGGATATAAAAGGACAGGCGTTCTCTGGAGCGACACCTGCGAAGTTACGGAGCTTGCAGAAAGAATCAAACACTCGAAAACTCTTTCCTTTGCGGGTATCTTGACCCATGCAGGCCAATCATATGAGGCGAAGTCCACTGATGAAATCAAAGAGATACATTTTGATTCTGTTTTCAAGATGAGAAAGCTGCGGGACAGATTACGGGCGAAAGGTTTCTCGAATGTTGAGATATCTGTCGGTGATACTCCCACTTGCAGCCTAGTGAGCGACTTCTCAGGTGTGGATGAGGTGAGGCCAGGAACCTTCGTGTTCTACGATGTGATGCAAATGACCCTAGGTTCCTGCAGCGAGCAAGATATCGCAATTGCTTTAGCATGTCCCGTCGTCGCCAAACACAAAGAGAGGAATGAGATCGTCATCCATGGCGGTGCTGGTCATCTTTCAAAGGATTTCATCTCAAAAAGGAAAGGAATCAAAATCTTTGGATACGTTACTACACCGCAAAAGTATGGGTGGGGCCCATTAGTCAGTAACACATACGTGTCATCGTTGAGTCAGGAGCATGGGATCATCAAGACCGATGATGATTTCTTCCGAAGAGTACAAGTCGGGGATTTGTTACTGGCTTTGCCGGTGCACTGTTGTCTGACTGTGGATCTCATGAGAGAGTTTCTAACACTCGAGGGCGACATCGTACAGACAATGCCTAAATTCTGTTGATTTCGGGGAATCGACAAAGAAGCTTTGTTCCTTCATACTGAAAGCAGAACTACCGCAAAATCGTTGTGCTTTTCGCAATAACATTTCGATTCGTTGTCTAGATGATGCCCGAAAAAGAAAGGGACGGGTTGTTTTTTCTTGCCAATATATCGGAAACAGACTCAAAACTTTTTAACATGTTATGGTCGTAGTACAAAGGTGTAGCCGAAAGTGAGGGAGACAAGGTCTTGAAGGACGTAGAGTTGAGGCTTGTTGCTGAGCTTATGAAAAACAGCCGCAGAAGCGACAGAGAGCTGGCAAAGACTATTGGAACTTCGCAACCTACGGTCAGCCGAATGATTAAGAGGCTGGAGAAAGAGGGGGTCATCAAGGAATACACCGCGATACCTGATTTCCGCAAGCTCGGCTTCGAGATCATGGCAATCATCATGTTTAAACTAAGAGGCATTTCCGACGAAGAACTTGAGGAGTTGCACAGAGCAGCGCGAGAATTGGACAGACAAGAACGCCGCCCATACCTGCTAATTATGGATGGACATGGGCTGGGGAAGGATCTCGTACTTATTTCATTCCACAAAACCTATTCAGACTATGCCAGCTACGTGGAAAGTGCAAAGGAGCTAGCGAGATCTAAAATGAAAGCCTACATGAACTTGGATGACCTCGAAGGTTTTCTGATAGACTTAAACTACAAGGACCATTATCAACCCATAACTCTTTCCAAAATAGTCGCCTACCTGCAAACTACAAAAAGCGAAGAAGAAAACCAGTCACCGTTCACCAGATCAACACGAAAGGGAAGGATAGCTTAGCGCGAGAAACCAAAAACGACAAATCTTAACGTAATAGCTTTGTATGAATGCGAAGGGAACGCGGAGTTTTCAATTCTCGACAAAATCTGTGTTCCACGTTCTTCGCATGTGTTGTGCCTTAGATTCATCAACGCAAGTTTTTCCTGGTTTCAATTGGTATTTCTGTTGTTTCTTTGCAGGTGTCAAAAACCATGCATGTAAGCGTCTTCTCGATTCCTTTGACAAGCCTCAATCTGTCAATCACGATTTTTCCGACCGTGTCAACATCTTTCCCCTTGAGCTTGATCAGCAAGTCCCAATCTCCTGTGATTATGTGGACTTCTTGGACTTCGGGAAACCTTGCTATTTCCTTGGCTATGTCCCTTTGTGAAAGCTGTTGCTGATTGTTTTTCGCTTCATAAGAAACTGAAGCCAAGATGAAGGCTGTTGTGCCGTAGTCAAGTTTGCGAGGGTCGAGGATCGCCCTGTATTGTTTTATGACTCCCAGTTCTTCCATGCGTTTGGTTTTCGCAAAAACTGTGGTTATGGGCGATCTGATTCTTCTGGCGATTTCTCTTGCTGTGAGTTTGCAGTCTCTTTGTATTAACGTGAGGATCGCGAAATCCTTCTCGTCAAGCTTTTTTTCCATAACTGTAATTATTACATATTTCGCATATAAAAAGCTAACTTTTCTGAGAAAAGTACAATATTTATTATAAAAAACTTATAGCAAGGACCTCTCATTTAGCTAGGTCATGCCACTGTGGTCTTCGCGTGCAGTCTGGAAGGGAGACGTATGAGTGAAAAAAATGTACATTTTCAGAAGAGTTTGACAGTCAACCAAGCCAGATCTTTTGAGCTACCAAAGCCTCTGGAAGAAATACATGATGAAGAGCTTCAGAGAAAACAATGCATCAGCAGCGTTATGACCCATGTGTTGAGGTATCTAACCGAGGAATTTACGCTTAACGAGTTTGAATGGTTGCTGCCGGTTGTTTTCTCACAGTCAACTGACCCTTTGTGGCCGGATCAGAGCGCGTCCATCGAGAAGCGAATAGAGGTGGAAATCTATGGAAAGGTCGTTAGACCCACGGCAAGTATGATAGTTCACAAGCTTGTAGCTTGCTCTTTAGCTTATCCTCGATTGTTTGTTCTTTCACCTAACATACGAATAGAAAAGAGAGAAAGAGCCATTACAGGCCTTCATGCTTACGAATTCACCCAGCTTGATTTCGAAGTCAGAAATGCTACGTCCCAAGAGGTCAGACACTTTGTTGAAGAGGTTATCTGCAGCCTGCTAAGTGATTTGAAGGCAAAGATGGATGATGATTTGTTCCGTTTGAGAACTGGCCACAGCTTACCTACTTTCAGCCCTCCATTCAGGGTTTATGATAGAGAAGAACTGCAGAGGGAGCTTGGGGAAGGATGGGAATTCCGCGTAACGCATGAAAACAGTTCTCCTTTCTGGGTTGTGAACCTTCCTAGGGAGTTCTATGACTACGAGGACTTTCAGAGCGGCAGGTGGGATAATTATGACTTGTTTTTGCCTGGGTATGGTGAAGTCTTATCCGGGGCAAGAAGGGAGTTTGAATACGAGAAGATGATCGGAAAGATGGAGAAGGGTGGCGTAAGAAAAGAAAACTACGGAGTATTGCTGAGACTGGCAAAAGAGGGGAGACTGAAGTCTTCAGCAGGAGCCGGCATTGGTCTAGAGAGACTTGTAAGCTGGATAGTCAGTGCTGAACACGTGGGAGAAGTGCAGCTTTTTCCAAGGATACCCGGAACTGCTTACGAGCTCTAGGCTCGGTTTGGATCAAGACGGAGAGATAAGCCGCGCGACGAGTTATGTAGAAACTCGACATACTCGGGTTTTCAAAACTTTGTTTATTAGGCTTTGTGATTCTATAATAGAAGCCTAGAGGGGGAAGGGAGAAGGCCCTTGTCACGTCGTGAAATCCTCAGTCTTCTCAATAGGAGCAAAAGGTTGTCAAGCAAACACTTCCTCGAACTTTATGACCTTATTTGGGAAGGCACAGCTTTCGTCAAGTATGCGAATCCAGACCGCGTCGTACGTGAACGCGTTGAGACGACTCAAAAGCAATATAACTCCCTCTTTTATAGCTCGAACTAATCATCTCAACATCTTTGGCCCGCGCTAAGATGTTGCTAGTCATTTTTAAGATTCTTTCTCAGGATGAAGGATCGTCTTTTCTCTTTCTTCTTTCCGAAACCACATTTCCTGTATAATCTGAGTGCAGGTGTGTTTACTTTCGCGACTGAGAGTTCAAGAGCGTCCTTGTGAAGTCGTCCTGCCATCATAGCAGCATAGTTCAGTATGTACGTAGCTACTCCGATTTTCCTGTAGAACGGGGAGACAGCCAAGCTGCTGATGTATAGTGTATCAGTTCTTTCTTTGAGCGCTAGGATTCCAACTATCTGTTGTTCTAGAGTGATGAAACATCTTTTTTGTCTGAAGAAATAGGCTTCCGTAAACATGACGTAGGGAATAGCCACGAATAGACTCAAAGGATGGCTTTCTATCGACAAGGGGTTCTTGTAATCGCTTTTCCTGAAGTATAGGAAGTTAAGCAAGTTGAAGAGGAAATGTTGACCCCCTTTAGCAGGATTGATTTGCAAATATCGTTGAACAGTCTTCACAACCGTGAAGTCTCCTTTTAGATCCTACCGATGACACCTGATTGTTTTTAAGCACGTCACTACGTCGCTTGTTCAACAATCGTGTTTTCGAGGACGCCGATCTTCTCGATTTCTATCCTCACGGTGTCGCCAGCCTGCAGAAACTTTGGATAAGGTTTCATAGCGAAACCAACACCGGCAGGCGTGCCAGTTGTGATGACATCGCATGGCTCCAAAGTCATTACGCGGCTCAATTGATGCACTATTTCATAAACGTTGAAGATCATATTCTTCGTTGTTGAATCTTGTCGCAGTTCATCATTGACCCACGTGCGTATGGACAGGTCAGACACGTCTCGAAGTTGGTTTGTTGTCGTTATGCATGGTCCAATTGGGGCGAAAGTATCAAAACCTTTCCCTCTGGTCCATTGTTTGTCCTTGAACTGGATGTCCCGGGCTGAAACATCATTCAGAATGGTGTATCCAAAGATACATGACGCTGCCTCTGAAACTGAAATGCTCTTGGCTTTTCTGCCTATGACAATAGCTAGCTCAGCTTCGTAATCAAGTTTCTTAACGAAGCTTGGTTTGATGATTTTTTCGTTTGGACCAATTATGGTCGTATGTGGCTTCATGAAGATTACAGGCTCATCAGGGATTTGGGCCCTTGTTTCTGAAACATGGTCTTGGTAGTTCAAGCCCAAACAGATGATTTTTGGAGGGAAAGCTATCGGTGCCAGCAGCGTTACATGATTGACTGGTAAAGAGGCATTCGTCATGTCTTTTCTAGAGGCTTTTTCGATTAGTTGCTCAGCTTTTTCTACAGCACTTGGTCCTGAGGCTATGAAGTCTTTGAACATTGATGGAAATCCTGTATTGAACACTTTGGCCAAACTGTGCAAGCATACTACTCTGTCGGCTACCAAAAACCCGTAGCATTCTTTGTTTTCGCATGTGTGCTTTTGGCAAAGATAGCGGACTAGTCTCATGGATAGATCCTCATTTGACTCGCACCATGGTTCTTGAGGGACTTACTTAGCTATCATGACTTCCGTTGCTTTCACGATTGCTTCTACACTGTCCCCAACTTTTACGTTCAGATCTTCGAGAGCTTCCCTGGTTATTATCGCTGTGACAACAGCAGGCACGGTCACTTCGATCTTGACTTTCGCAGTTGTGCCATCTTTTTCAACTGCTACAACTTTTCCTTTCAAGCGGTTTCTTGCGCTTATTTTCAAACTTTCCACCTCCCAATAGACTGTATCAGATAGAACCTCACTCAAGTGGCGCTCCAAACGCTCATATCTATCTAATAGAATTGCACCACATTCGGTCAGTGTTGCGCCGCCACCGCCTGACTTACCTCCCTTGAAGGTTTCCAAAACTGGCTCGTTAAGGGTTTTTTGTATGTCTTGTATGTATCCCCAAACGTAACGATAGGACATGCCGAGTGCTTTAGCAGCCTTTGAGATTGATTCCTCATTTCTTATGCTTGATAGTATCTCAGCTCCGCCCTTGCCCAGTAGCGGCTTTCCTTCGCATTCCAGCCAAATCTTGAATGATAGCTTGGGCTTTTTCTGGCTGACCATCTAGCTTATCTAGTCTATCGAGCAACATTTATAAATGTACTCGATATGGCTGATAAAACATAACGGTGAAAAGAATGAAAACATGGATAAAAGTTCTAATAGTCGCGGTTGTTGTCACGTCATTGATAGTCGGTGGGTCCCTAGCATATTTCTACTATGTCACCAGAACCAGGCTTTTGATCTCGACTACCACGAGCCTTTATGAGACAGGGCTGTTAAATGCGACAAAACAGGCCTTCGAAGCGAAATACCCAATAGACCTCAGCTTTATTGCGGTTGGCACGGGTCAAGCCATATTGCAGGCGCAGGGAGGCAGCGTAGACGCCTTGCTTGTTCACTCACCCTCGAACGAAACACAGTTTCTCCAAGGAGGAGACGGAGTCTGCCGAAAGATAATAGCCTACAACTTTTTCACAATAGTCGGCCCGCCGTCAGATCCTGCTGGAATCAACGAGTCGTCAGTAACTGCTGCATTGGGAAAAATAGTCGACTACGGAAGAGACCACATTAGCAGCAGAATATGGGTGTCTAGAGGCGACGGTTCAGGGACTCAGACAAAAGAGAAAAACCTGTGGGCGAAGGCCAATTTCAGCTACGCACAAATATCTGCGGAATCATGGTATGCAAGTGCGGGTCAGGGTATGAGCATAACACTAAATATGGCCAATGAATATGGAGCTTACACGCTTTCAGACACTGGCACATATTTGAAACTCTCAAAAGATGGAACAATATCATTAGTTCCTTTCATTACAGAAACGAAGGACCTGCTCAATGTCTACAGCGTCATGGCAGTGAACCAGACAAAACACCCAAGCGTGAACATCACTAACGCGATAACGTTCATAAGATATCTGATCTCAGACGAGGGCCAACAGCTCATAGACAACTATGGAAAAGACCAATATGGGCAGAGCCTCTTTCACAGTACCGTTCAACTGCTGAAGCAAAACTCAACACTACAAATAGTCCAGTGGATACAGGACTACGCATTCATCAAGGAAGGCAATGAATCCTACGAATGTCCACCCGAATACAGGGACAACCGCTACCCTGATCTCTATCCTTAGGACGGAAAAACTTCAATGAACATGTTGGATGGCTTGATCAAAGCCTTTCAACTCATTTTTTCTGGTGACCCTAGATTAATCGAAATTACCTTGCGTTCACTATTCGTTTCAGGTTCTGCTGCGTTGATTGCCGCTTTGTGGGGGATCCCAATCGCAACCCTCATAGCAATGAATAGCTTCCGCGGTAAATTCCTGGTGAAGACCATCTTCAACTCCTTAATAGGTATACCAACAGTCGCTCTAGGTTTCCTCTTGTTCTTGACTTTTTCGAGGGAAAAGGGACCTCTTGGTTTTCTCGGTCTATTGTACACTCCCACGGCAATAATAATCGGCGAAGCACTGCTCATCACGCCTATAATCGTTAGCTTGGCAATAACAGCAATAGAAGCCGTTGACCCAGAAATAGTGAATTTAGCGAAGACTCTTGGGGCCTCAGAGTCTCAGGCCTCATTCGCAGTCCTAAAAGAAGCTCTAAGCGGGATTATCCTTGCTGGTGTAGCAAGTTTCAATCGGGCGATCGGTGAGCTGGGCATAGCCCAATTTGTAGGAGGCTTCATTGCTGGGTACACGGAACTCCTGACCACTGGGATATGGGTTGAATTGCAGATCGGCAACATAGAAACTTCCATTGCCCTTATGATAATACTGCTCACGCTGGTCTTCGCCATAAACCTCGCATTGAACATAATCCAAAGGAGAAGAAAATGGGCGCCATTGCTGTACTCAGAAACGTGACAAAAGACTTCGCAAAAACAACAGTTCTGGACAACATAAACCTACAAATCACGGAGGGCGAAATACTAGCCTTACTTGGACCAAATGGTTCTGGAAAAACGACGTTGCTTAAGATTCTGGCCTTCATTTTGAAACCAACAAAGGGCGAAATATATTTCGACGGGGTGAAAGTGACGGACAAGAGCGTTGAAGAAACGCGAATGGAAACTACGATGGTCTTCCAGAAAACTGTTGTCTTCCGTACATCGGTCCATAACAACATTGCTTATGGACTGAAAATAAGAAGAATGCCAAACAACAAAATTGGCGAAAAAATCAGCGAAGCGCTGAGGCTTGTGAGGCTAGAAGGTTTCGAGAAAAGGCAGGCAAAGAAACTCTCAGGTGGCGAACAACAAAGGGTGGCGCTGGCAAGAGCCTTAGCCCTCAACACTAAGCTACTTCTCTTAGACGAACCAACAGCAAATTTGGATCCGAAAAATGCTGATATCATGGAGGAAGTGATAGCGGCGGCTAATCGAGAACTGAAAACAACAATAGTGATCGCAACACACAACATGTTTCAAGCTAAGAGCCTGCCACACCGCATCGCGTTGATTAACGATGGAAAGATAAGTGAGGTCGGAACGCCCACAGAAATCTTTGGAAGATTATCGAAGACCTTGGCAAGCTTCGCAGCGGTGGAAAACACCTTCACCGGAACCGCAAGAGCCATAGAAGATGGCACGACACAGGTAGACATTGGAAATGGTGTCCAGCTGGAAACCGCAGCTCAACGAGATGGAGCAGTTACCGTTCTTATAAGTCCGAGCGACATAATCCTGTCCAAGAATCGAATCTCATCTAGCGCAAGAAACGTTCTCAGCGGCAAGATTGTTGAAATCCTGGATCTGGATTCTATCGTAAAACTCAAAGTCGACGCTGGCAAGCCCTTCGCAGTGCAAATAACCAAGCGTTCCTTTAACGAGATGCAACTCAGCTTAGGCAACGAGGTTTTTCTAGCATTCAAGGCTTCAAGCGTTCAAATTCTGTAGTGTGCCGCAGTTAAGACGTTAGCGTGCGCGCTAAGCTCGGCGAGGTCGCGACGACAAAAGCAAGAATATACGTTGATTTCAAGAGCAAAGAAGCCAATACAGGATCAATTAGCTTCTCCGACCCGGATCTTCAACATAGTATGGCTGAAAGTGGAGATCCTTGGCGTATCAGCGATGGAATACGCCAAATGTGTCAAGTGTCTCTTAGATACTTTCGAAGGCGGCTGGAGATACTCGCAGAAACGGAGCAAGGCTAAGGCAAACTAGCATCTAGCTTTATCAAATGCAAATATCCGCACGAACTGTCGCACACACTTTACCAAAAGTGTTCGCATATTCTAAAATATTAATAGGTTTGGAAACTGAAATTGCCCATGTGTGATGCCTAATGGATTTTAGTGAAGTTATTGCAGAGAGAAGAAGCATCAGGAAGTTTAAGGAGGATCCAGTGCCAGATGAAACTCTCAACAGGGTTCTTGAGGCTGGGCGCTGGGCTCCATCAGCTGGCAACACTCAGCCTTGGCACTTCATAGTTGTAACTGATCCTGATGTCAAGCAAAGAATCGCGGCGGTTTGCACCGTTTCTAGTAAGAAGGCTTGGTCACGATTCACTCCAGAACGTGCAAAATACTTGGCTCAGCGAGGAGGCTCTTGGGACAAGTCGAGTATGGGGAAAATTCCGGCTTTGGTTGTCGCGTGTTACGAGGTTCTAGAACGGATGAGAGAGGAGTTTGTCTTGGGCTCGGCTTGGACCGCGATAGAAAACATGTTGCTGGCGGCCACTGCAGAAGGCCTAGGCAGTTGCATATACACTTACTATGATTTGGAAGAAGAGCAGAAGCTGAAAGAAATACTGCGAGTGCCTAACAAGTATCGAATCGCCGCAATGATCCAACTAGGATTTTCAAGTGTTGAGCCACCGTTGCCTTCGAGGAAGACGTTAAAAAATATAGTGTCATACCAACACTTCTAATGCAAGCTGCGATCAACTGCATCAATCTACCGCGAGTCCATCGAGCCCCGCAATATCTCCGCAGTCAATCATTTAAACGATGAACGGCAATGTAACTCAATCATACCTGAGAAGCAGGAAAAACTTGAGCCGAAAAGAAAACCCTGTCTCCGATGCAGAAGAGCTCAGCAAGAAACTTGACCAGATAATTCACAGACTCGATCTTCTCGAACAGCTGATTCTTGAGAAGCCAGAGTACGAAGGTCTAGCTGCCACGTTGAGACTCACGAAGGTTGGCATAGGGATGTACGGTGAGCCCTTAAAGATTGCTTCTCGCTTGCGCAACGCTGAACAATACCTGCGCCAGAAACCCATCGCCCAGGACGACATCTCAAGATGCATAATTCAAGCGTTGGCCATGAAAGGCGCGCTGAACCTTTCAGCTATCACACGGCAGGTGGCTACGATGCGCGGAAAAGCAAGTAGACGCATAGTGCGCGACAGAGTGAAAAAACTGGTGGAGCAGAGCATTCTGGTAAAGAAGGAAGGACGAGTTCCAACCTACGAGTTGGCCGAAAAAGCTGACCACTAGACTGGTCACTATTGCGCAGAACACCTAACTAGAGTGACCACTCCTATGCTCATTTGAAGTAGAAACAAATGAAACACGGATATATACATCAAACGGACAGGAGATACAACCTGGCTGTTCCCCATGTAAGGATCAATTCAAGTTCACCCAAGATAACTGAGACAGCTTCCTATCGAACAGCAGAAGCGGCACGTGTGGACGAGGTCAAAGCCAGAGCCGTTCTAGCACAGTTACATATAACCTTTGGGTGAAGAGTCTGGGAGGTGAAAAACGTGATTGACAGCGAAGGAAAAGGCAAGAAGATGGATGCAGAAAACATCAAAGAGATACTGGGAGTCGTATCCTCTGAAGTCCCAGCGCTGATAAAGAGCCTGCTATCCTCGGTCTTCTCTGAGGAAGCAGGAAGAAACATGGGCAAAGCAGCGGCAGCATACTACAAAGAACTGAAAAACGGCGGACTGCCTGAACAGGTAGCAGTGAAGCTGACGGAAGACTACATGCGGACCTTCACAAGCCTCGGCGACATACTCAGAAGTACTGGCACGGGAAAGTGGACGGAGAAGTCTAGAGAAGACATAAGCGAGGAAATTGAACACAGAATCCGCGAAAAGCTTGAGAAGAAAAAACGAGAAAAAGAAGAAGAGGAAGACGAATAATCCTTCTCTTCCCTATCCATAGTGGGATGGTAAAGATGAGCGCAGCATCAGTAATCACAACCGTGATCAAGTCAACTCCACATTTGGCACGCATGACTCTAAGCCTCTCTTGGACGTACATCACTCTAGGCAGACAAGTGCGAAAGGCCAGAAAGGCCTTTGAGAAACAACTCATCTCGCAGGGAATGACGCAAGAAGATGCCAGGCGACTAAGTGTATGCTTTGAGGAGCTGAAGAACAGCTTCGTTGGCATGCTGAAACAAGGAATAACACGAAGCCTCTAGTGCCGCAAGTCTAGGGCTTTCTCGCATCTTTGATGCACACTAACAGGATTTCTTATTCCTCTTTTGTGACGCTGGCTTGGCTTTCTTACTGATCAGCTCAATCCAAACTCCGTCTGGGTCCCTGACAAACGCCAGCGTATAGCCATTCTCGGCGCGCGCGACACGTCAACGTGCTGATCTGAGGTTCATTATCAACGGTTTCTTTTGCCTTGGATGAACTCCTCAACTGATTGTTTGGCCACGGGATCTGGCACTTGGATAGGCGGGTGCTTGAACGCGTATGCTGATATGCTTAGCAGTTGGCCGGCTATCTTGCGGTCCAACGCTATTTTCACGGCTCTGATTATGTCTATGACCACGCCTGCGCTGTTCGGTGAATCTTCAACTTCAAGCTTCACGGTCATCGTCAACGGCCTGTCGCCGAACTTTCTGCCCTTGAGCCACAAATAGCAGATCTTCTTGTTCCCCAAGAATGGCACATAATCCGAAGGGCCTATTCGAGTGGGCAAATCGTAGGGGACCATGCTAGTAACGGCCTCAGTCTTGCTGATACGCTTAGTCTTTAATCGTTCCTCAACCGTCATGTTTTGAAAATCCGTGTCTCCGCCTAGGTTGAGCTGATAGGTCTCGTCGATAACTACTCCCCGGTCCACGCACAGTCTTGCAAGGCTTCGATGAAGGATTGTTGCTCCCACCTGGCTTTTGATGTCATCGCCCGCAATTGGTAGGCCTTTCTCCTCGAACTTCTTGGCCCAAGTCGAGTCTGAAGCGATGAACTCCGGCATGCAGTTTATGAAGGCACATCCAGCGTCCAACGCTGCCTGAGCATAGAAGCGCGTGGCATTTCTGCTGCCGACGGGCAAGTAGTTTACGAGAATGTCTGCCTTCGCGTTCTTCAACGCTTCGACAACGTCGACAGGCTTGATCTCTCCTTCCGTGTAGACGTGAAAAGTTTCTTTCATGTGTTCGGCCACGCCATCCATGACAGGTGCAGGTGAAACCTTAACGTGCAGGGGCGGGACCTTCGCAAACTTGGCGCAGCAGTTCGGCTCGGTGAATATTGCCTCAGCTAGGTCTTTCCCGATCTTTTTCTTGTTTACTTCGAATGCGGCTACGAATTTGATGTCTCTTATGTGGTACCCGCCGAAGTCTACGTGCATTAGCCCGGGTACCATTACGTCTTCTTTTGCATCCTCGTAGTAGTGCACTCCTTGAACCAAGGCGGAGGCTGAATTGCCCACGCCTACAAGTGCTACTCGGATTTCAGGCAAGCTGGCATGTCCCCTGAAGATTGTTAGCTAACGCTTTAGCCGCTGTTGGCTCTTTAACCTTTTCGAAACGATGATAAGTTTAAAAGGCAACCTGAGCAGAGAGACAGTTAGAACGGGTGAACGATTGTGGACGGAAGCGAGGTTACCGTGAAGTTTGAGCCTTTCGAAGAGATCGTCGTGATGGAACGCGACTTCTTTTCAACCTCAGACGAGATAGCAAGGTTTGCGTCCATCATCGCTGGAGGCAAGACCGCGGGGCTCTACTGGGCTGAAGGCGTAGTCTTTCTGTACTTTCCAATTCCAGCTTCAACAGAAACCGTTGCGAAGGAACTGGTTGAACACAAACGGGTTTACTGGTCTTTCGTCGGGTACGCCTTGATGCCGAAGTACCAGCCGATCATTGAAACTAGAGAGAAGATGATAGTT